>Ga0208739_1000656_pt1 | contig 9684 bp, 7 predicted proteins | sample CryBogCBE27Jul09_FD_184566 | JGI IMG/M metagenome (GOLD analysis project Ga0208739, IMG submission 184566) | Freshwater microbial communities from Crystal Bog, Wisconsin, USA - CBE27Jul09 (SPAdes) (version 2) | ecosystem: Environmental > Aquatic > Freshwater > Lake | place: Crystal Bog, Wisconsin... | reverse complement strand
TGCAACTGTTTGATAGATTGATCATATTTTCCTGCCTTAATACTTGCCCTTGGCTCAGCTAACCAAGTTGAATCTGACATAGCAGGCGCCGTATCTGATGCGTGAATATTTCCAATAAAAGATAGCATTAGTAAAAACGTGATCGATAGGCATTTCATAGAGCTCCCAAATAATTAATTTTGCTTTACGGTTTTGGGCTTGGATAAATCACATGAGAAATATATTCCCCATTTTTGTTCACCTTAACCAAAACCACATCGCCTTGACTGACATTTTTTCCCATAAAGGCTCGAATATTGACGTGATGAGTAACCAGAATAATGGGCAATTTAGATTGTTTGTCTAACTCGCTTTTAATCAGCTGCTCTAACTCTTTTGTTTGTTTTTTCTCTAGGCTCATATCATCAAAGAAAGAGCCTAAAGATGCTTCCATCCTTACAGAACCTAAATCTAGCAGCTGAGCTGTATCAGAGCATCTACACCATGGGCTGCTAAAGATTTGTGCTTTACTTACGCCTTGCCCTCTTAACCAAGAGCCAACAGCCTTGGCTTGTTTTTTTCCATAATCTCCTAAGTTACGTTGAGTTGGGCACTGACCGATCACATATCCTGCTGGGTCTCCATAGCCAGGAGCATCAGCATGTCTCATTAATAAAACATGTTGCCCGTCTTTAAGATCATCGGTCAAGGCTGCATTTGCCTGTGGCGCAATCAAAAAGTAAATGAAGCTGATGCTTAAGGTAAGGATTCTTTGATTTATGTAGCCCATATGATTTTGTTTATTTACTTTTGTGGTAAAGGGCTTTGGCATGGATTTGCGCTAAATAGTTCAAATATGACTGCTAATACTTTACGTAGATATGTGTTGGAATCAAATTGTCTTGATATCTCTGGTACATCTCAGCGAACGCTGACTCAATGTGTCGTGTAAATAATCTACTGTCAAATAAAGGCTTTGATAAGCGGTTGTCCTGAAGTTGTGCTCTAAATTGATGTAATTTTTCAGGATTACTTGCAAGATCAACAGCAAGAGATTCGTACTCGGCACGAGTTTGTGTAATTAAATCTGAGAGGCCAATTGCAGTCAAAAGGCTAGCTGACACCCTACTTGCAAATGAGTCTCCCGCAATAGTTAAGATTGGCAATCCCGCCCACAAGGCATCGCTCGCTGTAGTATGGGCTGTATAGGGAAAAGTATCAAGAAATAAATCTGCGACTCGTTGGCGCGCCAAGTGCTCTGAATTTTTTAGTTTGCCGGCAAAAACTAATCGCTTACTATCTATCTTTCTTAGTGATGCTGCTTTGATTAGATTTTCTTTGGCCTGCGGATTATCTTCAAATAACCAAAGAACGCTACCCTCTACTTTATTTAAAATATTGCACCAACTATCAAATGTTGTTGATGTTATTTTATAGTTTGAATTAAAGCAGGAAAAAATAAATCCTTTTTCAGGCAATCCTAACTCAGCCTTCAAGAATGCTTTATTAGATATTGCCCGTTTTGAATCATTAGCCTGATAACTATTAGGCAAATAGGCAATCTTTTCAGTATAAAAAGATTGCCTAGATTCAGGAATCAGAATTGGATCGGCAATAATATAATCCATATACTGTGCCCCCGTTGTGCCCGGATACCCGAGGTAGCTAACCTGAATTGGCGCTGCTCGCAAAGCAAAAATATCCATGCGTCCATCCTGAGTAAAGCCCTTGAGATCGACTGCAATGTCAATCTGAAGATTTCTTGCGAGTTGTGCAACTTCATGATCTGAATGATTTTTTACGTCATGGAAATAGTCAACTGCATTCATGCAGCGTTGGCGCATTTCATCATAAATATTTGGACCATACGAAAACGCATGTATTTCAAACTGATCTTTATTGTGCAATTCGAGCATCTCAGCAATCAGAGAAGTTGTCGCATGGTTATGAAGATCTGCCGAAAAATAGCCAATCCGAATCTTGCCACTTCTAGCCCTTTTTGGAATGGGGCCCAAGTGATCTTTAAGGGGAAATTTAGCCCTAACAAAATGGATTGCTGCTTTTTTATGAAGCAATGCATCATCATTGAGAGAAAAAAAAGCAAAGGGATTAGTACTTTTATTTAAATTTGTTATTTTTATGATGGCATCTTTATGCCTCTCTAAATCAGTCCAGCTGCACGCCCGAGCGATGGCAGAGAGCATTCCCCCATAATCCCAATCAATTAGAGTTTGTGGCTGAATCTTGATCAATTGATCAAATGCGTTTATCGCCTCAGTGTGATACTTCAAATCATTTAATGCACACCCTTTATTGAACCATGCCTCGGCAAAATCAGGCTTTAACCTGATTGCACTATTGTATGCATCAATCGCTTTTTCATAATTTTTGAGTTCATCAAAAATTTTTCCAAGGTTATAGAAAAGCTCGGGCGAGTCGTTTTTTAATTTAAGGGCTCTTTGATACCATGAAAGGGCGTTATCTTTTTCCCCTAAACTTGCACAAGCAGTCCCTAGATCATGAAGGCCTTCGAAAAAATCACCTGCCATAGTAAGTGACTCACTAAAATACTTTTTTGCCTCTTGAAATTGACCTCTCTCTAAAAAAGAATCCCCAAGGTAATACATTGCACTTGCAGATGCTTGTTCACCCATGCAAGCCCTTTGTAAAAGATTATGTGCTATCTCCTTATTGCCCTGGTTTGACTCAATATATCCAAGCAGTTCATACGCTTTCGAATTATTTAAATCTGTTTCAATAATTTTTTTGAGTATTGCAGTGGCTGGCTCATAGTTATTATTTTGAAAATACTGTTCTGCCAAAGCAAGCAATTGGTCATTTTCTTTTAGATTCATAGCTCATAGAAGTTTACAAAAAATTTTGTCAGAATTCGGCTCAAAAGATGCCTTGTTTAATCATGGTGAACTATAATCACCTTTGAGTCTAGCTATTAAAAATGGGGATATCAATTAGCTAGTGATGGGAGCCGAATGCTCCTGCTGGTGATAACATCGACCATCAACACCTTATACTCTAAATGCATACGCAATCCTTATCTCAGTTAGATTTAACGGTTTTACTTGATCACTACCAAAGCGCCCGTTACGAGGATGCCTATGAATTAGCTATCTCTATTACAAAACGGCACCCAGACCATCCTTTTGCCTGGAAAATCTTAGGCGCTGTTCTTATCGTTCGTGGTGATGCCACAGGGGCATTGTTTGCCAATGAAATGGTTGTTAAATTAAATCCCAGCGATCCTGAGGCTCTTTACAACCTAAGCAACACCCTCAAAATGTTGGGTAAATTGGAAGATGCTGAAATTGGATATAGAAATTCCATTGCCATAAGGCCCGACTTTCCTGAGGCGTATCTTAATTTAGGGCTTACTTTGCATGAATTGGGTAGGCCCAAAGATGCTGAGCTGAGCTATAAAAATGCTTTAGCTTTTAGACCTGAATTTATTCAAGCCCTTAATAATTTGGGAAATATACAGCGGGAGCTGGGCAACTATGAAGATGCAGTGGCTCAGTACCAAAAGGCTATTAAGATAGCGCCAAATTATGCAGAAGCACATAATAATTTAGGCGTCACCCTGCAGATTATAAAAAGACTTAATGAGGCCGAGGAAAGCTATAAACGAGCAATAACATCAAGATTAGATTTTGCCGAAGCCCATTTCAACCTTGGCACCTTGTTTTATGAATTAACAAGATTCGCCGATGCTGAAATCAGCTACAGACAGGCTCTGAGGCTCAAACCAGATTACTCTGAAGCATACTATAACCTCGGGTTGACTCTTCTAGAAACTGGTGATCCTATAGCCGCCCTTGAAGTGCTTGCCGACTTGATAAGAATCCATCCCACCAGACATGCAAAAAGTCTTTTTGTAGATGCACTCAAAAATATTAAACCCACTAATTGGGACGCAGAACTATCCATTATGGTGACATCAGCCCTACTTGAGCCCTGGGGTAGAGTCTCCGATATAGGAAACTTTGCATTTCAGCTTCTTAAGCTTGACCCTGCTTTTAAAAAATCTCTTCACCAATCCCAGCAGGGAGTATTTGAAGATTCTTATGAATTTGATTTTCCCAAAAAAGATTTTGTATCCTCTTCCTTGCTCAATGCCATCCTAATATCTGGGCCAATTGCTGATAGGGAGCTAGAACAATACTTCGCTAAATTGCGGTATAACTTCCTGAAAATTGCTAACACTCTAGATTCAACCCAGATACTTGTCGATGCAGAAAATTTTGTTTGCGCCCTTGCACAACAATGTTTCGTAAACGAGTATATCTATTATCAAACCCCAGAGGAAACTAAGTTATCAATAGTTGCTCGGGATCATTTAGCTAAAGCTCTTGTTGAGAATCAAAAAATTCCTGCAGCCCTTGTACTGTCTGTAGCATGCTACTACCCACTGCATTCTCTCGATAAATCTGAGGCCTTACTTGAACAAACCTATTCAAAAGAAATGGCCTCTGTTTTAAAGCAGCAGATACAAGAGCCCTTAGAAGAGTTTGCGCTGAAAGCTTATATACCAACACTAACGGGGATGGATAGCCAAGTTTCCCTAACTGTACAGAATCAGTACGAAGAAAATCCCTATCCTAGGTGGGTGCGCATACCCGCTACTTCTAATAGTCAAAACTATAACTCCTTTATTTCTAAAAAATTTTCGTTAGCAGATTTCACTCCTCTGACTAATGATCAAAATCTAGAGGTACTAGTAGCAGGTTGTGGAACCGGACAGCACTCAATAAATTGTTCGCAAATTATTAAAGGCTCAAAAATTCTCGCGATTGATTTAAGTATGGCAAGTCTTGCATTCGCCAAGAGAAAAACAATTGAAATGGGAATTGACGCGATTGATTATGCTCAAGCCGACCTTCTCCAATTAGCCTCTACTGGAAGAGTTTTTGATGTTATTGAATCTGTTGGGGTTTTGCATCATCTAGATAAACCCTTTGAGGGTTGGGAGACTCTGGTTTCCATGCTAAAACCTAAAGGGCTTATGAGGCTTGGGTTTTATAGCGAACTTGCTAGAAAAGATATTGTTAAGGTAAGAAATTTGATTGATAAGGAGGGTATTGGATCCTCAATATGGGATATTCGAAATTATCGCCATCACTTGCTTGGGTTGAGTAATTATGAAGATTTTATGTTCGCCACTAGTGGGGTTGATTTCTATAGTATGAGTGCATGTCGCGACTTAATTTTTCATGTTCAGGAACATCGGATGCAGTTAGATATGATTGCGAAATTTTTAGAAAAACATCAACTTCAATTTTTAGGGTTTGACATTGATAGATCGATTATTCAATCTTACAAGCTTCGCTTCCCCGATGATCCTGCGGCCACAAATCTTACCTCCTGGCATATTTACGAGGAAGAAAATCCCCACACATTCAATTCAATGTATCAATTTTTGGTTCAGAAGAAGTAGCAATGCTTTTTTGCAGATTTGCTCTGAATTTGTATTGAATTAATGCCCGATATACCAATTAACTTAAGAATCAAGGACTTCTCGAGTAAGTAATTTTTGCGAATATCTAGAAATAGAATTCAGGGCATCTTCCTGAATTCTCCTCCGCAAAGAATCATTACTGACAAGTTTTAAACATTTGGCAACCAAATCGTCATATTTTGCCGAATATATCCCGCTCAAACATACGGGATCAATTGATGTAGCTTCATTAACCTCACCAACTACCGCCACTGAGTTAGTGAGCAAATAAAATACTCTTAAAATTTCAAAAATTTGTGAATTATAGAAGTGAAGATTTAGAACAATTTTTGATCTCTCAATCCACTCATCTCGCTCTTTTCCGTATACGCCAAATAAGGTCTTTACCTTTAAGCCTGTCAATGCCAGTGCCTCTAGTATGTCTTGTCTTCTTTGGTTTATAGAACCATAAAATAATATATCGATATCTTTATTTTTTGAATTACTAAGTCTTGCAAGTTCTTTTTGAAATCCTATCTTGAAGTGCTTTGCTTTCGCAACTCCTAGCTCATCGAACTTCTCGATATTCCTAACTGAATAATCCCAAATTTCAAAATTAGACGCCCAAGTAAAAATATTTTTATTCCAGTCTGTTGTATCTTTATAAATCTGCTCAGTGTTAAAGATAATTGTAGACTTTGGAACTTCAGAGATAAGGCATGGATCTAGTAAGTGACTACCTATAATAATATTTTTAGCACTCGGTTCAATTTCATTGAATTTTAGTGTTGCCTCAAGTCCAATCTCTTTTAATGAGAAATAGATTAATTCGGCCAGCTCCAAAAAAGCATAAGAATGGATATAGTTATCTGGCTTAATTAAGCATATTTGAAATTTATTCATACAGCTTTAAATCGGCCGTTAAGTAACGATCTGAGTATTTTTTGAAATACTATTTTTAAACATGCCCAAAGTATCCTTTATTTCATGTCATAGCATCATCATTTTTTGAAAGAAATGGCCAATTAAGTCTGATTTTTTGCTACATTCTTAAGCGGATGCTCATTCAGTCATAATACAAGCTAACTCATCAATATCTGAAAGCGGGTAGTTGTTGCCTATTGAATGAGTACCCTCATGGACACTATGATTTAATAGGAGCACAGACTACTATGGGCCCCAGGAATGAATCGTGAACAATATTTTTATTCATCAAATATATTATGATGAAAAATCAAGGGTTAACTTAGACCCTCGATTTATTCCGCTAAACAATATAAATGGCCCCCCTGATTGGTTCGAATTTTACCCAATCATGAATTATCTAAAGAATACGAATCTGGAAGAAAACGCTTGGTATGGCTTTCTATCTCCCAAGTTTTCTTCAAAAACAGGAATTTCTGCCTCTGAGGTTATCGGAATTATTTCTAAATACCACGATCAGGCGAATGTAGCTCTTTTTTCTCCAGCTTGGGATCAATTAGCCTACTTCCGAAATCCGTTTGAACAGGGTGAGTTTCGACATCCGGGGTTGCTAGCCCTCTCTCAAAAATTTATTGATGAAGCTAATTTAAATATTAATTTAAAAAACCTAGTTACCTATTCTTCAACTGCAGTTTTTTCTAATTTTATAATTGCTAAGCCAACTTATTGGACTAAATGGTTAAAAATAGCCTATCAGTTCTATGAATTCTCTCAAGAAAATGTTTTTGGAGAAACATCCTATCTCGACTCAGAGAATAAGCTGGGGCCCATGAAAACCTTTATTCAAGAGAGGCTCTCATCCATAGTTTTAACTCAAAATCACTTCAAGACATTAGCCTATGATTTTGGCCAATCTTCGCCAATATTTGATCAGCTTTTTGACAATAATCCTAAGACAAGAAAAATGTTGCAGGCTTGTGACCTTCTCAAAGAAAAATATGTAGTCACTAAAGATAATTCCTACATTGAAATGTATCTAAAGATTCGTCAAGATATTCACTTTAAATATGGCCTTCCTAATGGGATTTAAGAATATTTTTAGACACACCAACTCCTATGTCGACGTCTTGATAGGCCTATCATCAGATATAACACTTTTAGCTCTGGGGGCTGGGGGTGGGATTAAGCCTGAAAATTACTTTGCTTATCTTCAACATTGATGGCCTCGTTATATATTTTTCTCTGTTCATATAGAAGTCCATAATTATTTGTACCCTTTGCTCCCAAATAGGCCATATCACCACCTCTACTTCCAGGCTTATGAAGAGCAAATAATGTTCCGTCATTGAATATAAAACCACGATTCTTGTCTGCAAAGCCTGGCGTCAAATCCATCAACGTTCCGGTGAGGACGTTGAGGTTATCCTGAAGTTTTGCAACGGATCGGCCCAGGCATGCTGGGCCCGTTGGATAAAGACAGTTTGGTCCATAGTAGGAATTTTTAATATTGCTGTAGGCCAAATCAATGGCGGATTCTAAAATCTTATTTTTTGCCTTAGAAAAAATAATTGCATTGTTGCAGGCAAAAGATACGCCACTATATTGAGGCAGATCAAGGAAAGTAATCATATCTACGTGATCTTGAACATCCACACCGTTAATAACTCTTATTGTGACATCAAAATACCAGCCGCCTTGTTTATATAACAATAGATAACGGGCTAAATCAGCCTTAAATGCATAAGGAACTAGCTTATCAAATGCTAATAGCATTGAAGTCCCATACTCGTCTGCTATCCACTGTCTTAGCTCTTCTTTTCTATAAATCTTATGATCAGAATGTGGAATTGCATTCACCACTGACGATACCGCCATGCGAGCATAAGCGGGAATCTCTTCGTCTCCGCTGTCAGTTATATAAATTTGACTTATCTTCATAAAAGAAACTATTAAATATTAATAATTCAAGTATATCTTTTATAAGTAAAAATAGCCCAACAAGTGGGCTAGTGAGATTCTTGGTAGCCCGGGGCGGAATCGAACCACCGACACAAGGATTTTCAACACTAATTTCTATTGTTTTTGACAGCTAGAACATTAACTAACCCTACCGTCGCTTTCCTTGCCCTATAGGCACCGAGACCCTTGGTTCAAGATGGAACAAGTTGGAACAGGGTGGCATAGACAGGATTCGAGCGTTTAGATTTTGGGCTCTGCTGACCCAGTGACCATAGACAAGAAAGCTTGCTATATTTATAGGTATTTCTTAATTGGCCAAGGGGCGAAATTGAAGCTAGGCTTAACTGCAATACTATGCGACCGTGGTCCATACATAAATGAGTGGGTTGCCTTTCACTATTTGGTAGGGTTTCGGAAGTTCTATCTTTACACCCATAGATGTAAAGACAATACTATCGAAGCAATCAATGAATTAAAAAAGCATTTTGACATTAAGTCATTTAATGTATCAGAATCGGCTAAGTTTCCCCAATTCGAGAGCTATCGACACTCTTATTTACAGCACAATCATGAGGTAGATTGGATGGCCTTCATAGATGGTGATGAGTTCTTATTTTCGCCCAATAGTATTGATCTACAAACCCAACTGGAGAAGTTTTCCTATGAGAGACTTTCTGCCTTAGGAGTTTATTGGGCCTGCTATGGAAGTAGTAACCATATTAAAGAGCCAACAGGGTTAATCATTGAAAACTTTACTCATCGAGCTGAGCTGGACTTCCCAAAAAATAAGCACATAAAAAGTCTGGTTATTGGCCATCAAGGAGCTACCGTAAAGATTAATAATGCCCATTACTTTGAAACTCAGTATGGAACATTTGATGAGCTGATGAGGCCCATTAGTTGGGGTATATCAGAACATGCACCAAATCATGAATTTTTCAGAATTAATCACTACGTAACTCAAAGTTATAACTATTACCTAGAGAAAAAATCTCAATATGATCGTCCTGATTGGGGAACCAAGAGAGAGACCAACTACTGGGAGGAGCACAACAAAAATGATGTTAACGATAGCTCTATGGAAAAATTCTTACCCCCACTTCGTCAAATTATGAGTAGCCTCTAGTGGTAAATTTTTTACTGCGCGACGAGTGAGTAATCATCCATTAAAAATAGCCCAACAAGTGGGCTAGTGAGATTCTTGGTGGCCCGGGGCGGAATCGAACCACCGACACAAGGATTTTCAATCCTCTGCTCTACCGACTGAGCTACCAGGCCAAGACTGAGAATTATAACGAATTGGGCTTGGTTTTGATTAAATTCCTCTAGTGCCTGTTGATTAAGGCTGGCTTGTATATGTCAGATAGGTCTAT
>Ga0208739_1000654_pt1 | contig 9711 bp, 23 predicted proteins | sample CryBogCBE27Jul09_FD_184566 | JGI IMG/M metagenome (GOLD analysis project Ga0208739, IMG submission 184566) | Freshwater microbial communities from Crystal Bog, Wisconsin, USA - CBE27Jul09 (SPAdes) (version 2) | ecosystem: Environmental > Aquatic > Freshwater > Lake | place: Crystal Bog... | reverse complement strand
GGTTCCCTATAAAGGGCGGAATAACGAAACGGGAAATGACACGGCGTATGTTGATGGATTCAATGTATGAGGCCAGAAATACAATGTTGATAGATTTGTTTAGTAAAGCGGAACCAAAAAAATGAGACAATGGATAGTCCGCCATGAGCGGGACGGCGACAACGTAGTGGCGCTGTGGGAGAACGACAACGGCGACCGCTGGTACGTGCAGATCGTGATTAACGGAGAGGTGCAGTGGTGATGGAAGAATGGCTTAGAATAACAGGATATGGTGATTATTTGCCAATTTTGTTTTACATTATATTTGGTATTGGTCCTCTAATTGCGTTTGCAATAGGTTTATACAAACAAACAAAAGATTTAGAAGAATATTACAAATTAAAATTAGACGTTATGAAAATGGAAGCAAACAAAAAGATATGCGCCATGTATATTAAGCAAGGACAATACTATCAGAAAAAACTTGCCACACTGAAGGAGAGTAAGTGATGGATATTGTAAAACGGTTGCGTCATCACAAATCTTCTGATGTTTGGGATATTCGCAAAAACAGAGCGTGGGCAGAAACAGATGATCTTTGCATGGAAGCCGCCGACGAGATTGAGCGGTTGCGGGAAGAACGCAATCGGTTGCGGAAGGCGTTGCAGGAAATTGCAGATTCTTGTGAAGGGTGGGGGCAATTTGCTGAGGACACACTGAAGGAGGGTGAGTGATGGATAAAGAAACAGAAACGACGATCAACAGATTATTGGCTGATAAAAAAATGGCAGTAGATTTGGCTGATTATTTGATAAAAGAAAATGTTAAACTGCGGGAAGCGTTGCAACAGATTGCTGATTTTTACTTATACGGCGATTACAGCAACGCTTACGAAATACCAAAAATTGCACAAGCCGCACTGAAGCAGGGTGAGTGATGAACCCGTTAACGCACGATCCTTCATACGTTAAAATATTAGCCAATAAAATCAACAATGATCCTGTTGTTGACTTAAAACCTGTCACTGGGGGCAAGCAATTTAGTATTAGAATTGATTATCTGACCGTTCAATACATAGATGCGATATGTATCGCTTCTGATTGGAGTAAATCTGATGTTATAGCTGCTTTAATTCAGCGTGGTTTATTTGACCTTTTTAATCGGTTAGATACTTCAAGAATAATTGAAATTAAAAACAATTGCAGATTTGAAGAAAACACAAATGACAAATAATGAAGGAGAGTGAATGATGATTGATAACAAAGATTGGTTTATGAGAGAACCAAGAGAAGGGTTAGCAATGGAAATGTTGTTGGATTACAAACCAAAATCCACTGAAGAATTGGCAGAATGGATTCTTATTGCCGCCAGAAATTTAACGGATCAAGAAGGCAGGAGCATTTACAGCCCTTTAATGCCATTCATGGGTTATCAAATTGCTCGTATGATGCAGATGGCAAATTTGGAAATTCCAAAAGAGGATAAGTGACTTCATAATATTACTTAATGCCACTTTCCGCATACGAGTAACCGTATAATATCAGTTAATACTCATTCGCGTATAGGAGATTATAATGCTACCCCGTGAAATGTTCCCATCTGAATTGATGGCCGATTTACACAAACAAGCCCAAGAGGGTGAGTGATGGATATTGTAGAACGTCTGCGATCAATAGACATTAGTTGGTCTGAGCATGGAGAATGGTGCGCCGAAGCCGCCGATGTAATTGAAAAACTGCGGGAAACCAACATCATGCAAGCCAGATGGTTATACGAAGCAAAACAAGAAAATAAATTGTTTAAAGAAAAAGTTCGCCAGTGGTTGGATATAGGCAAACCTGCGGCAATGGAGGGTGAGTGATGGATATACAAATTATTGATAACTATCTTGACCAAAAATATTTTGATGAAATAGCAAACACGTTTGTTTCTGATTCATTTCCTTGGTTTATTGGCAAGGGCGTCTCAAATGACCATGACGGGCAACGGCAGTTTTTCCATTATCTTTACAGGGACAATGCGCCAAACAGTAATTATTTTGCTTTGCTTCACCCCATGTTGGATAAAATGAATGTTGCGTCCGTTATACGAATGAAAGCAAATCTTGTCCCTAAGACAAACAAAATAATCAAACATGATTTTCACAGAGACCAGAATTTTAAATGCAAAATTGCTGTGTTTTATCTTAATACTAATAACGGTTACACGCATTTTAAAAATGGAAAGACTGTTAAATCTGTTGCGAACAGGATGGCTATTTTTGATAGTGATTTATGGCATGGCGGGACCACATGCACTGACGCGCATGAACGAATTGTTTTAAATATTAATTATGTAGAAAAAATAGCATTAAAATAAGTAACCATATGATGTCACTTAGCGCCATTTTCTGCATACGGATAATCGTATAATATTAGTTAAGGAAATAAAATGTTAATTCAGTTAGAGCCTACAATCCCGCTCGAGACGCCTAAGGGGCGCGCTAAGGCGCACTTCTTGATCGACTACGGGCAAGAGCACCACCTGTTATGGGTGTGCTTCCAAGACGACACGGGCGAGTGCTGGACGTGGCCGAACCCGCAGGTCAAGTTGCAGGAGAATGTCTCGATGATGCAGGTGAGGAAATAATGTCAGCAGTGGGCATGAAGTGCGAATCGTGCGGCGGTCATTCCCGGGTGTATTCCACACGGACGAGCGCCATACCGAACGGGATATATCGGCGCAGGGAATGCGGCCTATGCCGCCATCGGTGGACGACGGTCGAGGTATCGGCCGACACGTTAAAATATATTTTGAAAAGAAAACAAAAAAGTGTTTGCAATCCTGATTTAGATATGCCACAAGACTTGGGCAGGGCGGTGGTCGCTCTCTAGATGGAGATGTCAAATGTCAAAATGGATTGGAACCGCAGGCGATCGTATTACTATTGAGGCGGCTGTTATTCAGGAAACAACTTTCGATAACAAGTATGGCCGTTGCAATCTTTATCGTTTTGAAGATGCTGATGGCAATTTGTATATCCATATGGGTAAAAAGATATACGTCGACATGATTGATAGCTATCCTAAAGACCTTGCCAAAGGCGATAAAGTCCGCCTCAGTGCTGACATTAAAGAGCATGTTACTTGGGACGGCGCCAAGCAAACCGTCGTTCGTTACGCATCCCGCGCAGATTATTTAGATTGAGGAGATATCAAATGTTTTACCTAGTACCACGCGGCCGTACGGTCGATTACTTTGTCCACACCACCGAATCATTCATCGAGGCGCGCTTCTACGTTAACTTTATGAAAAAGTCCCGCGATGAAGAATATGACGTCATTGAGATGCGGCGCTACCCGTTTGACAACGTCAACGAGCCAACCGCCCTGCACGACGGACCGCCAGAAGTGGCCGTCGACGAATCTTTGTATATGTGAGGTGTGATATGAACGAACAGCAAGAACTGGCCAAAGATATGCTACGCGAGATCATGAGGCTTGAGGCGGTGTTCCATGAGGCCAATGCCCATGTGCCGCAAGCCGATAGGGATTTAGCTATAATTTCCGCTATGGCTTTTGAAACCATCAATTATGCCATGACAATTATGAAGATGCCGGCCGACCAGCTGGTTCAAAAGATCGCTGCATCAATGGCCATCCATGAGTTAGTAAATAAATGAGACAGCCTACCCTACTCGAGCTTGTTCAGGCTTACGCCGCGGCCGTTCGAAATGGCAACAAAAAGCGTGCGGCCAAGCTAGACAAGATTATTAAGAAAGCCTATCCTTCGGCTCCTCCTAATACATGACTTGGGGCTGCCTTCGGGCGGCCCTATTTTTTTGAGAGATGTAAATGAAGTATTTATCAGTATGTTCAGGAATAGAAGCTGCCAGTGTCGCTTGGCACCCTCTTGGGTGGAAGCCGTTGGCATTTAGTGAAATAGAAAAGTTTCCGCGTAAAGTGTTGGAACACCATTATCCTGACACGCCATTGCACGGTGATTTTACTTTGTTACGTGAACAGGATTGGATTAAAGACGCAGATATCCTTGTGGGCGGTACGCCGTGCCAAGCGTTTTCAGTCGCTGGGTTACGGAATAGCCTTGATGACGACCGTGGTAACTTAACCCTAGAATTTGTGAGACTTGCAGATGCAATTGACGATCTTCGATCTAATGGAACAGTCATCGTCTGGGAAAACGTCCCCGGTGTCCTCTCCGTCAAAGACAATGCCTTCGGATGCTTCCTCGGCGCAATTGTCGGAAATGATGCCCCCCTCGTCCCGACAGGGGGAAAATGGACAAACGCTGGTATGGTTGTGGGACCGAAAAGACGTGCAGCGTGGCGAGTTCTCGATGCTCAATACTTTGGAGTGGCCCAACGACGCCGCCGTGTGTTCGTTGTCGCAAGTGCTCGAGACGGATTCGATCCCGCAGAAATTCTTTTTGAGCGCCAAGGCTTGCGAAGGGATACTCCGCCGAGCCGACAAAAGGGGCAAGAGCCTTCCGCCACAATTGCAGCGCGCTTTGGAATCAGTCGCAATAACCATGAAGAAGTAGTTGCTCAATACACGGAAGAAGTATCGCCCACACTGACTAAAGAAGGTACTGGCGTATCCCGCACAGGATTTCAAGAAGATGGTTGGTATGTGGCAACTTGTTTTGATCGCCAACGAAGCGACGAATACGGAGAAGCCAATATAGCCTCAACTATAAGCGCAAGGGATTACAAAGATGCCACTGATCTTGTGGCGCAACCAGTTCCATTTGGTGTTGATGAAAATCCCGATCTTGGGCATTGCCTACGTTCTGGTGCGTCTAAAGCCGATAAACATGAAAGCACGACTTATGTGGCGCAACCAATGGCATTTCGTGAAATTACAGATTCATTGACGGCATCATATGGAACCAAGTGGAACGGCAATGCCAGTGCGGATAATGGGAGCCTATTTGCGGCGCAACCAATCGCCATTGATTACGAACTTAACTCGCACGGCGTAGATCAACCGACAGGGCCTTTGTTGAAAGGTTCACCTTCTGGCAGTGGTCACCCTTTGCCGGCGGTGATGCAATCTATGGCAGTCCGCCGCTTGACGCCACGGGAATGCGAACGGCTCCAAGGTTTCCCAGATGACTATACTGCAATACCGGGGGCCGCTGATGGACCAAGATATAAGGCTTTGGGTAATTCAATGGCTGTGCCAGTCATGGCGTGGATTGGAATGCGTATAAAAAAGTATTTGCAATCTAATTTAGATCGTGTATTGTGATTCTTGTCGGGGCGCGGTGCCTCGTTAGATAGGAGATTTTAGATGTACGCTAAATCATATGAAAACGTAAACGGTCACGATATTATCATTTATCATGTGTTCCCACCTGTCCCTATTCGTAAATGGGATTACCAAGCAGGGTTTGCCAAAGACTATGGCGAAGAAGATGCCATATATGGCGAAGGCGCGACCATCCAAGAAGCCATCCAAGATTTATTTGATAAGAAGGAGTTTCACGAAGATGTTTGATACCATACGAGTAGAAGGTGAATATCACGCTCGCACGGGCGGTATGCCCAACGATAACCCCTATGGCAAGGACAGTGCGTACCGCTATGCGTGGGACCATGGTTTCATGCAGGGGCTGATGTACGTTCGTAATGAGCTAAAGGTGACTCAGAAAGCGTTCTACAAGGCTGTCGATGCCAAGCTGGCTCTCGAAGCCGAGTTAAAGCAGGTGAAGGCCGAGTACGACGCATTCGCAACCGAGATGGGGTACTGATCATGGCAAACGCAAAGACACGTTCTGTCACCCTCCGATCGATTATCAGCTGCGCTGCTTTTAGGAAGGGCTACGAGGAGGCCAAAAAAGGCCTGCCACTGGCTTCCGACAAGTTCTCTTATGCAGACGTCTGGCAATACGAGCGCGGCCGCCAGTTCGCCTTCTGCTACGACGGCAGGCTTAAAGAAGGTAACAGGGTCAGGATGGACGCGCTATACGCGCTGGGTGGGGCTATGAACGCGGGGCACGTTCTATAATTGTCACAATAAATATGTTAGTAGGCATAAGGACATAGGAGGTCTTTATGCCTGCACACCCTCTATCAGATGAGATAATGATCGAGACGCTGCGTGTCTACGAGCAGTCTGGCAAGAACGCCCACGCAGCCGCCAAGGCCACAGGCCTACCACCAAATACCTTCAAGGCGCGATTAACACGAGCGCAAACTAAATACCCCAACGGGCCACCAGACAAACCTACCGTCGGCCAGTGGATGTATCCGCGGATGGTGGCAAAGGAAATTCCAAATTCAGTCTGGGCGATCGGATCAGATATCCACATATGGGACGGCGACCCGCCCCTGATTTATAAAGCCTTCGTCAAAGTATGTAAGATGCTGAAAGTGCATGGAATCATCTTGAACGGAGACGTTATTGATGGGGCTAGGATCAGCAGGCACCTTCCGACCCGTGGCGCACGAGCGCCAAAAATTGAAAAAGAAATCGAAACCGCCAAAGCTTGGCTCAAACTACTTCCAAAGACCCGCGAACGCCTATGGACCATGGGAAACCATGATATCCGCATCGACAATTACATCGCCTCCAATGCCAACGAGCTCGACGGATACATCATGTCCCTTCAAGAGCATTTCCCAGATTGGGAAATCGCATGGGCCTTCGATATCAACGGCACAGAAATTCGCCATCGTTTCCGATCAGGGATACATTCGGGCTATAACAGCTCCGTCAACGCTGGAATTAGCACGGTTACGGGCCACACCCACCAGCTTCAGGTCACTGCTGTCAGAGACCGCCGGGGAACCCGCTGGGGCGTAGAGACGGGCACCATGGCCGATCCTAACGGTCCCCAGTTCCAATACACCGAAGGCGCCCCTAGCAGGGCCCAGCAGGGCTTTGTGGTTCTGACGTTCGATGAAGATGGGGTGATGATGCCCCCGGAGCTTTGCGAGCTTATAGGCGGTCGGCCAGTGTTCCGGGGGCAGTATGTTTTCTGAGTGGTTATATTATAACCTCAGGCTTCTTCTTCGTCCTCGTCTTCTTCTTCGTCATCTAAGGCGACGAGCTTGGCTTCGCCGTCTTCTTCGGTGAGCATGAGGATCGGCTTCTCGAAAGCTTCCTGCATCAGGTCGAAGTCGTCGCAGAGTTCTTCGAACGTCTCGCCCATTGGAGAGGCATCTTCCTCGGACCAGAACTCAATCTCGCCCGCGTCGTTGTAATAGACTTCGCGGATCACGAATGAATCGTTGTTGAAGAACGAATCGTCGTCTGGGGCTTTAGGCAGGTAAATGACGCGGTAATTCCATGACATGGCAGATATCCTTTCAGGGTCGGATTGGGATGGGATGTTGATGGAGAAGGCTAAATTGGTGGTAAAGATCATGCGGACGGTCTCCTTTGCTGCTCAGGCAATACACCATAGCATTGTGACGGGTGTTTGAAAGATACATAGTTACCTAGTTTTTACTTAGTTTTTAATACATTAATAAAATCAATTACTTGTAAGAATTTATAGATAGTTATTAAATAGACAATTTCCTTTTATAAAAAACCCTCTTATATCCCTTAAAAATATTAGAAATAGAAATATAGCTTTAAGGGGGTTTTTGAACAAATAAACAAACCAGTCTTATAACTAAGTATAATATATATTATTTATTAATATTATATTATTATATTTCAAAGACTTAAAGGATAGAGATAGAAAGTTGATCAATCTCTATCCTTACTATGTATCTTTACCGCGGATTTATATCGCGAATTACAATAAGAGCACCGTCGCGTGTGATGGTGGTAAATTTCCAACCTCTGGTTCTCGCAAAGGCGTGGACATATACCTGAGCTTTTCTTCTAAGATCAGCGTCTTGAAACATGACCTGTTCACCAATAATCATGGAAGCAAATGGCCAGCTATATTTTGCTGGTATCATTTCTTTAACTCCCTTTAATTTCATTGGAGCTTTCTTTATGACCATTTCTGGCGTATAAAGCGTTGACTTTACCATGTAATTGTCCTTTCATTTGTTGTTCGTAATTATATATATAAATTCACGGAAGATGTAAATGGGACGACCGCCGGGCGGAATAATGACGCAAGCACAAAAAGTCCACATCTGTGAGCAAATCGCAGATGGTAGGTCTTTGAGCTTAATTGTAAAAGACCCTGAAATCGAAGGCATCAATGTGCGGACTGTGAACCGAGAATTGAACCGTGATTCCTTCTTTTTGTCCGAATATGCCCGCGCGCGCGAGGCTTCGATCGAAATAAAACTGTCGGAAACGGAAGATATTATCCTTGGCCGTGGCGAGTTCGAGAACGTCGACTTCGAGCGCGCAAAGGAGTTGCTGAACGATCGGCGCTGGCATGCAATCCGGCTGGCGCGCTTCCGTTATGGCGACAAGATCGACGTGCAGGCGACCGTGAAGCAAGTCGAAGGGAAGGTCATCGACGCGAAAGTGCTCGATGTGGATCAGTTGCTTGCCATTCGGCAGGCGCTACAAATTGCCGCAAGGGGTGGAGATGGCTACGAAGAAGACGAAGACTACGAGTACGAAGGACAAGATGATAGCGGCGAGGATGAAGGCCTTGCAGAAGATTAAGATGATGGACGTGTACCGGGAGCGCCCGCCAGTGACGCTGCCTAAATTTTCATGGGATAAGGAGAAAGAAGATGATTTTAACGGAAATGGCAGAGACGCTGGAAAAAGCGTTGGCAAGAATTAAGGAACTCGAGCTTCTGGTGGCCGTCCGCGTCCCGCGCAGGGATTACGACGCGATCGTCAAGAGCATGTCGGTGTGCCAGAACACGATCGAGAGCCTGATGGTGGCCCTGTTCAAGGTTAAGCCAAAGAGCCAAGAGGTCGCCGACGCCCGCGACATCCTGCAGTATCTCGAGCATCTGATTCAGAACAATACCCCGATGCAGGACGAGGTCTGGATCGCCCGCGATAAAGCCCGCATTGATATGCTCAAAGCCGAGCGCATGAAGCGGCCAGCCGAGATGTTGGGCGAGAGGGCTTCGATTGAGGAAAGGTTTGAGAATAGGAAAAAAGTCAAAGGAACCGTCAGGAAGGATTATAAGCCATGAGGGAGGAAATGGCCGAGAAATTGCGTAAGGCTTATTGGGAAAGCAGGACAGACCTCGTCGATTCTTGGCATAAATCTGATCATGAAGCCAAGCAAGCTTGGCGACGCGTGGCTGACGTTGCCATAAGCATGATCGAGACAACTGTGGCCAATGCTCGTCCGCCAGAAAATACCAGAAAGATGCGGCAAGCGCTTTGGACCATCATTGAAGAGGCTCAGATAGCCCTAAAGGCAGATTAATGACCTTTATGGATGTCGATGGCGAGCGGATCAACGTCAAAGCCTCATTATATGAGGTTAATAAAGAACTTTGCGAGAAATCCCTCGTGGAGTTCATCAAGCAGGCGTGGCATGTTATCGAGCCCGGGCAAGAATATGTCCACAACTGGCACATTGATGCCATTGCCAAGCATCTGACCGCCATTACCAGAGGCATGATGATAGATGATGAGCAAGCTTACAATCGCCTGTTGATCAACGTCCCGCCGGGCGCGATGAAGTCCCTTCTGGTATCCGTCCTATGGCCGGCATGGGAATGGGGGCCGCGGAACATGCCCTATCTGCGGTATGTCTGCGCCTCGCATGCTATGAACCTCGCCATCCGCGATTCGACCAAGATGCGCCGGCTGGTAACGTCGGAATGGTATCAGAGCTTCT
>Ga0208739_1000636_pt1 | contig 9877 bp, 10 predicted proteins | sample CryBogCBE27Jul09_FD_184566 | JGI IMG/M metagenome (GOLD analysis project Ga0208739, IMG submission 184566) | Freshwater microbial communities from Crystal Bog, Wisconsin, USA - CBE27Jul09 (SPAdes) (version 2) | ecosystem: Environmental > Aquatic > Freshwater > Lake | place: Crystal Bog... | reverse complement strand
TCAAGTAGGGCTTCTTTGGTCTCGTCCCAACGACCTTCTAATAGAACTTGTGACATAATTATTTTTCTCCTAAATTCAATGTCTTAAAATTAAATACCAGCCAAACGTCTTAGATCAATCACGTTATCACGTGCTGTTTCATCGACTTCTTGTTTTGTGGTAGCTTTATCCCCAGTAACTGCTTTAGTACTCTCTGATAAAACAGACTTTTTAGTTTCTTTCTTTTCAGTAATAGTGTTTAGCACTGCAGGTAGATACTTGTCGAAAGCGGCTTGCAATTTTGGTGTTTGCACACTTTCTAGTAAGTCACGCATTACTTTTGCTTTTTCCTCATTTAGAGTTCCTAGCAATTCATCCATAGTTTTTTGACGACTATTAGACTCTTTAATAATACGAACTTCACGTTCTTTACTTTCAACTAACTTTTTAGTTTCGTTGACTTGTTTAATTGATTCAGCTAATTGCTGATCCTTTTGTTGTAGTTGTGCGAACAACTTACGTGTTTCAGCTTTCTCATTTAAATGAGTTACACTAAATTCACTTGCAAAAGATTCAAAAATACGGCGACCAAAATCGTTTTCACGAGCAGTCTTGATATCTTCTTTCAATTGGCTTAACTCACCCTTAAGATGTCTAGCAACAGATTCGTTAACACGTTTTCCACTTTCAGCAACAAAACGTGCTTTCAATGATTCTAACTGTTGACGACCTTCAGCAACTAACTTAACCTTTGCTTCTACAACTGCTTGTTTGTCTTGAGAGAATTCTTTAATTTCTTTCGCAAGAGCTTGAACAACGAATTGCTCTAACTTTTGTTGACTTTCTAATTGTATTTTACGCTCACTACGCAATTCTTTGATTTCTTCTGATAATTTAGTTACCATAAAATCATTGAATTTGTTTGCGTTTTCACGCAACTTTTGATGCGCTTTAACGCGGTCTTCGTTCATCGCTTGTTTTTCAGCTTGAAATTCTTCAATCTCAGCTTGCAAACTTTCTGTAACCATATTATCAAGGGCTTCGACCATAACATTTTTGTCATGTTCGTAACGTTGTGCAAACTCTTCACGTAGTTCAGCACGTACTTGCTCACGAGCTTCATTCAATTTAGATTCCCATGCCTCGTTTATCGCTTGGCTTGTTTCTTCATTGATGATACCAGATTCAAGTAATGGTTTGATAATTTCCAAACTCATTATATTTCCCCTTTAAATTTTGAGGTCTTTGATAAGACGAGTTACCTCATCTCTCAAATATCTCTGTACTTTACTGTCGTTTTGTGCTTCTTTTACATTAGTCAAAACTTTATGTCCATGTCTCATATTCATAAGACCTTCATAAATTGCTTTGGGGTATGCATTTGGAGCACTAGGTTGTGCGACAATATCCACAGTGACTATTTCAAAGTCACTAACCTTACCTGTTGCATCGTCAACGTTACCGCTGCCTCTGCTGGATACTCCTAGTTTCACACCACTGTCCAACATAGTAGATACTAGTTGTCCCATTGGTGTTGGTAATATTTTTAATTTGCCAAATCCGTTAGCACCGTCCATCCACATTTGAATGATCATATGTGATACACGATCTAAGTTTATTTTCAAATCATCTGGGTGATCTACTTCACCTAATACGCTATAACCGTTAGTGATTTGTTCATTGAGTGTAGTAACTGCCATTTCAATTTCAGATACAGGGTAAACACGCTCGTTTGCGTTTTTAACCCCGCCCTGAATAAAGATGCCTTTCATGTAAAGGCTCTTCTTACTACCTTCACCTTCACTCTCGACCACCATTTGTGCGCGGTCAAAAGTTAGATGTTCTTTTAAGTAAAGTGCCATTTTATAATACATCCTTAGGTTGAAATTTCCAGCCATTTATCATATTTTTAGACCACTTACGTATTGTAGTTGCCGAACAGTCAACGATTTTTGCAGCAGTATATGCTGATGTAAATTTCTGATTGTTTGGAGAAATATAAAAACCTTTAAAATTAGGAGATTCTTCACCAAATTTTGGTTGTCTGTGTAAAATATAATCTGCATTTTTATGTGCAATACTAAGTGCAATTCTATGTTCTTGTGACTTTTTAATACCTTTTCTAGATTTACTCATTTTTAATCTAGTGTTTAATGATGCCTTTTTACCAGTAGAGGTAAATTTTCCATCACCGTTATGTCTATTAAAACTCATAGAATCATTTTTTGCATCCAGCGCTGTCAAATACTTATTTTCTAAATCTAAAATATATTTAGAATCAGCAATACATAAAATTTCTCTTTCCCATTCATTATTGTTTTCAATAATCATAGGTTTTATTTCATTACTAGAACAAATATAGCCATCATTAATATGGCATCCGGCTGCAGTACGAGATCCCACATACCATTTTTTAGTTGGTATGTGAGTCCATTTGTATAAGAATGCTTGAGTATTACTATTCAATCTTTCTTTTACCGTTCTAAGATACAAAGCCATTATCTCAGGTTACCTTATTTAACAATCTTTTTAGCAGACTTTTTAGACTCAATTACTGATTTAGTATTTGAACCATTGTCACCTGCTTTAGCTTTAGGAGCTGTCTCACCCTTTTCAGAGAAAGTTGATCCTGGAGCATTTTTATAATTACCTGGAATTGTTGCTGGAGCTTTTACTGTACCACCTTTAGCTTCACCACCTTTAGCGATGTTAGCTGCTGATGCACCATTGCCTGGCATTTTTGGTCCACTACTTACTGGACTCTTTGTTTGCTCGCCATTATCACCATGAGTTACAGAAACTTTCTTTAGTTGAATTGCTTCTTCTAAAGTTTCTTCTTCGTCTTCCTCATCGTCAGCGGCTTCCATCATATCTTCGTCATCTTGGTCTTCAGCACCTTCTTCGTCTCCGAAAGATTCTTCGCCTTCGTCACCATGCTCTTCGCCACCCATGATCTGTTCAAATTCAGCCATGAGTTCATCTAATTTGTCTTCTAGGTCAACAACGCGGTCTTCTAGGTCTTCTTCACCACCTTCATGATCCATCTCGTCACTACCCATTTCAATAGAATCGTCATCACCCATACCGTCATCACCAACTTCGATATCAGCAAATTCGTCTTCTTCTTCAGTCATACCTTCTTCTTCATGACCGATTTCATCTAATAAGCCACCAACTTGGTCGCCTTCTTGCATTTCATCTTGTGCCATTAAGTTCTCATAGATTTCGCGGCTTTTTTCAACAACGATATCATGGAACATTGCACGTGCTTGTTCTTCATCTTCATTGATAATTAAATCAATTAACTTTTCAAATTTTTTGTTGTCCATTATTTGTCTCCTGAATAGAATGGCTTCTGTAGAATTATTTAGTGCATATACATTAAAACTACTCAATAAGTGAGTATTTTTAGCGTTTTTTGAAAAGATAAACGATTTATCTTATAAACCTGGTTGTTCAGGTGCTGCAGGAGTATATTGTTTGCGGATTTTTTTTAGATTTTGTGCTTTTTCAAAGTTACGAACATCTAACATTTTACGTAACTTTCTGATTTGACGTAGTGTCAATTTTGTCTTACGGCTATCTTTCCACTTAGGTTTACTATTATCAGAACTAGTATCCTGATAACCTTCTATAGCTGCGTCAAACATTTCAAATAATTTCACTTGGTTATTTCCTATGAAGTATTTATCACATATTTGGCGCGCCGGCGGGAGCACCTGCACCACCAGCCGGCATTGCTTCAGGGCCTGCTACTGCTGGAGGCATACCATCAGGTCCTAACTCTTCAGTTCCCATATCTTCTAAACCATCAGCAGTTTCAGTATCTGTCTCCATATCGCCTGGACTAATACCAATGCTACGCAAATCACTACCTGATGTTTCACTATCTTCAGGGGCTTCACGTTCTTCAAACCACAATTGTTGATTCTTTTCAATCTCTTCTTGTGTTAATCCTAAGAAACGTTCCATTGCAAAACGCTTAGACATATAAGGAAATGCTTCCATAGTTTGGAATACTGATACACGTGCATTGTCTAGTTCACTTTGACGATAAGCTGCAAAGTTTTGAGGAGCATTAAACTTAATATCAAACAATGAACTATCAATGTTTAATCCTCTCCAACGCATGAACAATTTAAACTCTTCATTCAATTTTTGACTGATATACTTCTGTAATCTTTCGCAATATTGATTAAAACGAAACTCTTGAATCATAGCAGTACCAACACGACCATCACTTAATGGCGTAGGATTGTCTTCAGGACCTTGTGGTAGATAACTACTAGGAACACGCAAACCACGTGCTAATCTATTATTAAAATAACGCAAATCATCAATTTGACCCAAGTTATCACCACCGGGTAAGGTTGTAACATCACTACCTCTACCATCAGCAGTTACTGGGAAGAAGTAATCTTCATTCATTGATAATGGATTATATGTTGCATCCATTACACTTGCACCACCTTGTACACTTGGTATGCGTCTTTGATGAATCTCATTTTTAACTCTATCTACAAAAGCCATAGCCATGTGACTTGGCATATTACCTACGTCAATTTTGAATACTCTACGTTCAGGTGCACGTTGCACACGATAGATAAGAATAGCATCTTCAAGCAATTCTTTTTGTTTATATACTTTGAAAATATTTTCAAGTACTGATTGACCAAAGGGCCAATATCTATCTAAACCTTCCGTCAAGCTTAGATGTAATATATGTTTTGAATCAATAGCGGCTTCGTTTAGTGCTAAACTAAAACGACTGCCTGCAGTCCCGTTTGGCATACTTGGAACTGTGTAACCTTGAGCAGAACCACCGCCACCTGTACCACCAAAGCCAGTTGCTGGACTCATTGCAAAGTCTGTACTAACTTTTTCAGCAATACTTAAATTTTGTAGATTTGGATTAATGTCTTTGATAACGTATTGTTCAGGCTTTTTACCTTCGCTCTCGTTAACAATAACTTTAGTCACTTTAGTCATATCAACCCAGTATAACTTGAAGTTTTCTGGATCACGAATGAATACTTGATCACCGTATTTGATAGAATTTCTAAAGATTTTGAATGCTCTAGTATCAAATTCATTAAGTTTACACCATTGTTGTAACTGCTTTTTAACCAATTCTACTTCATGGGGAGTAGGATCTTCGTTGAAAACTATCTCAAAAGGTGTTCTATTTTGTTCATTTATCTGTGTACTGAACTCAGCAATAATGTCTAAACATGCATTAATTTCAGCATCTACATCCATCATTTCATACTGATTATAGCGCTCTATGCGATTTGGATGTCCTGTATATACTTCTGGTAAGCGACTACGATAGTTTTTATAACCAAATTCTTGATTATTATAGCCGCCTGGACCATTACCATTCGGTGTACTGCCGTTAACGGGCGATCCTCCCCCGCCATTCCAAGCACCCTGGTTGCTATTATTACCTGAAATAGGACTTAGTTGACCAGTTGTGTTCGGGCCAGTAAAACGCTTTTTATATGCCATAGTTATATATTTATCAATTAAGCTTTTGTATATGTTAAAATGTTGCTACTAACATCTAATTGTCTCTTTGAATAATTAATTAATGAATCAAATTTATCATTCAAATCTACCATTACATCTAACAAGGCAGAAATAGAATCATCATTTAAACTGCCACCATTACCTGGTAATTGAGCTTTTGTAATAAGGTTCGTCAATCCTTGCTCATTCATCAACGCTTCTTCACCGTGTGCTTTTAGCCAATATCCGGACTCAGGGCCTTTAAACATACCTTGTGTTTTACCAGAAATTTCTGCATGGATGTGTCCACCGGTTGCACCTTTACTAGGATCTTTATATTCATTTAATACCGTCGCCGCACTACCCATACTCTTAGCATAGCTTTCTATGTTTTCTTTTATGTATTGCCATTGCTTATCATCAGGTACCGCCGATAATGCAAAATCTGCTGCCAAACCTTGTTTGTGTTTACTATTTGTAGTTTTATCTGAATTCTGATGATATTGATCATTAAATGCAGAAAAGTATGCAAATCCAGGAATTCCATTTTGAATTTGTCTTGCTATTTCAAGCATTTTAGGATTTACTGTTTGACCTTCACCTAATACATCACCTTCTTTTATGTTCAAACCTGCTAGCAACCCTTCAGTTGCTATGTGATGCGGTGAAAAACCACTAGCAGTACCAGGAGCAGCACCGGCTTGTTCATTTGTCATGCTGAGTGCTTTACCGGCATTCATTGCACGTGTTTGTTCTGCTTTATTTTGTGATAGTTGTTGATTTAATGATTCACGTTCTTTTTCATTTTTTGCATGAATCTCTTTTATTTGATTAGGTAAATCTAAATGTTTTCTTTGTAATTCATGTAGTTTATTAATCTCTGCCGCAGTAAGTGCAGTTTTCTTTTTACCTAATTCTTCTAACTGTTTATCAGTATCAATTAATTCCTGTTTCTTATCAGATTCTTCTTTAGCTAACTTATTCAGTTGTTCTTTTATATCAACTTCTTCTTTTTGTTTTTGAGCCAAAGCATCAACAACATCACCCATAGTATCAAATGTTGTGAACATACTACGCATGTCAATTGTACCCGTACCAAGAAGTGTTCCCATCTTCTTGGTAATCCAATATACCATACTAGCAAGAACTGACCCTAATGTATTGAAAATAGAAACTAAACCACCAACTGCAGGTACTGCTTGATTACCTATAGAGAATATAAACTGTTCTTCTGCATTCTTTAATAGGCGAGCAGTTTTTTCCCTATCATTTTCTTGATTAAGTCTATTATCACCTGATTTGGTAATTTTGTCAAGATTTTCTCTAAATTTACCAAGATTAGAGTTCTCAACCAATCTGGCTGTATTTAATTTTTCAACATTTAATGCAAGTTCGCCGGCGGCATCTGCATTCAGTTTTCCAACAGGAGCAAATTGTGTAATACTAGATTCTAATTGACCTTGGCCTGATTTAAAAGACTTCATTACTCCTTCTGCTACATCACCAGTACCATTGATTACTTTATCAAGACCTGCTATAGTATCACCAAAATATAACATATTCATGTTAGTTTTTTGTGTTGTTGCTGCACCATTGGTTTGCATATCTATAAGTGCGTAGCCGGCCTCTTTATTCAGTAACATTGTTCCTGCTACAACATCCTGCATTCTTTTTGCTTTATCAGGATCTGTTTTAGCAATCTCGTTTAGTTTAAGTCTCCAACCTATTTCGATTTGCTGTGCATCATATGCTTCTTGAGCTTGGTCTTTGTCTTTACCCGTCAGCATAGACAATTCAGATAGATTTTTAAGATAATCACCCATTACTGCTGATGTGGACAAAGCATCTTTTTTCAATATATTACCATTGATACTTTGTTGAGCTACAAAATGTGAACCATATTTTGTAATGTCTTCTACTGTATAACCAAGATTAGTTAACTGTTTACCTAAAGGTCCGGCACCGTTAACAATATTTTGTACCGATTTGCTAAATTTACTAGCACCCTCTGCCGCAGTTCCACCAAATACAGTCAATCCTTCTGCATTTGCTTTTAATGAAGACAAAAATGCATCTGCATTTTCAGTATTACCACCTAAGTTCTGAATTAAGTCTAGTGTACCTTTTATACCGGAGCTATCAATTGCACCAAATTCGCTTAATGATCTGTAGCTTTTTATTAATGCATCATTCTGTTTTAAACTAGCGGCAACCATGCCACCAAATATTTTAATGACTTGTCCTACAACAATACCTAATATACCAAACTTACTAGCGGCATCGCCTACTGCATCAGTAACAGATGTTACTGCACTTGCATATTTACCCGTACCTCGCTCGGCACTCATTACAGTACCGCCTAATTGTCTCATCCAGTCGGCTGCACCTTTGACTGCCGCCATATTCTTCTTTTGGGCTTCTTCTGCATTTTTAGCAGCATCACCCAACATACCTAGTTCGCGGCCAGCAGTGCCGGTACTGGTTCTGAACGCTTCCATAAACTCTCGTAATTCGTCGGGATTAATATCTGCCATATGTTTTTAACCTATAAATAAATGGTACTAATTGTATTTAGTATATTAAAAATCAGGAGAAACTATGGCAACTAACCCACTTCAACAATACTTTCGTAGACCAGCATTATACTTTAAGCTTCCTAGCGGGGGGAATGGATACCCAGAAGGTGCAATAGATATGCCAGAGAACGGTGAGTTACCAGTATACCCTATGACTGCAATTGATGATATCACTATTAGAACTCCTGATGCTTTGTTTAATGGAAACGCAGTAGTAGAACTAATCAAAAGTTGTATACCTAATATCAAAGACCCGTGGTCTGTTACCGCAGTTGATTTAGATCCTATCCTAGTTGCAATTCGTATTGCTACTGAAGGTAATCTTATGGATATTACAACTGAATGTCCTAGTTGCAAAGAAGAGGCTAGATATGATGTACAATTATCAGGGATTCTAGCAGGATTTAGGCCAGGCGATTATACTAACCCATTGAATATTGAAGATATGCTTATTAAGTTTAGACCCTTGCCCTACAAATATATCAATGAAGTTAACTTGGCTCAATTTGATGTTCAACGAATTATTAAAGAAATGGAAACACTAGAAACTGCGGAACAACGTGGAACTAGGGGTGCTGAATTAATGAGAAATATCAATAAGATTACTGTTAGATTGTTAACATACACGATTGAATATATAAAAACTCCTATGGCCACAGTATTTGAATCTGAATTCATATCAGAATTCCTAGAAAACTGTGATAACAAAACATTTGAGTTGATTAAAGATACCAATATTGCATTAAGAGCAACCACAGAAAGCAAACCACTAGATATCACATGCGGTAATTGTGGATATGAATATAAACAACCCTTTGTACTTAATGTAACTGATTTTTTCGCATGAGGCTACTTTCCTTAGACTCCGAAGGGATTAAGGGCCTATTAAATCAGATGGAGAAAGAATGTGAGGAGATTAAGACCGGAGCATTAAAGATGGCATGGTATATGAGAGGTAGTGTATCATATACAGACCTACTCAACATGAGCACCTATGAAAGAAAATCCATAAGCAAAATTATAGAAGATAACTTAGAAACAACACGTAAGTCTAAACTTCCATTCTTCTAATCCATAGTTACTCATTTATCTACATCGGGTTTTCTTTTAGCAATGAGCTATCGCTCATTAAACAACTCACTTCGTTCGTTGTTTATGTTTACGGTAATAAATTCTTTTTAACTATAACTTGAATATATCTTATTGGATATCAATGCCGCTTAGAGACCATGGTAGTGCTGTTTAAGCACTACCAATGGAAAAAGACATGCCATGCTCGTCATCCTTGTTATCTATACCCCGAATGATTAACTTTTTCTGTCATCATTCGCCACCGGTTGCTCTGTAAGGTTTGTTGGGTCTGTAGTTGAATATACGTCCGGTTTAGGATTTCATTCAGCAACGCATGTTCTATATCCGCAAGATAAAATTAGATATAGACTCATTGAGGGTTCCCTATGAAGATTGCCCCCTCGGTGTTCCATGTTATTACTAACACGCATACTCCAGAATCTGACGGCACAGCACAATCTGTACAATCTCAAGGAGGACTGACAACTCAGCCTGCAAATTTTTATAAGGGTTCTGTATTAAGAGTTAAAATTGGTGACTTTGTGTCTAATGATGTGCCTGAATATGTTTTTACTAATTCTGCATTATTTTTGAAAAAGCTAGAAAAATCTGTAATAAGCCAGTCTCCGTACTTCTCACTAGCATAGAATACATAATTATCTACGATCCATGTTAGTTTAGGTTGTACTGCAATGTAACGACCAATACGATTGAATTTCATAATGAGTAAATTCAAATCACCT
>Ga0208739_1000632_pt1 | contig 9912 bp, 10 predicted proteins | sample CryBogCBE27Jul09_FD_184566 | JGI IMG/M metagenome (GOLD analysis project Ga0208739, IMG submission 184566) | Freshwater microbial communities from Crystal Bog, Wisconsin, USA - CBE27Jul09 (SPAdes) (version 2) | ecosystem: Environmental > Aquatic > Freshwater > Lake | place: Crystal Bog... | reverse complement strand
TTTCACAATTACGACTAATCTCCTTTACAAAATACACACATCTTGGCTTCTCATCATCATCAATTGGTACGCAAAGAAACTGACCATTCTTTAATCTAGGTGCATACCATGTCACATCGTGATAGATATCTACAATTTCAATATCTAAAAAGCTAGGTCTAAATGCAGTTAGTGGATTAAACTCAAATGCTTTGAACCCTCTATCATTGATACTGGTAAGAGGCAATGTCTCTAAATCACCAATCTCTGGTTCACCTATTAGTATTTGCCAGTCTACTGGCATCTTGATGATATGATTACCCACACGCAATACCAATGCAGGGCTATTGAAACTTTCTAAGAAAATTAGAGGAATATAATGATAATCTACGTTTTGTGGATTGCTATTGTCTAAAATCGCAAAGCGTAGGTCATCAATTTCATCTGGTAATGTTTCTAAATTAAAATATTTGTTTGTGTCTAGTTGTAGTATTCGCATATTGTTATTATAACACTTTCTTATCTGTATGTCAATTTTTCTAGGTCAAACGGGTAATTAGCCTCGTTGTAAAAAGCTTTACGTTGTGTTAAATGTCGTTTAGCAAATTTGCAAGTACTTGTTATATCCCAAATCTGCACAAAGTCTTTGTCTTCTGCTTTTCTTATGCCACGCCCAATAGACTGTATAACCCTGACAAAGCTTTTTCCGGGTTCAATAAGGACCAAATTAAAGATGCGAGGAATATTAATACCCACGGCAGCAACTCCATACGTTGCCACAATAATTTTATTAGTGCTAGTAGCGATTTCATCGTACTCTTCCTTACGTTCTGTTAATTTAGTTTCACCCGAAACAAACACACTATCGGGTAATCTACTTATGAGTTCTTTGCCTGCATTAACTCTATCTACTAGAACAAGAGTATTCCCGGTTTCGTTAATTTCTAAAATCTTCTGCGATATTGCATCAAGTCTGTGTGTATCTTCAAGTAAATGTTTTAACTCACTTTGATAGTTTGTAAACTCAACCTCGTCTTTTAATTGTATGATCTTTACGTGACATTGTGCCAACACACCTTGATCCTGCAATTCACTTGCACTTAATTTACTGATAACTGGGCCCAAACTCACATACAATGATTGAGCCTCAAATTTAGCTTTAGGAATAGTACCGGTCAATCCCCAACGAATCGGTACCTCACTAAACACTCCAGTCAATAAAGTTTTTAATGCATCTGCTTTTGCCATATGAACTTCATCAACCATAATGCAAACAACACCTTCAATGAACTCACCAATTGGCACTTCTGCTTCGCCACTTTTAGTATTCTTTAACATGTTGTTTAAACTTTGCCAAGTACAGATAGTATGTGTTTTTCCATATTCTTTTCTATCACCAAAGTATACGCCCACGTCTAATCCAAGATTAATATAATCAGCTTCCGTCTGTGTGACTAAACTCTTATTGGGGACAATCACAATACTGCGTCCATACTTTTCTACAGTATAACTAAGTGCCGCAGTCATCAATGTTTTACCTGCACCTGTTGCAATCTCCTGCAACGATTGCGGGTTCTTTAAGAAGTTGTTTACAATGTTGATTTGATAATCACGCAACGTGACAGGCTTACCTTCTTGTGGATGACCCTTAGGCCAATTCTTATGAATAAAAGTCGATTCGGACACTTCAGCAAATTCAAATGTTGTGGAGTATTCACGTAGATCATCTAATTCTATATCATACCCTGCACGATCTAGCACTGGTAGTATTTCAGGTAACAAGTTAACATAAGTACTTCCACCTAAACTAAAATAACTTACCTTACCATTCCAACGGCCTAATCGTACTGCAGGTAAATATCTAGCACCAGGTACATCATACTCAAACATCTTCATCAATGCTTTACGTTCAGCTAATTCTAAGCCTTCTAATTTTACATTCACTTCATCTTTGATGATTAGTTTACATGTTTTCATATTTCTCTTTTAATGTTTTTTCTAGGTCGATTGGCTGACTATCTACCAAAAATATAGTTTTACTCAATACATCGGTACTAAAACTAATTAAGGTTTTGTAACCTGGATACCATAATGTAAAATCAATGATAACAGGAAACTTATATTCTCGATTTAGTTTAATTGCTTTAGATTCAGTTTTTGCATCAAGCCAAACAAAGTCTATATTGTTCTTTGCGAGTTTATCTTTCAGTATATGTTTTTTATGCAACTTACTACTATTGACATGTGCTAATATTACTAAGTCACTACCTATTGCATTGATATAACTCACTACATCATCAAGCTTGCTAATATCTAGTGTAGGGTTAACTTCTGTTGCTAGTATGATATTTTTAGCATTTTCATTGGTTTCACCGCATACTTTTAATAAGTGTTCACTGACTGAATCATCAATAGCAACACCACAACTTACTAATTTAGCAAGTGTAGCAATACTCACTTCTTGATTCAGCAAATCATGTATTGCATTATACAAGGGTTCATTAATAGATACAACATAATAGGAATTGTTAGTATATATTAGTGTTGGATTCCAATACTTAGAGTCTTCGTATTGACTAAACTCTGCTATAACATTCTTAATGATATTGCAATAATTGGTATTGTTAAAGTGCTTTTCTGTATTGTGAATAATGTATTTAAGTGTTGCCTCACAGAAAGGAGTATACCAAATTCTTTTATCACGATCCCAAACTATATTAACTTTGTATTTCTTAAGTGTGTCAACATACTCTTTTTTATAAGGTGTACGTATAATGATTTGATCATCTTCTACGTTAATATGTGCATCAGTATATTGAGGTATGCTTTGTATAGGATTAACTGTCCATGGTAGACCAATCAACTCATTACTATCTAATTCATGTTTGGCAAATTGTTTGTGATATCGCACAATGATTTTATCCAATAAACTTGCTTGATTAGAAGTTAAAGGAGTTTTCATATCTCTAACATTAACCAAAAACTTTTTATCATACGTGCCTAAACTAATATGTTGAGCCATGAAATAAATCAGTTGCTCTTTGGTTGTTGGTTTTACAATTTTAGTCATATATCTATTATATACTTATATACAGGGCACTTCAATAATAAAGGTAAAAAAATAGGGACCGAAGTCCCTATAAAACTCTTTTGGAGAGAGAGTAAGTTATCTAGTCATGCAAGTACTAACTGCAAGATTTTTCCAGTTAGTAGGGCTAATCTTAACTAAGTCTGCAATTTTCAAACACATACGCAAACTTAATTCACGTAGTCTAGGAAGATTTTGTTCCATGAACTCTAGGATTTCTTGAGGTTGATTACCATCAAAATCATAGTCTTTGAACAAACCACCGTCAGCATCCCTATGCACTTGCTTAATACGCAACAACTTGTCACGCTCACTATCAATTGTCAAGTCTAAGAAGTGACAACGTGACTCAAGTGCCTCCAAGTGATCTTGCAATTTCTTGCTTTTAATACTTGAGAATTTCAAGTTTGTGATGAACACAGCACTACCATTGAAGTTGAAACTGTCGGGGATACCTTCTTGTCTCAATAGTCGTGAATCACTATTCCAGCAAATCTTTCTACGCTTACCTGAATCAAGGGCAGCCTTAAGAATGTTCAATGCCAAGTCATCTTGAAAAACTGAATCACAGTCATCAAACACTAACACATTTTTACTATCAGAATATCTATACAATTGTGCATACAATCCAAGAGCAGTCATTGCACCTTTTACAATTGTAAAACGTACTTTCTTACCTGCAAGCTTGTCAAACATACTTGCTTTTTCCAATTGCAATTCAACACCATATGATTTACCAACTCCAGGGGGGCCTGATACAATCATAGCACGAATGTCGCCATTGATGGCCGCTTTTGACATTTCATCCAATACTGCAAATCGTGTTGCAATACGGTCCATTGCTTGCTCATCAGTTTCTGTAACTGTTGCTGTCTTTGCTTTAAATTCAACTGTCTGTGTCATATCTACCCCTTCTGTAAATTCAATGTCATGTATACTGTTTACTTTGATTTTCACGTTTTCAATATCAACTTGCGGAAAGTTACCTTCATTTTTGACTGTAATATACGCACCTTTTTTACCTGTTTGAAACCCTTTAACTAAGGTAAAACTTTTGTTAACAACTGTCTGATTGCGATACTCGCCAAATTTAACTGAAACTGTAGTCATCAAAGCTCCTGTGTGTTAATCAATACAAGTATTATAGCAAATAACCGTTTTATTGTCAAATTACTGTTGTTGTAAAGATACAACACTTCTTGTAATTTGATTCAAAAACATCTTTTGCTTTGTAGCGGGGAGCTCCTCAAACATAGCACCTAAAAGAGAATTATAGTAACCTGCAGTAAAAGCATAACTATACTTTTCCAATGATGCTACATCAAACTCATTCAATGCAGTTTTAAATTCATACTGATTTGCTACTTTTGACATGTTCGACTCCTTTAATCAATCAATACATGTATTATATAGCCAACCCGATTTATTGTCAAATTTCGGTTAATTCCCACTTTTTAATACTTAAGTATTCATTTTCATCAATGTGTCTAACGAAGGATTTACCTTTGATTTTCATAATACTTTTAGTTTCAAAAAGCCGATCCCAAATAGAAAGTAACTCATTTTTAGGGTCTACTGCTACCATTGCTAGCGCATTATAGTCTGTTTTGAACCAATACTCTGTTGTTTTATTTGCTTTTGTCTTTTTGTGTAGTTTACCAGTTGGTTTTAGTATAAAATTTTCTGTAGTGGGTGGAGTCTCTATCTTTAGTTCACATTCACTTTTTCTATAGATATCTTCAAATCCAGTATCATAATCATAAAAGTCAGGCAATCTATATACTAACTGAAAGAAATCTTCGGTTACTTTAGTTCCATCACCGTGTATAAACTTGTTCAAGTCTTCTCTAAAGTGTGTGAGTTTTGTTCCTTTAAGCTTTAACATCATAATTTTTTTACTATAAAAATCTCTTATGATTTCAGCTTTGTTTCTATCTTCGGGTGAAACTTCTCTAAAGAACATAGGGTCTAGTAGATAGTTATCAGATGGAGGATAAATCTGTTTAGTTTCTCTTAACCTTTTTGCAACACAACTTAGTACTAACAAGTCCTCATTGAGTTCATAAATTTCATATTTTTTATAATTCTCATTATGCCAATTAAAACTAGTACCATTGAATCTATCAGATAGTCCAAGACCAGTGGCACCGAGCGTAATGCTTTGAGAAAAGGGATTCGTAGTTATACCTAAACCGTTACCAACCGTTATTTGATTTAGTGCTATACTAGGGCTATAACCACTACCAATCATTGTATTACTCATAATGATACATCTTCCATTCCAGCTGTTCTTAATCTTACATTGTGACCTAACATAAAGTTCTTACTGTCAAGTCCCTTCATTACACCTAACCAAGTGTTACGTACCAATGCCACTTCATTGATTAGTGTTTCGTAATCAACAACTTCTTGCTCACCGTCAACATACTTTTCAGCATCACGGCTAGTCAATACTCTATTATACGCCTCTAGGTATTTTTGAAAATGTTTTCGGCGAATTTTCCGTAATTGAATTTGAAGGAAATTAAGTACAGCCTCAACTTCTTGAAGTTGATTAAAACGATATTCCATTACTCCCGGTAAACTTGCAATATTCTTTTCAAGATTACCGTAAATCTTTACATCGTTTTTGGCTGAGTTAATTTCATTTTGATGGTATGCTATAAAGTCTGGTAGCAATGATAAGTCATCGCTAACACGTGAGTACCAATGTGACATTTAATTCCAATCGTCATCGTTGTCACTATCTTCTTCGTATTCTTCGTATTCTTCTTCAGTATCATGTTGATCGGCATAATACTTCAATGCAATACCAATATCCTTGTCACCACGAAAAGCATCTTTAATATCATCTGGTTCGTAGTTGTTTTCAATCAACAATGTAATCAATGCATCAGCCGCATCATCACGATCATTCAAATCTATATGATTGCGCAATGTGTCCCAAACTTCTGCTATAAAACTTAAATCACTCATTTTATACTTCCTCTACATCTTCAACAGTTTCTACTTCAACATTTGCAGTTTTGCCAAATTCTGACATTACTTTGTCTAAACAACCATCAGTATTTGCTTCCCATGCTTTGCGAAATTTCTTAATGATTTCACCATCTAGTGTTGTATACACTAGACTATTTCCTTCTTTTTTAACTAGTCCGCTACCTTCAATCATATCAAGTAGACCTGAGTAAGGACTCATTCCAGTTTCATATGGAATCTTAACTTGTACACTTTCAAAAGGTTTAGCATAACGTGTTTTCATAATCTTACACGCCGCACGAATGCCTCGTACTTCACTAATCTTATTACCTTCTTCATCTTCTTTAAGTTTCAATTTCTTCATAGCAACAAGAATACTACTTGCGTATACAAAGCCCTGACCACCTGATACTTTGTCATCTGGATCAAACATATCTTGTGATGCATATGTATGATTAGTTGCAACTAATCCAATGTTTAAGTTACCAAACATATTAACACAATTGCGAACAAGTGCAGCTAGTGCTTTGGGTTTACGACCCATATCACCTTTCATATCACCCGCTTCAAACTGATTCACATCAGTTGGCGTCAACATCATACCCAAACTATCAATGATGAACAGTACTTTAGGTCTGTCTTCGGGTGATAGTGTTTTGTAGTCTGATACAAATTTTGTAATTGTCTTGGCTACGTCATCAATCATAGCCATATTTAATTTTAACAATTTTTCTTCTGATGTGTCCACTCCGAGATTATGCAACCACGTTTCGTCCAGTGCATTTTCCGAATCAATGAGCACCACATAGATACCTTGTTCTTGTGCATGTCGTACCAAATTTCCTGAACAAATGTAGCTTTTTCCACTACCGCTTTCTCCAGCAAATACAGTAACTTTACCCAGAGGCACACCTTTGTTAAAATCACCACTAATAAGATAATTGAGTGCATAATTTCCTGTACTGATCCAATCGGTCGGATCATTAAACCCTATACTAAGTCCATCAATAGACTTAGTTATTTCTTTTCTAAACTTACTTACGTCAAACGGCTTTACCAAATCGTTCCCCTTATCAATTGTATATATTACCTGTGCACACCGTTAGTGTACACACTAAATGGTTGTTTGTCTAGCAAATCTGGACATTTTTCTGCCATTGAATCCAATTCATAATCACTTGGATAATGACGCAATGCACCCCTTGCTCTGTCACGCACTATGCTTGGTACCCTAGGCGTTTTACCTGGATCACATAGTTCTTCTAATAGTTTTTTACCTTGCTTAATGGCACGGTATCTTTCATCAGGTAATGTCATGTGAATTCTCCTTAACAGAGGGAACTGTTGTTCCCTCTTATACTATCAAGCGGCAGATGCTGCTTTTCTAGCTTTAATCATTGCTAGAATATCTTGCGCTTTGTCACTACTAGGAGCTGATTTAGGAATTGATACGGGAGTTGATACTGCCTCTGGTTCATCATCTGCTACGGGTCCTGTTGCGGGAGAGGATGCGTTTTGTGAATTTCCCTCTGATTGTTTATCCGCTGTTGTACCTGCAGGTGCATCTAAACCATATGGTCTATAGTAGTTGCCCCAACGTTCATTGTCGTAAGGTTGTCCATCAACTGAAGCCTCAAACATTTCTTTCATAATACGCAATTCTGCCTCGCCTGGTTTCTTAGGCAAGAAGTCTGCAAGATTATATAAGCCATGTGCTTCAATGGCTTCTTGTTCAGCCTCTGTTAATGCACTTTCTTTACGTGCCCAATTACTTGTTGAATAATCGGCGTAACCACCTTTACTAGTTTTCTTAACGTTAAAGTCAAGACCACGTAAGTAATCTGTTGGCAATTCTTCCATCTCTGGATCCATCAAACTTGATTTGATAATCGTAAAGATTTGTGGGCTAATGATGAATCTACGAATAGGATTCGCAGGAGTCTTGTCATCACCCAATGGGTTTTGACGTACAAAACCTTGAAACAAATAACTGCGTTTCTTCCAGTATTTGTTAGCCATTTCTTTCAATGACTCGTCTTTGTACCAGGGTCTTACTTCTGATAGAATCGGACAAACTGATCCATCGTTATACATTTCTACACAAGGTACTTGTACAACAACTTGTTTAACATTTGGATCACCTTTAACGCCATTAAATGGCAATTTAATAATTTGACGCTCTAACCAAAAGAATGTATTCTTGTTATCTGCATCTGGTAAGAAACGAATTGTGGCTGTTGTGCCTTCGTCCATATTCCAGTGTGGGTAGATTGAGTTGTCAGATTGTTGGTTGCTACTTGAACCGTTTGACTTGTTTTCTTGTGCCGCAATACGTGCACGAATTTCGCTTAGACTTGCCATAATAATATTTCCTTATAAATTGAGATGGTCTCGTTTTTAATATTCGCCACTCCCTATGAGTGACTAACACAGAAGCTATTATAGCGAATAATAACCTCTCCGTCAATGTATTTATGCCAGATGTGGTAAACCGCACAAATAAGTGCGGTTTTATTTACCCGTTTATTTAATTAGTTTTAGAATGTGTTTTAATGGGTCAACACTTTCATTTGCACCAACAAGTTTACCGATGTTGTTATTTTTAACTTTTTCAGTTGGACCTAATTGACCTACACGCTTTTGGTTAGCATCTAAATCTTCCGCCACACCTTGCTTTAGACAATGTTTTAGTTCTTCAACGGCTTCTTCGTATGAATCGTAGCCTGCATTATCTATATTGTAAGCATAACACTTCATATACCATTGGCCGTTGCCAGGACTTGATTCACGGTCAATACCAACTTCACCTACTGGCTTGCCGTTCTTCTTGAAGATTTTTCGTTGTTGGTCTGCATGGCCTTCCTTCACACCTTTTTGTTTATCCCACTCAGCATCTGTTTTAACATTATGTTCTTTGCCGCCGGGTCCGATATCAGCTACACGTGTACCAATTGGTTTATTGGTACTAACTGTAGCCATTTTCTTAGCATTCTGTGCATGTGCTAATTTCTTTACATTGCTTACCATCTTAGCCCATTGTTGAGGAGTATAGCGACCAGCAATGAGTCCATCATCTTCGTCATCATATTTACCTTCTTTTATACCCTCATCTAAATCACTATCTTTAAATTCCATTTCATCGTACTTGCTGTGTTGCCATGGCTTACCAGTTCTACTATCAATGTCTTCGCCATTATCACCATAGTCACTATAGTCAGCATAATCATCATATACAATTCGTACGCCATCAAAATCACTGTTGTAGTCAATAAAGAATTTTCTTACTTTACCGTCACCACAAATAATACCGCGCTCTAGAATTTTTTCAACAGCTCGTTGTGCATCAATGACACGATCCATCATATTCTTTTTCTTTGGATTCTTGTCTTTTTTAACTTGATCTGCGATAGCACTTAAATCTTGGTTATACCAAGCACTTGCTAATGCTCTTAGATACTCATCACCACTATTACCACCGGGGTTCTCACCAGGTGCAAATTCTTTTAATGGAGTTTCTGCGATTGATTCTGCCCACTCTTCTAATGATTTAATTTCTTTCATATTGTCCTCAGTTATATTTTTACTTAACTTACTTAGTATAGGCATTACACACTCAATACGTGGGTCTAAGCTACTACTCATAAACATTTCACTCAAGTCTTTTTGTTCTTCATCTTCCATTAATGGAGGAGTATAACTTTCAAAGTAAGTACTATACCCTTTTTTACCTGTCATCTTGTGCAATGTCTCACGTAGTTTTTGGTAATGGTTGATACCTTCATTAACTAATTTTTGTGCTGATTCATTGAATTGTCCATTGCGAGTAGCACGAACAAAGCCAGCCATCTTTGAATACTCTTCAACTA
>Ga0208739_1000631_pt1 | contig 9925 bp, 13 predicted proteins | sample CryBogCBE27Jul09_FD_184566 | JGI IMG/M metagenome (GOLD analysis project Ga0208739, IMG submission 184566) | Freshwater microbial communities from Crystal Bog, Wisconsin, USA - CBE27Jul09 (SPAdes) (version 2) | ecosystem: Environmental > Aquatic > Freshwater > Lake | place: Crystal Bog... | reverse complement strand
ATACCCGTCTAAACTTTCAATACATAAGGCAAACAGTTGAGCTACTGGATTTTGAATTTGATTGGTAATATAGAATTGAGAATCTAGTTTCAAGTTATTTTTTTGCATGAAATCGATTGTTTCAATCTTGTCTGCTTGAAGTTTCTTGTCCGTTTGAATATACACATACTGAAGACGTTCGCCTACTGATGGTGCATTTCCAGGATCTCTAGCAGTCATACGATCGGCAAGAATACGATGAGCTGGAACTGTGGCGTGTCCTGTATATCCTTCCGCCATTGCCTTGTAATCGTCTCGTAACTGTTTTGTAACCGCAAACTTCTGAATAGGTAATTCAGATTTCATCACTTTCACCAACATATCTTTCACAAATTGTGCTGCTCCTTTTACATCTCGTTTTTCCAGAATAATGTCAAGTGCTCCTCCGTATACATCTTTCACAATCGGAGCATTGTCTCGTCGTTTGAGAACTATACCCATAGATGCTCGTTTACATTTGGTTGGATCTTCTTCGTATTTCATTCCTACATATCGTTTGCGACAGAACAGAATGAACGGATAGAAGGTCTTTTCATAACCGATGACAAACGCAGAATGAGGACAACGCGATGTAATTAATTGTGCTGCTTCTTGACCTGCTTTGATAGAACTAGGCAGATCCTTGCCTGGAAACTTTACAAATATAGAATCTGTATCGCCATACACAACTTCTGCTCCCAAACTTTCTTCAACGGTAGATTTCGCAAATAGAAGAGATCGTCTTCCTACTGCTGTTGTAGATGCTGCTACACACATTTTACGAATAGCAGATGTTCTTGAACCTAACTGACCGTAAATAGAGTTCGCAACAACTTTGTAAGCAAGTTGAAGACCATTATACACCGATGCTTGTGCGTCATCAGTTCCTGCGTATTTCGCATAATGAACTCTTGCTTCTTTTCGTTTCTTTAACATGATTTGAAGAGCGGTTGGAATAAGACCAACAGATAAAGGTTGATTTGGTTTAGGTTGCATGTAACCACATACGCATTTACAACCGTCTTCTTCGTATGATATTTCGTGATATCCTTCAAGTCCTGCTACTTGTTCTTTTGGTAAACCTTCATACGATATAAGTTTACCATTTTTGGCATATGTCTTTTTAAATACCAAAGTATCAGGTGATAGATTTTCACCAATCATTGATGAAGGATACAGACTGTTAAAGTCAAGAACTGCGATCGGCGTGTCTAGGTACATGCCGATTTTAGGAGATATGACAATCGCACCTTCATATCCAATTCCTTCACCTTCCAACGATTCTTGTGTTTGAATAATTTGTTTTCGTTTTGATGCTTCGTAAGCAACGCGTGAGAAGATTTTGATTCCCTGACCTCTCAAGAACAGGAATTGAAGAGGAACATAACAAACATCTGCCATACCTCTAGCATTCACCAATGTATCCAACTTTGCCATTAATGTAAGCACTAAATCACAATCCTGAATACAGTATTTCGCAATCACTGCTCTGTCTTCTGGTGTTCCTTCGTGCATTTTAAACAAATCTTGATAATGAAGATCATCCTTCGTAAATGACCATTCTAATGTCTTCTTTTCTTCGTCTGTTAAATCTGTAAACAATTTATCATCATCAATGACGAAACTTTTATTTGTTAAACTTTTTACTAAGAATTTGCGACCATCTTGGTAAGGATTAATCGTGTTTCCAACAACATCAAATCTTACATAATTTCCTGCATTCAATCCTCTTGTTGTTTTTGTATAAATAGTATTTCCTTCATACTTTATGACTTTATCTCGTAAGAATGTAGATGCGACATTATCTAACTTATATGAATCTAAAGTTTGTTCTCTTCGCATATTCAGTAATAAATCAATCGTTAAACGACCAGGTGTTTTTAAATATTCTACTTCGTATTTTCCTGATGCCAATTCAAATGTCTTTTTCTGCATAATGTCTCCATAAATCTTACTTCTTGAAAGATCTAACTTGATATTATTACGCTTTGCTCGTTCTGCTAGAAACTTATCATCAAAACCATAAGTATTGTAACCGCAAATAACATCAGGATCCGCGTCTTGAACAAATTCTTGAAATCCTTCAATCATATCTCCTTCCGTCTTGTACCCCTTGAAAACCACCGTTGGATCATCAGACGGTGCTACATCTCCTAGAACAAAGACTCTTCGTTGGACGTTTGATAACATATTATGAGACCAACGAATTGTAATACCAATCTGAATAACTGGATCTTTTTCGGCTACCGGAAATTGTCCGCTCTCTGAAGTACATTCAATATCATACGCAGCTATTTTGAGTGGAGCATCATTTGATGGCTTGCTTCTGATATTTGATACATCTACATACCACGCTTTTTCCATATCCTTGATTTTTCCTCCTTTAATGAAACCTACGGGAGAAGCAGGAGGTATCTCGTAATCGTGATAGAAACGCAAGAGAGGAGGTAAGTTTGCTTCGTATACTTTGTATACTGGTTTCCCTTCTTCATATGCGTCTTTTGCTATCTTTACGACCGCCCTGAAATCCTTCATAGATTCTACTTCAATTTTTTGGACCTTGGTTGTAGCATAATTATTGAATCCTGCGAACACATCATATTTCTCTTCATTTGTGATATTGATTTTCGTTATATTTTGCTTTGTTAACTCTTCTTCACTTGCAAAGTCGTACTCCGATGCTACGTAGAAGTAAGGTTTTACTCCGCGCACTCGTAACATTACAGAATCGCCTTCATCTGTTCGTCCGTAGATATCAATTACATATTTTCCGTATTCGTCATGGTCTATCCAATCACAAGGACAAAGAACAGACATCTTGTTGCCTTCTGTTGTCTTCGCTGAAAGTTTATCCGTTTTAGATAATAAGCATGGCAGACCAAGAACCTCAAACCTCAAACCCAATTTCGTGGTTTTATGCTCCTACCCGTTACAAGTCAGATGTAACTCAGCAGGATTATGATTACCGTGACAACAAGGCACAACAGAACTATTATCTTTCAACTGCTCGTCCTCCACCAGAACCTTGTCAGGACTTTGACCGTGTTGCCGACTTTGCCTCTTCCTTTGTCACCATGAACTATACTGGTAACTTTGGTAACACTGCCGCTGGAGGTTGTGATGTAGATTTATACTCTCGTCTTGCCTTAGGTGATCCTGGAACACAGCGTCTCAAGGGACATCAACAGCTCTTTGCTCGTCCTTGGGCTACAACACCAAATATGGGCGGTGGTCCCCCCGTCTACAGCAAGGATACAGAAAGTCAGTTAATTCAAAGTGCTCCCATCCGAACACGCAAGGAATGCTCTACTGTATCCGACAAGTTCTTTCCTCAACAATTTGATCCTTTAATTCCTTCCGTAAAAGACGAAATGAAAGAAGTCAATAACTTTGTTCAACCTTGGGCACGCGGAGGTGATCCTACGCGTCTTGTTCGTCAGAAAGCAGTCTGGGAATAAATAATAATATGAAAGTCGTGTTCTTCGCACAGATTATGCCTGATCCGTGCGGTGCATTTTTTCATGACATCGCTATTGCTAAACAATTACAATCGCGAGGTCATAACGTTTCATTTGTAACTACTATGCGTGGTAAAAATGGAATTCGTGGTGTATATAGAGGTCTCCCTTGGGTTTATTATACAAATGCAGAATCTGAATTAGGAGGAGCAGGTGTTTGGTCTACTCCACATTTTCCAATGATGAAACTTGTGCGTCGTTTAAATGAACGCTTTCAAAAACCATTGATTACAACTATGCATTTTGGAGAAGATGTTTCTAATATTGCTCCTTACCAACGAGCAGGACAATGGACAGATATTCTCTGGATTATTTCAAATCATGTACGAAATTACATTGTAGAAAAAGTTCCTATTTCTCCTACTTACAGAATTGTAGAAAGTATTCGACCTGCTATGCTTGAAAATGAAATTAAGTTTAATGAAAAAGGAACAATTCCAACTGGAGACTGTATAACATTAATTAATGCAAATATGTTGAAAGGTTTACCTATGTTTTTAGAATTAGCAAATAAGTTCCCTGACCGTAAGTTTTTAGGTGTTAGACCATACTACAGTCAAATAAAAGTTCCAGAAAATCTTCCTAACATTGAATGGATTGATTTACAGGATGATATTCGAAATGTTCTCAGAAGAACTCGTATTTTATTAGTTCCTTCTTTATACGAAAGTTGGGGTCGTGTAGCATTTGAAGCAATGTATAACGGTATTCCAGTTTTGTTTTCTAAACCAATGGAACCTACAAATCCACATAATACACGACCTTCTGGAAGTACTGAAGGAATGAAAGAATGGATTGGAGATACTCAATATGCTCTTGATTATTTTAATCCAGATGAATGGGCTGAAACAATTGAAAAGTTAGATGATGTCGAAACATATGCTACTGCTTCTACACGCGCATATGAACAGACGTATGGAATGAATGTTTTCAGTGATTTCAATGATATGGAACGAAAGATGCAGGAATATGCAATTCAGTTTGCAGTAACTATTGAGAAACCGAAGGGGATGGTTGGACCGGTTGCTCCTTACACTCAGCAACTAAAGTTTGTTCCTCCCGCGCGGGGTAGTGGGATGCCTTTCCGCGGAGGTCGTTTTGCGGTGCGTAGGTAAGAATGTCTGCTAGAATACGTCCCTTACGTATTCGTTCACGTGTTTCTTCATCATGACCATCATCTACTTTTGGTGGAGGAGGAATATGTTTATTTCCTGAAATAACTGGAACAGGTGTTAATGATGTAATTGCCATAACTACATCATTATCATTATCTAAAAGCGCTTTTTCTGCAGTTGGTTGATCCACTGCCGCAAATGCCATAACTTGCTCGACTTTGTTGTTCATATTTTATGTATAATACATAAAGCACGAAAATGAAATTTATAGATAGTTTGTGCCCCCCTGCTCTTCTCTATGCTTTATTTCTTGCCATTCAACTTGGTTTAGATTTAGCAGATTTTGCCTTCATTACTGCCGGAACTAAACTCATTTTCGGTGTTGCTACCGTTTACATCCTTGACTTACTCTGCCGTCTCAATCTTGGTATAGTCGCATGGTTCTTTATTGCTGCACCTTTCATTATTACTGCTCTCGGAACATCCATTGCCATGGGTCTTGAATTAGATCGTGTAATGATGGAAGGTTTTACGCATTAGACGTTTCATATATACAAACATGTCTGAAGTAAATGGTATCGAAGCAGATCTTGATCGTTTTGCCTGGATGGTTGGTAATTGGATTTTTCGTAGTTACGTTCTTCTTTGCAGAGCTGTGGATAATTGCATCTACGGACGATCAACACGCTACGAGAGCGTTACGTGGTCATCCTATGATAACGAAGGACGATCACAATTTGGTGAATACTATCACGAATTAGATATTGATAGTTCTAATTATGTTATGTTACATCAAGTCGTTCGTTCTCTTGGATCTCATATTGAATATAAATACGCAGTTCATTTCTCAAATGAATGGCGTCGTCCATACACTTTACGCGATCTCTTTCACAGTCCACCTCCTCCTTGGTTATTGATTGGTTACGGAAGTCCAGATAATTTAAATGATTGTACTGACTTCTTTAACTGTCTCATAGCCTACGATAATAAGATTACACCTAAACTTTTATCGTTTATGAAACAACTTCCAGAAGACACAAAATGGTATTACATGAATCCTAAAACGTTTGAACTCTCTGAATTTCCATCCGATGGTATTGTAATTGAGGATGATGTTCCAGAACCAGAACCAGAAGAAGAAATCAAACTCGAACTCGAACCTGAAAAAGTTGATTGAACATCCGAATCACGGTTCCGTTGTTTGGAAGTATCTAGAACTTGAAAAGAAGTTATGGTCTTCTAATTTCTTAGAATACGCGATGACTTATTCTACTATTCTTATTCAACCTATTTATCAAGTATTTTTCTGGGTGTGCTTTCTTGGATTTCCAAGTTTATATACTTATTTTGGTGGAAAGGTAGATCTATCATTTACCAATGTAGCATGGTATTTAGCATCTACTATACATGTATTTATATCTGCAATATTTCGTTGGAGCGAGGTTATAGAGCACTACAATCTCGGCACAACCATTCTTGTATGGAAAATTCTTACTCATGGATTAGCAGTTCCTTTAATTGAAATAAATTCAAAGGATCCTAATCATCAATACTTCAAATATGCAGCAGGTGCTTTACTGCTTCAAAACCTCGGATAAGTTTCCTCCGAACATTCCCTGGAAACTCTTGACTAATTCTGCTCCTTGTTTGACTTGTGGTCCAAGAGACGAAAGAGTTTCCATTAATTGCTGTTGAGTTTCCATCAACTCTTTTGTATCATCTCTCATTTGTAAAACCTGTTCTGGATTTAACTTTTGGAAAGCATGTAATATGGTTGTTCCTGCATCAATGTGGGCATCCATATTGTTATCCTCGGCCTTATCACCTTTTGATGAAGAGTGTGGTTTTGGTTCAGATTCATCCTTCTTTTTGTCTTCAGATTCATTTGGATTTTCGTATCCTTCCTTCAATGCCTGACCTGAAATTAATACAACTGCTGCTACAGTAGCAATACCAAGAGTCACTGCTAAAGTAAGAGGCATACGAACTCCGTATCCAATAACAATCGTGATTAAGAGAAGCCATACTGCTAAGTATCCTACACGACGTTGGACGAGGAATACGATGGTTATCAATAAAAGAAATGCTGCAATAGCAGTATCTACGTTCGCCTTCATTAATTCACTCAAAGATATTAAACATATGTTACAGGACTTCCAACTGGAACAGTGTCGGCAGTTCCAGCTACACCGCTTCCGTTAAATGTATAACCTGTGCGTGGTTGTTGGAGAGCAACAGTAGAACCGTTGTTGACTACAGTATTAGAACCTCCGCGAATCTTGCGATGACGTCCTTTTGATTTTTTAGAATGTTTATGACGGCGACGGCGACCTCCTAATGTATTGTTTCCACCACGGTTTTCAAAACCTGGTCCACAGTCGCTACCCATATTAGAGTTCCAGAGAGCATTACCAGCATTGGCACCTCCAGGGTTAGAAAGAACGGAACCGCCGAAGCCGTATCCTCCTCCCTTTTTAATAGTTAATTTACGGTGACGGCGTCCTGCTATTTTTTTAGTGTGTTTGCGGGCCATTTGTATTTGAAAGAGATTCTATTATGGGCGTCCATGTTCCATCTTCATTCTGAACGCATTCTAATGTAAATACCTTACCTAGAGTTCTTAACTTTTTAGATAATTCAATTGTTCTCACACGCAAATAACCTACATCTGCTACTTTATATACATCAGGTATATCCGTAGCCACAATTTCGTATTGTAAGTTTTCGGTTTTCTTACATTCCGCAAAAACTCCTTTTTCGTTTTGGAAGTTATTGTAATATTCGTATCCTCGTATATCTTTCACATTTTCACGAAGATCAATCCTTCTCGTTTCAAATTGAGAAGGCGTATACAGTTCAAAGATAGATTTCAAGATTACCTGTCTTTCACTGAATGTTTTAGTAGAAAACAAATGAGTTCCATTTAACATCCACGCATCTGCAAGGTACACATGCGAAGGTGTGTATTCAACACGCAAAATAGTATCCTCAAAGCATCGTTCATCCCATACAACACGGACAACTTGTGGTGTAGGATTTTCTTTTCGTGGAACCCAAAGTGCCACAGGATTTGATTGTTCATCACGAGTGAGACACAACCAACCTGGAATTCCACCTCCTTGTGGAGCTTTTACCGCATAGGGACCAACGTTTCCCTGACGAGTAAGACGAACCGCAGGATCCCACTTATAAATAGTCTTTAACCTATTCATTACCTATTATAGCGGATAATGTTAAAATCATTGTTGGGTTTCACTTTTCTGACCTGTGAATCCTACGGTTCCTGTATTTCGTGTTTCTAATGGTGCAGGTGGTCCTTTTGGTTCAGGTTTACTGGTCTGGACAATAGGTGGAGGAATGTCGTAAGTTGGGACGGTCAATTTTTGTGGAGGAGGTTCCATAACAACAGGAGCAGGAGGAATGATAGGCGCCGAGACTACTTCGGGAACAATAGGTAAGGTAGGAGTTCGGTCTACATACACAATCTTTGGTTTAGGCGGTTGTATCATTCGCGATACCCAAAACACACCAATATGAAGAACCACGATGACTATGATTGTAGAAAATGCCAAGTAGACAATGTCGGAGATTTCCATGTTATTCTATAGAAAGTTTTGTAAGACCTAAAATTAAACATGAGCTCCACTGAAGAAGTCCCTGTTCCCGTCCCTGCACCCGTCGATGCCGTTGAAACTGCGGTTAAAACTGTCGCCGCTGCCCTCCCAGACTTTACTGATAAGTCTCAACTCGTTCAGTTCGTTATGAAGACCGTTGCTGAAGTCGAAACTGATCTTAAATTATCTGATGAAGAAAAAGCACAAAAGGTTGTTTCTCTCGTTCGTCAAGCAATTAGTTCTTCTGGTTTATCTGATGATAAAAAATCAGAATTATTGATTTGGTCTAATATGGCACTTCCTTACCTCATCGAAGCAATCGGAATTGTCAAAACTGAAATTTTGAAAGTCGAAGCAGTTGTCTGTGCTGATGTCCAAAAATGCTGTCCATCTATTGCTTCTCTTTTTAAATCGGCGTAAACAATTGATCATTTTCTGAAAAAGATCCGTTAGGGTATATTTTAACTGCAACTTCTTCAGAGTAATCTATTCTGGATAAAACATTTGGAAAAGGTTGTTGCTGAATTTTTACAACTCCATCTTGATCTGTAGGTGAAACTGTTCTACAAGTCTTTTCGTGTAGATTTAAACACTGAAATCCACACCAAAGGAATGTTGTCTTATAAACTTTAGTTGGTTTAGGACAATTTGCAGGATTCAAATACGATAAGCGATACATTATATAAATAGTGTATCATCACTCTAAATATACATTAATCCCCAAGTAATTAAGAAGAATACAGTTGCATGTAAAAGAAGACCAAACCCTGTTGGAAGACCATTTTCAAAGACACGCATGGCAGTGTAAGGACCTGTCATAGATGTAATAAGACCATCTACGACTTTGAAAGTAATAGGATTTGCTAAAATATAGAAGAGAAGACCCTGAAAAGCAGAAATCTGAATTTTTTGTGAAGCAGTTGGACCAGCCATTTACTCTCTAGGTTGGAAAGTATTTCTTGTTGCCTGAATTGTCTCCAATAGTTGCGGTATTTTTACTAACATAAGTGGAATAGCACTTTCATCTCGTTTTGCAGGTTCTCTTACGTCCAATGGTTCTGTAACGAACATGATAGCCGTTAATAAGAATGTCTGTTTTGCTCGTGAATTGGAGGGTTCCCAACGAAGACAGTATAATTTAAATAAGGCATCCACATACGTATTTGTATTCGCATTAATTACATCCCAAATCATCCAAATTAAGTGTCTTGAATACTTTGAAGAGTAATATGGACTTTTGCGTTCTGCTACCACAACCTGTTGTTTTGTTCGTTTCTTTTGTTCCCGTGCGTATGTCAAAATCCATGCTAACCAATAAAATGCCCTTAAAGTATCTTTTGTCTGAATCGCAAAACAAAACTCATTAAAAGGTATTTTTAGTTCGAACGGGTCTTCTGCTTTCAGAAACGGTGTTCCAATCATCTGAGATGTTGCTCGTAAATTTTCACGAACGGTTTCAGGAAGAAAATCGTGTTCGGGTTTAATAGTTGGTAAAGTTATGGTCTTCTGCTTCTTTGCTATTGCCAGAACCGTTGCTACTTCACATACAATAATACGTGCTTCATCATGATTACGAATTTCTGTCATAGTATGAATGGTAAACATATTTTCAATTTCTGCGAATCGTTCATACTGATTTACTAAATACGTAAAAATATTA
>Ga0208739_1000625_pt1 | contig 9989 bp, 10 predicted proteins | sample CryBogCBE27Jul09_FD_184566 | JGI IMG/M metagenome (GOLD analysis project Ga0208739, IMG submission 184566) | Freshwater microbial communities from Crystal Bog, Wisconsin, USA - CBE27Jul09 (SPAdes) (version 2) | ecosystem: Environmental > Aquatic > Freshwater > Lake | place: Crystal Bog... | reverse complement strand
GAGATAACTTGCGATTTTCATCCATTCACCTGTCATAGTCACAATTGGAGTTCCGTTCAAGTTAATAGATGCCTGTTGAATCATATTGTAACCGAGATTACGAATCCACTGAAACTGAAACTCTTTGGCAAGATGGGTTGTTGGATCTACTTCCACTAAGGGCGACCAAATATCTGGTATGTCTACACACAAATAACAATCGTGAAGCATATCGGCGTATCTGGGAACTTTGAAACGAAAGGTCTTATTTCCTGCAATAGGAAGATTCGTATCAGTTATACTGTTTGGAGGTAAATGAAAATGTTCCATAGCAAAATTGGTATGGCGTTTATACATCTTCGTAAAATAGGTCATAGACGGATTTCCATTCAAAAAAACATTTTGGGCACCGAACCCTGTTAATTGAACAAGTCCACCTGGCATATTATGTTATATGGTATGAATAATGTATAAGCACCTTCCGTATATTATCATTGGAATTCTCGTTATAGCAGTATTAATTCATTCGTATATGAGCGTTCGCTTCGGATACGACTGGATTGGGACACAGACACGACGAGTTATAGCAAAGACTATGACGAAGAGTAATTCCATAACTGAACTTTATCCAATTCCTGCTGTTCCTTTCATGGACAGATTTTCAGAATACACTAAAATACCAAAAATGAAAGAAAGTACACACGCTCCTGGACTGGCATATTATTGAGGATTGTTGATAACTGCTTTATTGGCAACCATCATATTAGGAGTTGCTTTTTCACCTGTAGGTGAAAGAATTGAGTTATTTGCTTGGACGAACCCGTTAGTGTTGGTACAACAGGTAGGATTCCATGATACACCTTTTGTACCTACGACTGCATTGTAAACTGCCCCTGCCTTGAAAGTAGTGTAAGTAGAAGCATATGCAGACTTCTGTGCTGCTGGGTAATTGCTATAATAGTTATTTACTGCTGTTCGTTTTTTCATGGTAGTGACTTCTGAAGCACTCTTAAAACGAGTTTGCTGACTTTCAAAAATAGGACCTCCAAACTGTGTTGGGTTTGGTGGATATTCTGCCATTATATTTACACATTAGAAAAGGATACATACAAAATGGCTCCTATCCGATTCCTCTTGGTTTCAACTCACACCGAACAAGTTACTGGATACTCTAAGGTTTCTTACAATCTTCTCAAACAATTAGGAACTCTTCAACCTCTCATCAAAATCTTCCACTTTGGATTTCAACGCACACCTGCTCGTCTTCCTGCTCCTGCACGTCCTATTTCTGGAATCATTCAATATGATGCTGCTGCCAATGAAGACCCAAAAGAACAAGGTTTCGGTTTCAACAAGTTCAAGGAATACGTAGATACCGTCAATCCAGACATCATCATGATCTACAACGATCCCATCGTCATTCACCAATTCATTCAACAACTCAAAGATACTCCTAAGTCATGGAAACTCTGGGTCTACCTTGATCAAGTATACAAGGGTGCTGATATGAACCTTCTCCGTAATATTGAAAACGCAAGTGATCGCATCATCTGCTTCACTGAAGAATGGAAAAAGTATTTATTAACTCGTATCACTACACCTAACATCAAAATTGATGTTTTAGAACACGGTGTAGATCCTCTTGTCTTCAAACCATTATCTGATGGTGAACGAGCAGGTATTCGTAAAAACTTGAACTTAAAACCTGAAGACAAAGTCTTCTTAAATATGAACCGCAACTCTCAACGCAAGCGTCTTGATTTAACTATCATGGCATTTACTCGTCTTCTCAAGAAGTTTCCAGATGCTCCTTACCATCTTCTCTTAGTTACAGGTGTAAAACCTGAAGCAGGTGCTTTCTACCAACCTCTTCAAATTTACTTGAACGAATTAGAACTTCTCGGTCTCGACAATCTCAAATACGGAACACGTGTAACTATCGTTGATACTACACCTCCTAATGCTTACTTCAACGATGAAGCAGTCAATCAACTCTATAATGCTGCCGATGTTGGTATTAACACATCTGCAGGTGAAGGTTTTGGTTTATGTCAATTAGAACATATGGCAACAGGTGCTCCTCAAGTTGTTATTGATTTAGATTGCTACAAAGCATTTATGACACCTGAAACATGTGTAGCAGTTCCAGTTGAACATTATTCTTATCTTCAAATGACTGCTGGTGTTGGTTTAACTGAAAGCACTGCCTCTGCTGAATCTGTTGCTCTTGCAATGGAAAAAGCATTAAGTATGTGCAGTCGTGAAACTTCTGAAAAGTGTACTAACTTAGCAAAAAATCGTCCTTGGTCTAAAGTGTGTGACGATTTCTTAGAAACTGTATTAGCAAAGACTGATTAAGCATAATCTGGATTCCATTCTTTTAAATTCTTTTTTGTAAGCAAATCTTTTAAGAACCAATTACTGATTTTACCTCGGTAAGGTTTAGCGTGTTCATAATCAATACACCATATAACTCCACTCTTCTCAATGAAGTTATATGGCGATATATCTACATATTCTAAATTACATTTTTCGATTAATGTGCGTAATATAAACTTAATTTGGTCCCATACCCAGTTTGGTAAATCTTCTGGATCTGTTCCGTATTTTTCTGCTAATGTCATACCGTCAATATACTCCATAACCATATATGTAGTATTGTTCGTTTCATAAACTGGCGGGGCAATATTTACTGCAGCCGCAAGTTTTTGATAATGGATTTCTAAAGGATTTTCGATTGTTTTCATGAACGTCATTTTGTTTGTCTGTTCTCCCTATTTCCCGATACCTTATCGATCCGTTTTTGTCCATAAGCAACGGAGACGAGTAGCAAATAAGAAACTCTGATGGAAATGAACATTTAAATCTTCCAATTTTTCGCACATCATCAAGAGATGAATTAAAACAGGATTTTCAAAGTTGAAATAAATAGGTTTTGTTACATCTATTTTAATATCTCGTTGATAAAGTGCGTTTTTAGTTGTAGCTATGTTATTTGCGATCAAATCACAACCTTGAATAAATTGACCACGGAAATCACCTAATACTACACTTGAACCTTTCTTAAGAGTTGCTATAATTGTTGGAATATCTGTGTTTTGTGGAAGTTTGACGACTTTATGTTCTTGAACATTTTCAACTCTATTTGCTGCTTCCATATTCTTGTACGCAATCTTGTTATATGGTCCATACTTGTCATCAAAATCAACAATATTAAAGAATGGTTTACCTGCGTTGTTTTTGGCACGTCGGAGGTATTTGAGGTAAGGAGCAAATGATTCTACAAAACGGCGTTCATAGAAGAAGATGTATTCGTAGAAAATACCTCCAGGTTGTTGACAGTTATAAACATTTGAAATAACTTGTTCGTAATGTGGAGGTTCGCGTGAATTAGCAGCTCCCTGTTCCCGTGCTGCTTCTTCTGCAGTTAAACAAGCAGGATGTTCAATATAAATTCGCTTTTCATCAACATCTTTTGGATCTTGGAAATGGTAGGCATCAGTTAACCATAGATATTCAATGGGGAGTTGAATAGAAGAAAGAGGTATTTGTTCACGAAGAACGGTGAATACCAAAGATAAAATACGATCATCTGCCTTACCAGCATTTTCAGGTAATGCTGATACTTTAGCCCATTTATTTAAAAGGTAACCTGACATTGCAGTTTGTGCGAAAAACATAGTTCCCCCTGAAGTCTCGAAGATATAAGGATCAAAACATACATCTTTCATATACTTGATAGACGCACGAGGATCTACATTCCAACCACGAGCCATAAAGTCTACATATGGCATATCGAAGATATCTGGATAACGATTGATGGTCATATCTCCATCAATGTAAAGAATACCACGACCTTGTGCAACTTTTAATGCTTCAATAATGAAGAGAGGTTTCATGTTAATAGCAAGTTGGTATCCACCAGGTTTAGCAAGATCTGGATATTCTTGGACTAAATAGTTACAACCAATCTTTTCCAATGATTTCTTCCAGTTTTCAATCATCTCTTCAAACTTGATTGATTCTTGAACAACCATTCCTTCTGTTCGTAATTTAGCAACACGTTCATTAGTTCGTTTACTGATTTTGTCTTTTACTTCAGGTTTTTCAAGTATTTTTGCTGCTTCTGGTTTTGTAAGTCTACGACGTTCTCCCTCTTCTTCTTCAATTTCATCTTCTACTTCATCAAGGATTTCATCTTTAATGATATCGTATATATCACCAGTACACATGTAAGTATAAGGTTTTCCAGCCTTTTTAGCTTCTTCAATTTGAGGACTCGTAAAGCGAAGATAGTTCTTGTTTAAGTTTCCACGACCCCACCAGTATGTTGCTACAATAAACTTACTTTGAGCGTTGATAATGACTGGTTTTAATTTTTGGGATGCGACAACTGCTTCAAGAGCAGAACCACCCCTATATTTACGTCGAAATGTCCCACGCTTGCTTTTATTTTGCCTACGCGTAGGTCTCATATTATTCATAAGTGAAGAATTGAATTTTATCCTTTTTAAGAACTCCGATCTTAAGTAGTCTTTGATTATCTCCAAAAGCAGATTCATCAAATACATCGTGTGTATCTGCATCAATTAAGAACACAAAGTCCTTGATTTTTACTTTTTGTAATCTTCTTGATCGTTTTATGATGTTTCGTAAATACGACTGATCGGTATCATCGTCTTTAATATTTGGATTAAATGCTAAATCTTCGCCTTTGGTTGTGCTATCAAAACGAAGACAATGAAGAACAGGTTTTTCACGACTATGAAGTTTACGATGAATTTCGCAATCAACTGCTGCCTGTTTAATTAAACGAGTAATACCTGCAGTAATTCGTTCTTTTTCATACGAAACTTCGTATAAAAACTCATCAGTGGTCATAAATGCATCGGGAGCACGTCCAGAGTCTTTCATATCGTATTTGCGTGCCTGTGTATCATTACGACGAATAGCAACAATATTAGCAGCAGTGGTAGACGATTCTTGTGATTTTGAAAAGACTGATAAATAGAACGAAATACGAATTGTTCGGTCTTCTATAGGAACAACTTCAAGATTGACTGTTCCACCTGGTCCCAATACTTGTTTGGTAGCATGCGAACAAAGACGAATACCACGACCCATAACTTGATCTGTTCGTGCTGGATTCCAGTGTGGTTCTGCTATATGAATGCGTCTTACATTTTTCAAGTTAATACCTTCTGCTCCTGAAGAGGTAATCATAAGAATAGAAAGCATCTTTTGACCTCCTCGTTTTAGAATACTTTCCTTGATAGTTTGAACATGTTGTGGATAGATTTGTTGTAAGGTATTGTAATCTTCGTTGAATATGTAAAGCATAATTTCCTTCAAATCTTTACTTTCCTCGCCCGTGTAAAAAGCATACGCAGGTTTCTTAGGATCCAATGAAGGATCTTCTGCGTATTTTCCGTCGGTCTTTACCAACTTATATTGTTGCCATCCGTTCGCATCTAAAACTGCAGAAATAACACCAAGACCTTCAATTTGACGATAATTTGAATAAATCAGTTGATTGACATTTCCTGTTTCTTTGATATTTGCTAACATCTTACGAAGTTTTGGTGAATACGTTTTCAATCCTTCATCACGAAGATACTTGTCTGGTTCTGCCCTTAACTTTCCCAAAACATCTACTTTACTCTCATCAGAATCGTCTTCTGTTAATTGCTGACCGTCAAAGTTTCCACGAAACTCAGAAGGAACTGCATAGTTACATGCTAAACGAGAAAGAACGCGATACATCGAAAGATTTTCGTTTAAAGCACCTGGACCTTTCATAGACTTTTTTGATTCTATTTTGATTTCTGTCCAACGAAGTTCGAGATATCGGTTAAATTGTTCATCGGACATTTCAATTTTTTCCAACATTTTGTCATCATCAATTCGTTTAGGAAGCATGCGTTCATCTGCTCCCTTGTAATAGGAAACTAAACCCTGAATACGCTTCTGAAAAAGAACAGCATTCTTTACATCAAGACCATCGACGAAGGTATTTACAAACTCGGAGAAGTCGGTAGGTAAACATTCTAAGACTTCCCGTTGAATGTATTCACGGCTTGCGAGAACTCCACCTGGAAAAGTAGACGCAAACGATGATCGCAAGGTTTCCACCCAGTCTCCTGGTGTTTTGAAGGTAACCGTTTCGTCATACTTGACCGCTATTCTATCACCTGCTTCATTATAGACTGATTTAAAGTGAGGAGGATTTCGGGTAATTTGAATAGTTCTCTTTACACTATTGAATTCTACGGTATCCACTTCAGGTAATGCCTTGAAAAACTTCTTCATTCCTGCTTCATCCCATGTTGGCATTTCTTTGACAGGAATGACAATTCGTTCAATTGGACCACGTAACAAGTTTAACATGAAGGCAATTTCGTTTGGTCTGTTAATGATTGGTGTTCCTGAAAGAGCAACAACTTTACAATCTTTTGCATAGTAGATGGCATCATATAAACGACGACCAATATCAGATTTGTTAATCGCACGAGACATCAAGTTATGTGCTTCATCAATGATGACTACACTATTATCAAATGTTGTCGAAGTTGTAGCATCTTCTTCTGGAACAATTATTTTTACAGATTCTTTGTTCAAACCATTATAGTTTATGAACGTGTATCTAGAATCAATGATATCTTCAATTTGTGCATCAATTCCTTTTCGTGTATCCATCGGAAGAGCATTATAGTTTGATGGTTGGTTTGGAACAGTTACAAAGTATCGTCCCTGTTTCTTTAAAAATTCATCGGAGATTCCCATAGCAAGTGCTGGTTGTTTATCTGCTTCCGAACGAAGAGGTCTTGTTTCCCAGAAATTATTTTGCATATAAATAGGGTCTCCACATTTACGAAGTTCCTGACGAAAGTTGCTCTGAAGATTGGCAGGAAGTAAAATAAATACTTTTTTGGTTGAAAGAAGAGATTCTGCTACACCAATGGCAGAACATGTTTTTCCTGAACCTAATCCATGATAGACAAGGAGACCACGATAGGGACTTTCTAATAAAAGGTAATCACGAACAAGTTTTTGATAAGGTAAAAGTTCCCGAGTTGTTTTGGAAGTTGATTGTTGAATACATAAATCCACTCCTTCATCATCAGAAGAAGGATTGGTTCGATATTTTAAGTAAATTCTGGCAATATAGTCAGCAAATGCCTTTCTATTAGGCAGAACGAATGCTGTCATTGTATGAACGGCGTAAATAAAATACACACTTCATACAATGAATTTAGATAGCGATCCACGCATTTGGATGGTCACTATTTACCTCTTTTTAGTTTCAGCACTTTTATATTTTAGACCTGCTCTCGTCTTTGATGGAGGAAAAATCCGTGAATTTGGTACTGGACGTCGTGGTGCTACTGTATTCCCTCTATGGTGGTGGATTATTCTTCTTGCGATTGCTTCTTACTTGATTGTCCACTTTTTGATACAACCGTAACTGCAGGAGTTGATTCTTGTGCGGCTTTAATTGTATCATCATGTTCCTTTTGTTTGTCCAGTAAATCCTGTTTGAACTTCGCTACTTCATCAATATTGGGTATACATACAATCTTGCTGGAGTTATATACAAGACCGTAAATACCAACTATACAACCGAGAGTTATGACATAACCCACAGAAACCCATCTTGCCATTTCTACATTCGAATCAAACATCAAGTAAAAACGATCAAAGTATTGACGAAGTATTTCAAAACTTCGAATCAAAAACCATGCCAATGTCGGATACACTGCCCAGATAGCACCTTGTTTAGCATTTGTTGATGGATCTATCTTTCCACAGTCATAAAAGGTAGCAGCACTTGAAAATCCGTATCCTAGTAAAAAGAAAAATGCATATATTCCTGCTCCAATTCCAAAAAGCATCATTACTTCGCGAGAACTATCAATTGCGAATATAGCCATCTTATTATTATTTCGGAAGACGAACTTCAACGATTTCCGCAAGATGAGAAAGTTCATTCAGGAGTTGAAGACGTTCGGTATACTGAGGACGAGTCAGAGCCATACAATCTGATAACGTTTTCCATCCAATAGCAGATATTTCACGTCTTTGCATTAGGGTGAATCTTTGATGAATATCAATTATTATAGGATTGGTTAGGACGGCTACGAAGTATTTATGACGATAGCGAATACCGTTTGTTCCGTAGAAAGTTTCTTGTAATTGTAGTCCATTTACAATGGTATAAGCAGATCTAGGAATATTGGTTTCTTCATTGAACTCTCTTTCAGCACAAACTTGATCGCTTTCACATTTTGCACGACGACCTTTTGGAAATCCCCATTCTGGTTCAACATAAACTGGAATTTGATTTTCTATGATCTTTTGAACAGCTTGAAACTTTTCTTTAGATAACTTCATTTCGTGATCATAACGATCCGAGTTGTTCCATAATCTAGACCATAAACTTTCAAACTCTTCTGTTCGAAGACGATGACACTCTGTTTGTGTCATGTGTTCAAGCAGGGTTTCAACATACTTTCTATCATCAGGATCGTATTTACCACGTATAAAGTCAGTATAGGACATACTATCTTTCCGCCTTACCATTAGTATTTCCAGTTGGTCTGGAGGAATCGGAAGACAAGAAGGTTTATCTGGAGAATGTAAATCTCTCAGAAGAAGGATTCCACACGATAATATTGGTTCTGGACAATCTCGAAAGGTATGACCTTTTTGACCGCAATTATTACAGAATATTGTTTGTATAACAGAAGACATAACAGTTACTCTACTACCCTTTTAGATTATTCCTGTTCCGTTTTTACCTCTTCTATCAATAATAATGAGTTCCTCATCTTCCTCAAGTGCTAGTACTGCGGCTTCAACCACAGGGACTACTACAACTTCTACTCCTGCAGCTCCAGCAGTAGTAACTCCTACTACTGGTCCTAGCAATGGTTTTTCAATTACTGTTATTGAAAATGGTTGGGTAATTACTTCCACAATTGTATTTATTGTTGTTTTGGGACTCGCTTATTATTACTTTTTTCGTTCAACTGATCCTTTTACAACGCGTCTAACATGGTTTATTATTTACACTTTGGGTGTAGCACTTATCGCCTACGGTATTTACTTCATTTATTCAGGTGCAACTGGTGGTTCTTCTACCGGAAACTTAACTCCTTCTGTTGGTGTAAATCCAACTACTGCAAGTTCTGGCAATGGTGTTGTTGTTCCAGGTTCATCTCTTCCTGTTGCTGCTGGAACTTCAGGTGCTAATTACGGTATTCAGTGGTGGATGTATGTCCAGGACTTTAACTACAAGTTTGGTCAACCCAAAGATGTAATTTTACTTGGTTCTCAAGGCGCTGCCAATCCTCATGTATTCATTAATTCTGTAGAAAATGACCTTGATGTTCTTGTGAATGTTATGTCTGGTGCTTCAGGTGCTTCTGGAAGTTCAGTTCCTTCTCCTGTTGGTTCTGATGGAAGTGCTACCGACGATAAATTCACTTGTAAAGTCAAGAACATTCCTATTCAAACTTGGTTCTGCGTTTCTTTATCTGTAAGTGGACGCAATGTTGATATTTACCAAAATGGTATGCTCGTTCGTTCATGTTTGTTACCTGGTGTCCCAATATCTGCCTCCGGTGATATGACATTAATGGGCAACGGTGGATACTCAGGTAACCTTGCTGGATTATATGCTTATGGACGCGCTTTAACACCATTAGATGCTATGGCCTTCTATAACGCAGGTCCACCTGCTGCTGCCACTTCTGCTACTGCTGCTGCTGTTTCTGCCATACAAAACGCAGGAGGATACAACGTTAAGTTATCCACAGTAGATGCTTCGGGGCAAGAGATAAACAAATACACTTTCTAATATAATAATGGATATTCGTACAATTCTGTTGTCATTGATGACACTTATTGTTATCGGAATTTTTATACTCGTTCTTTATGAATATTTCTACGGAACTGCTCCTATGTACGGAGGTCTTAGACCAAGTAAGACACAAATCCTTATTGTAGGA
>Ga0208739_1000623_pt1 | contig 10049 bp, 10 predicted proteins | sample CryBogCBE27Jul09_FD_184566 | JGI IMG/M metagenome (GOLD analysis project Ga0208739, IMG submission 184566) | Freshwater microbial communities from Crystal Bog, Wisconsin, USA - CBE27Jul09 (SPAdes) (version 2) | ecosystem: Environmental > Aquatic > Freshwater > Lake | place: Crystal Bog... | reverse complement strand
TACCCATAGTTGGAATCAACCCTCTACGCTTTATAAAAGGTAAATTACGAGTTGGAGTAACATGATACATTATCAATGGTTCTTTTTCTTCATTAACTGATTCGGGTAAACTCAAACGTTCGTCATGCAAATCTTGTAACTTATCGTACAACTTTTTAATTAAACCCTTCTTACGCATAATCTTAAATGCTAGGTTTTCAGGGCCAAATTCACCGTTTAAATCTAATCCAGCTTGACGATATTTCTTTATTGTACGCAACACATTTTTAATCTTTTCTGCACTATTAGTCTTATACGCATAACTGCCTAATTTAATAAGCTTTTCATATTTAAGCTTGGTTGCAATTTGATCTACATGCGCACGGCGTTTTCTCGGTAATCTATTCCAACTATTGTGTAATATACTGTATTCGCCTAAACTAATCACCGGTTGATTAGTATCTTGTACATATAATTCTACTTCATATCCATCTATAGTAATATCATGTGAATCGTTATATACTGTCTTTTTAGCATCAAAAAGTTCACGATAAACGTCATCATCGTTAAACTTACTCATATCTACTAAAATATGTAAATCAATATCACTGTGTCTGGTATAGCTATAAGCCGCATTACTACCTGAAATTGTAATATCAGTTATATCTAAATTGTTAATTCCCAAGTGGTCCACAAAGTCTTCAGCAATCAATAATAATTGCTCACGGACTCTATCCTTCATTTTATCACCGTCAAAAAGGGCCGGATTTAGTTCATCATGGAAGTAAATAGCGTCACCTAAATTGAAATTGTCTAATTCTTTGAGTTGCATATATGTATTTATGAAAAAAGGCTGTCAATTGACAGCCTTCTGATTGATTAAGCTAAATATAGCTTATTTTTTGCGACTTGCAGCCTTTTTAGCTGGTGTTGCTTTTGCGGGTGCATCTGCGTCAGCATCTGTTTGTACTGTAGTAGAACTAGCAGTTTGCTGCTCTTGTTGCTTTCTTTGTAATTCAGCAAGATACATAGGTCCAATTGTCTCCAATAAATGATTCTGATTTTCCATACAGAATACATAAGAACCTGAGTGACGTAGTAGTACACGTTTGTCAACATAAACTTTACCACCAATATCACGCCAGTTTTCACAGAATGTCCAGTCTTCTGAGTAGTAACGACCTTGACGAACTGCTGTATCAAAATAAGTCTTCAAGTGTTGATCATACTTAGGATCTAAACCAATGTCATTTTTGTATGGTTTAACTGCTGGATGACTGTTCATCTTCTCAAATACAGCACGTTTCATCAATAAGAAACCTGTACCTGCTTTTGAAACTTCTTGGAATCCATCTGGTCCTTCTTCAGCACCTTCGAATCCATTAACTACCCACTTGATAGGCATAGTCTTCATTGGATATAGACCACCGATAACATCTACATCACGGTTCAATAGAACTAGTAAGTGCCATGGTTCCCAACCAATATCAGCATCAACAAAGAACAAGTGTGTTGAATCCTTTTGATCCAAAAACTTTGCAGTTAATGTATTACGTGCACGACTGATTAAACTCTCATTTACCATTGTTTCCAATGTCCAATCAATGTTTAATTGTCTTGCAGTATTAGCCCACTTGATAAATGACATGAATGTAGATTCAGTCAACATACCACCATAGCAGGGCATAGCGATGTGTACTTTAGTTGTGCGTAGAAAATCTACGTTAACTTGAACTTGACCTGGTTGGGGTTTCTGTTCTTCTGCGGGTGCATCAGTTGCTGCATCTGCTTGTTGATCAACGATCTCTTCCAATTTTTCAACTGGAACTGTTTTCTCTTGTGATTTTGGTTTTCTTGTTGCCATAATTTCCTCTTGTTAAGATAATATTATTTACTATCATTAGAGGAGACCAAATTATTTTTCTTCTAAATAGTCAGGATTTTCGCTGATTTTTCTACCATATGGGTGTTCTTCTTTTGACCCAGCCCTGTATCGTAAATTATTAGTGTCAATACCCTTATCTTTTAAAAACTGTACATATGCATCTAATCTATGAAAAGGAATATCTACTACAAGTTTCTTTATAACATTGTTGTGTTTAGGGTGTACATAGAATAAATCTATGTACTTAGGTTGATGAATTCTTGCTTCATCCAATGTATGTAACTTTTGTTGTTCATCGTGGTATTCTTCCCAGTTACGATACACTTTTTCTTTATCAGTAGGTTCTTCTTTTTTGAAATATTGACGATAATCACTAATTTTTGGTTCTACTTTATCTTTAGTATCATTGGATTTATTAGAAATTTTGAAAAAGTTAATTTCATCTAGTTCTTCATCTTCTTCAACTTGATTCATTGATTCTTTCATCAACTTCATAAAACGAATCTTTTGTTCAACACTAGCTTCTTTTAATAAAGGTCTAGCATTTTTAATTAGGTTAAGGATATTTTCTTTCAATGGATTTGCCTTAAGCTTTTTGATAGCACCCTTAACTGGTTCTGTTTTAGGTTCTTCTTTTACACCAATATATTGATCTAGTATTTGTTTTATTTTTGCTTTGTTGGGGCTTTTTGGATACATATCGTGTACGATAACATTGCGTAATTGATCATTGCCATCCGCATATAAGTCACGCACCTGTGTACCGCTATACAACTCTTTTCCAGCAATAGTAAAGTCTTCTTTTTTTGTAACAAATACATAGCCATTACCACCTTTAGGATTGAAGGGTTTGCAGTTCTCTATATTCTTAAATGGTTGATAATATCCTGGACTACCATCTTTTCTCATATAAGCAATAGGATCACGTTCACTACGTACTAGAATGAAAATATCTTCATTAGGATCATATTGACTTAGTATTTCAACTGGATTCAATGGGCTTTTAACTGCTACATTTCTAAAATCTTTTGCAGATACACCAGCCTGCATTGCTAACCATTGTTTTTCTTTAAAGGGAATAGGACGTGTTTTAACATTGTCACTCGCAGTCACATAGAATTCAACATTAGGGTACTGGCTAAATTCTTTTTTAGCTTGCATATAACTGCTAAAATGACCAGCATGAAATGGTTGAAATCCACCACCGTAAATAACAACAATTTTAGACATTAATAGCTAGCCTTAATTGAGTTAATCACACCTTGACTAAAGCCGGTTATTAATGCACGTATCCATATAAAGTTACCTTGAATATTAGTAAAACTACTTTGTGATGCATTAGTCAAAGGTAAATTGAATACTGAAAACCAGTCAGAATCTCCTGGGGTATCTGCTAAACTAGCTTGTATTGTTATAGTACCGCTAAATTGATTTGCAACAGAACCACCTACATTCCAGGTTATTGTTTGCAAATCTTGATATGCTAGGTAGTATGCGGCTGCTGGTTGAGCATTTCCGGTTACGGTTGCGACTGCATTAAACGCAGTCTGTGGCAATAGTGTTAATGTAGTTGCTTGTGCCATTATGCTGTCTCCACTTCTACGACTACGCTATCACCTACAAGTTCTTGCACAACTTGTTCAATGCTAGAAATTACTTCTTCGGTAGCTAAAGGAGTTCGGTTTACTATTACATTGCTTTTAGTCAATGCACTTAGTTTAATTACAATTACTTCTTCATAGATTTGAGCCATCAAAATACCCCATATAATAGAGTATTTATCTTTATTCTATGAGATCCGGGCGTTTTTCTAACCTGTACTTTTTACCAAGAATATCACCATGAATCAATGCTAGATAAGTTATCATGCTTTCATCGTCATAGTCAATATAATAACTATTGTGTAGATATCTATTACTATAGCTCCAAACATATCCGGGTCGTTTTTGAGTTAACCAATCATGAAAACTATTGCTAGGAAATAATGTTTTTTTGTTTGTTCTTAGAATCTTTGCAAAATTCTTTCTAAACTCTTCTGGTACAATCTTACTGCGAATATAGACACGGAATTTATGTTTTGGTTCTTTGACAAAGGTCTTTACACCGTGTATCTCAGCAGCTACTGCCTCGGTAAAGGTTATCTGTGAAATATCCCCATCAAATATATCAGCCAGTGTTTGTAACAATTTTAAATCACTACTAAAGACGCTTGCTTGATTGTTCTCAATCCTAAGCAGTACATTTTTGTTTCTTTTTTGAAGATTATTCCAGTCCATAAATTTAGACAAACTAGCAATATTGTCATAAATTTGTCTAGACTCTTTTATAGCAATTTTAGAATAAACATAGCTAGGATATACTGAAATTCCAAAATCTTTACTACTAAATTCTTCTTCATCAAGTGTAAGTCTTTCAATCAAGTCGTTGATTGTTTTATGAAACGTGCTACGTCTTACTCCATATAGATGAAACTTTGCACGATACTTGTATTTGCTATAGTAAAGTGTATCCCGATATTCAATGTATTGAATGCCGGGGACATTATCAACTAACTTCAATGATCCCATTTTCACCTACTGTTCCGACTAGTTTTGGTTGTATATCAAACACGATCAAATCGTGGAATCCTATTTGAACATTAATAGTAGCATTCTTAATTTTCTCAAAGAGAATCTTCTTACTCAATGGTACTCTAATGATTTCATCAATTTTACGACCTAAGGGTCGTGCACCCATCTTTTTATCATAGCCCTTTTCTGCTAGATAATTGACAACTGGTTCACTTAAATTTAATGTAATGTCATGCGTATCTTTAAGAGATTTTTTCAAGTCATCTGTAAACTTGATAACAATTTTCTTGATAGCTAAGTTATCTAGTTTGTTAAACTTAGTAATCAAGTCAACCCGATTTCTAAACTCTGGCTTAAAGAATTCTTTTAGTGCTTTATCATCTTCACCAGTCTTCTCTTGACTACCGAACCCAATGTTACTCTTTTCACTATCGCTTGCACCCAAGTTACTGGTCATGATAACAATACAGTTCTTAGCATTTACTTCTTTACCATTGCTACCTGTGACTTTACCTTCATCTAACAATTGCAAGAAGATATTAAAGATATCTGGGTGAGCCTTTTCAACTTCATCAAACAATAGAATACAATGTGGATTTTTACTTAAGTCATTAATCAATCGACCACCACCTAAGTTACCTTCACCGAAACCAACATATCCGGGAGGGGGACCAAGCAATGCACTTACTGTAAACTTTTCACCATATTCGCTCATATCATATTTGATAAGAGGCATATCTAAGTTTTTACTAAGCAACCTTGCAAGTTCTGTTTTACCTGTACCAGTTGGACCTAAAAACAAGAAACTTGCCATTGGCTTTGTTGGATTACCGATACCCGCAAAACTAACATATACACGCTCAAGTACTTTATCAACAGTTTCATCTTGACCGTAAAGTTTATCTTTGATATTACTTTCTAGTCCCACAACCAATTCACTCTTGTTCTCATTGAGTTTATCAGCAGTAACACCAGTCATGCGCTCAACTTGTTCAAAGATCATTTCTTTTGTAATGACTGCACCAACATTTTCTAATACACGTTGTTTAGCACAAGCGGCATCTAACAAGTCAATACTCTTATCGGGATTCTTACGATCATGCATATAACGTGTTGCATTTTCTACACTAGCTTTGATGGCTTCTTGCGTAATCTCAACTTTATGAAACTCATTAAGTTTTTCACTCAAACCACCTAGAATCTTAATGGTGCTTTCCATGCTAGGTTCATCTACTGCTACACGATAGAATCTACGCATCAATGCACGATCCTTCTCAAAGCTTTCGTAAAATTCTTCCCATGTCGTACTTGCAATAACTTTAAGATAACCTTTAGTAATTGCAGGTTTAATCATATTAGCAAAGTCTACTGATCCGCTACTAGATGATCCTGCACCCTTCATTGTGTGTGCTTCATCAATGAATAAAATAGCATTTTTCTTTGTCTTCAATGCATCCAATACATTTTTAATCTTCTCTTCAAAATCACCTCTATACTTAGTACCGGCAAGCAACGCACCAACTTCTAAACTATAAAGTTCATAACCCTTTAAAAATTCAGGTACTTCATTGTCTGTTAGTTTTTGTGCTAGACCTTCTGCAATAGCAGTTTTACCAACACCCGGATCACCTACTAACAATACATTACTCTTAAATCGTTTAGCAAGAACATTGATAATGTCATCAACTTCTTTGTCACGACCTATCATTGGCATGATCTTTTTATTTCTTGCCAATTCGGTTAGATTAGTTGTATATTCTTCTAATACTTCATCAGCTTGGGTATCTGTCATTTTACCAACTGCATCATCACCCTTGTAGTGTTTTTGCCAGAAAGGTAAAAATTCGTTTTTAGTAACACCGTATTTCAACAAGAAATAATGCGCATGGCTATTTGTTTCTGAGCCAATACTCATGTATAAATCAATTGTCGTTACAACTTTACGTCCTGTAAAAAGAACTTGTGTTACACTACGATTGATAACTCGTTCAATTGAATTTGTTTTTCTTGGTTGTACTTCAGTACCTTCTTGCGGGGTTATTTGAACACCTCGTAAACTATCCAAATACAATGAGATTTCTTGTATCATTGTATCTGTATCGACTCCATACATGTCTAAGCATTTTTTAAATGGTTCATGTGTAACCAAACTCAACAATAAGTGCTCTACTGTGCAATATTGATGATTTCTTTGTTTGGCTAAGGTAACCGCTTGCCCGATAATGGCTTCGATTTCAGGTGAATGCATATTGCTTCCTTTAATTTTTTTGTCTTGTTATACTATCAATAATAGATTGATCTATTATATCAGGTATATAGGGTTTAAGTACAATCAATTGGTCACCGTACCCTTGTTGTCTAGGTAAACCTTCTCCGCCCACACGTAACATGCTATTAGGTTGAGTTTTGGGTTTAACTGTAACATCAAGTGTTTTTCCGCCCAGTGTAGTAAATTTAAATGTAGTACCCACAATCAAATCTAATACATTTATTTCATATTCCGAAATTAAATCTACACCATTGCGCTCAAATTTATTATGAGGATGTACTCTAAATTCTACAATTAATATTGAATCTTGGATAAGATTATCATATCGTAATGTACCGCCATTCTCAACACCTTTTGGTATCTGAATTTTAACTGTACTGTTTTTACCATTTGTATTGAACTGTAATGTTTGCTCACCACCGTTGTATACTTGCTCTAGTGTTACCCAAATAGTAGTTTTGTATTGTGGTTTCTGTGGTTGTCGTTGACCAAAAGGTCCACCAAACATTTGACCAAATACATCATTCATATCAAAGCCATTGACATTGAAGTGGAATCCACCGGGTGCCCCGCCAAATCCACCAAAGCCACCTGGGAAACCACCTCCACCAAAAGGATTTGGATTATCGTGTTGTTGTTTCTTTTGTGGATCGCTTAATGTATCATAAGCCTCTTGAATTTTTTGGAATGTAGCAGTATCACCACCCTTATCAGGATGGTGTTGTGCCGCTAGTTTGCGATATGCTTTTTTTATTTCGTCGGGGCTAGCATTTCGATCAACCCCCAATGTGTTGTAGTAGTCCATAATATTGATTATAACAAATTAGTTGTTAGATGTCAATATTTATTATGCTGCTCCGGCTACCTTTTCTTTTGTTCTTCCGTAAGCTGCGATACCTAATACTGCACCCATTGATAAGTGAAATAATCCTGCACCTTGTAATGTCAATGGTTGCCACTGACTTGTTACTGAACCATGACTGATTGCTTGTAATACACTCCATAGCACAGGGAACACAACAAAGTCACATGTACACACTAACATATACATCCAACCCATAACTGGACGCCATTTTTTGTTAATCCAATCACTATTGTCATTTGCTACTAATACTTCAGCACCCTCAGCCGCATTATTACCTGCCGCAGTTAATACTGGCTGAGGTCCTGTAGGGGCACTTGGGGTTGAACTTGACCCAAAGCCACTTGAAGTGGATGTAGATGTGCTTCCAAAGCCGCCTCCGCCAAAGCTTGATGACGCACTTGTTGTGCTTCCGAATCCACTTGACGTAGATGAGCCAAATGTTGAAGACCCATTTGATGAAACGTTTGCTGTAGTTGCTGACGCATTTCCGAATCCTCCCCCGAATCCTGATGTATCTGTTGTTGCCACTGTTGTACTCCCTGCTGGAAATTGTGTTATTGTGGGATCACTAGCCAAAGCTTCATGGTGATCGTCATCTGTAGCTACTGGATTTTCTCCGTTTGCCTTTTTTGCCAATAATGTTGTTGCCATTCTTACAAACCTGCCTTTGATATAAAATCTTTTAGTAATGAATCTTTTTCTTGAAACACATTATGTGTTTGTATGCCTGATATTTCACGCATTTCATTTAATTCTGTTTCTTGTTTTTGTCTATATAAATGTGGACTTAATATAATGACTTGTCTCAATTGTTCTTCGTCACAATCATAATCTTCGTCATCTACAGTAACAGTCCAATCTTTTCTTGGAATACTCGTTAGCGTTTGCAAATCTTCTACTAATTCAACAATTCGTTCAGGGACTTTACTTCTACGATCCAATTCAACAAATACTAAGTATTTTCCAAAAGTTATTTCACCCTCACTAACCTGAGCATCAAGCACCCAACTGTAACCACGCTCAAACCAGCTTACTAAATCATTGCTAGCTAATTCACCTTTAACAGTAAATGCAAGGGTAACAATCTCATCATCACTACCCATTTTTGCGCTATATTCATCTACGCTAATAGTAGGCATAACTTGATTTTCTAAGTCTTTGTGATCAAACCCCTCAAATAGTTTATGCATTACATTGCTCCACCTGGCATAGCTGCAGGATTACCTAATGGCCCAGAAGATGCGCCTTGATCCTGAGATTGTTCTTGGTCTTCTTGACCTTGCTGACTCTCTTTATCTAAATCTTCATCATATGCACTATCTAATTCATCTAAATCAATAGTTTGACCCGCTAAGTCAATTGATCCTTCACGAATTTCATCCATCAGTTGTTTGGGCATTTCAATACGAACTAGCCATACATCACGCTCTATCATTTTAGGGTAATGTGTACCTGGTTCAAAATCACCACTATTTTTGATTTCTACAGGAACTTTAATTTTTGATTTTTTAAATTTGATATTACATCCAATACTCAACAAACGTTTTGCTCCACGCGGATCTGGCATTAATTTGTTAGGATACATAAACACACAACTGACATTATAACGTCTGATATCAGGACCACTGACTAGTTCTCCTAAAATCCAATTTTGGTATGCATATAAATCAGAATCATCAAGTACACGCTCGTAATCAAGTAAAGTACTCATAGAACCGTCACTGGTATAAATCCCCTTGATATTGTCAACAATACTAGGAAAATCAATACTATCAAAAAATTTGTCTGAAGGATTTTTGCTCATAATTTGTATTTATCATTATTGCAATGATTAAGAGCATTAAAGTTTTTTTGGTGTTAGCTTAATATTTATCATTTTAATATACACAAAAACTACACTATTATAAGCACAACTACTATCCGTAAATAGTCTTGAGTGTTATGAGAACTCAGCTCTACACAAGGAGAATAACTTTGAGCAAACGCAAAACTGGCGCATTACGCAAGCAAGAACAAGACACACGTTACACACAAAGCAAGAAGTCAGATACACAAACATTTTACATGAATCAATCCAAAACTATCAATTTTGACCAATCTAGGACCAAACTGAATCAGAAAATGATACAGCTTGTACCCAAGTCGGTCAATCAGGAGAAGTACATACTAGCTTTACTTGATGAGAATACAGATATTGTAGTTGTTGGCGGCCCTGCAGGTACAGGAAAAACATACCTAGCAATGCAAGCTGCTATTAAAGCATTAAAAGAAAGAACAGTAGATCGTATTATCCTAAGCAGACCTGCAGTTGGTGTTGAGGATGAGCAACATGGGTTTTTGCCCGGAGATATCAATCAAAAGATGGAACCGTGGACAAGACCATTATTGGATGTGTTACGTGAGTATTACACAGTAAGTGAAATCGCCCACATGCTAGAAGAACAGATAGTGGAAATAGCACCCCTAGCATTCTGTCGAGGT
>Ga0208739_1000622_pt1 | contig 10051 bp, 6 predicted proteins | sample CryBogCBE27Jul09_FD_184566 | JGI IMG/M metagenome (GOLD analysis project Ga0208739, IMG submission 184566) | Freshwater microbial communities from Crystal Bog, Wisconsin, USA - CBE27Jul09 (SPAdes) (version 2) | ecosystem: Environmental > Aquatic > Freshwater > Lake | place: Crystal Bog... | reverse complement strand
GATATCCTTAGTAAAATTGAAGATAAAGAAGATTTAATGTCTATACGTAAGTTCGTTATAGAATCAGAACAATCCTTTGGTAATGATTACCCAAAGTTAATGAAAGATTTGTTTAATTCTGTTTATAAAAGCTCAATGAAGGAGGATAAAAAAAGACTTGCATTGCTGCAAGTCTCTGAATATCTGTATCGATCAGCTTTAGTAATGGATCAAGAAATCAATTTCTTTAGCTGTCTTATTGCTTTAAGTCAATTATGATAGGTAAGAGTTTGGGTGAGCTTTAATAGTCACACCATCTTTTGGATGACCACCTGGTAGGTAAGCACGTTTTACTTGTTCTGACTCTTCCATAGGACCGTCTTCACGGGTGCCTGCTTCTTGGCCAGTTAATTGTTGAGCTGGTGCTGGTTCTGCATTAGAAGAACTTGCCCAGCACTCTTCTTTAACAGATCCATCTTCACCCCAGCACTCATCTACTAATCTGTTTTCTTCCATGTTCCAGCATTCATCTTTTACATGGTGCTTTAGATCTGATTCATCGTAAACTTCTTCTAAACAAGTGCATGGGTTTGTATGACACTTAGGGCACGGGGCTTCCATGTCATTACCCATCATTTCCATTTCATTACATTGACAAACATCTCTTTTACATATAGGGCAAATTTCTTCAGCAATAGTTGCTGTTTTTGGAAACATATGACCATAATACGTTACTACTTCTGAAGCACCATCGCCATCATTCGTATAATAAAGTATATTGCCTGCAATAATTTCTGCTTTTCTTGCATCAACTTTACGAGTCGCCATAGCCCAATTTTCAATATTTGTAAATGCTAAGCTAAGTACTTCATCTTCAGACATACCTGGTTTTGCACCAGCAAGAGCCATTTTTTCAAAAGCGTAAATGTCGTAATCTTCTTTATTGTTTTCTGTTTCTCCCATATTTGCATTAGAACTCATCATACCAACATCTTCTTCAACTCGTTCTTCTTCATTACCGTCTTCTCGTAAAATGTGTATATAGAGGCTATCTAAAGCTTGTTCTGATTCTTTTAATGTTTTTGGCTTTAGTTTATTCTTTGGAAGTGGCTTATAACCAGTAGAAGGCTTTGTATCATCATAGTCGTTTGCACCGACGCCTGGTTTTTTATTCTTTTCTGCTAACTCGTAATTACCATTCTTAACCCAATTTTCATCATGACCTAAATGATTTTGTTCTTTTGTTTCTGGAGTGTCTTTATTGGATTTCCACTTTTGTGGTTTTTGATTCTCTCCATTGTCGCGTCTATTATTTTGTGAAATAGGAGCAAGATTTACACCTGTGTCAATTGCTTCAATAATAGATAATGGAACAGTAGTAATGTTACTGAAATAGCCTGGAGCTTTTTCTTGATAAATATCTGCATGTGTAGCAGGTAAGCGAATATAACCATATGAGCCGTATTGGTTATTAGGTGTGTGTAAACGAGCCACACGCAAATTGTAACCTGTTTTTTCTGCATCTTCAATACGTGCTTTTACTGTCTCGTTTAGTTCTTTAAAAGCGTCTAAGCTCTTATAATTGGATTTAAGCTTAATAATATCACCCTCCAAGAACCCAGCGCCTTCTTTATAGCGAGCCGTTATAGTTTCATATAGAGGGATAAACTTACTGTTCTTCATAAAATGTATATTATTACTTATGTTTTTATACTTTGTTCCTAAGTAATTTACATGCCATCTATTAGTTTTAACGGTCTACAGAAGGTAGTATCTACTAAAAAGCATAACTATGTGGATGTACACTTGGATTTTGCCGACCCTATAGTAAGAGATGTACAGGTTGATTATGACGGTGATGCAATATCTAACTCTCTTACTAACCTATTTAATACAATTCCTGGTCAAAACTTATTAAATCCCGAATATGGATTAAATTTGGTGCAATTTGTGTTTGAACCAGCTACTAATGCTACCGCTCACCTAATAGGTAATCATATAATGGATAACGTTAGTAATTTTGAACCACGAGTACAAGTCCAGAATGTTAACATAACTGTCAATAAAGACGAGCAAACCTTTACTATTGTATTAAGTATTTTGATACCAGCTCTTAATCAACAAATCATCTTACCGGGTGTTTTAGACAAAAGCGGGTTTACACTTCTAACATAACGATGAATACAGCTTCAGACAATAAAGATCTTAATATAGCAAATAATGAATACGTAGCATTTGATGCTCTTTCATTAAGAAGCTTTATTACAAGTCGTTTAAACAACAGCGGCATTATTACAGACCAGAACTACGAAGGTTCTAATATTACGGCTATTAATAACATTATAGCATACGCTTTCCACGTTCTTTTATACTATCAGAATCAAACAGCAACCGAATCCTTGTTTAGTGAAGCTCAGCTTTACGAAAACATGAATCGTATAGTTAAGATTCTAAACTACGCTCCAATCGGTGCACAAACTTCTACTTTATCATTTTCAGTTTCAGCAGGACCAAATTTAGCTCCAGGCTACTATACAATACCTCGCTATACTTTACTCCGTGCAGGTAATGCAACGTATTCATTCAATGAAGACATTACTTTTACAAGAGTGCTTTCTGGTGTTACAGAAGAACTAACAACTGTAGGTAATCAGTACTTGTTGTATCAGGGTAGCTATATAGAGTACCCGCTTTACACGGCACGCGGTGAAGCTAATGAAATTGTTTATTTAATTCCAGGTACCAATGTTATTATAGATCATTTTAATATTGATGTATATGTAAAGAAAACCAATTCTACTGGAGAATGGACAAAATGGACAAAGACTGAATCTCTTTATCTACAAAACGCCACTGACACCACATACGAAATACGTTTAAACAGTAATAAGAATTACGAACTTAAATTCGGTGATAACATTAACGGTGCTCAATTAGATGTTGGTGATGTTGTAGCAATATACTATTTACAATCAGCAGGTACAACAGGAGAGGTGGGTGTTGGTGCTATTAATGGTCAAAGCGCTGCATTATACACTACCGGCCAATTTGCACAAATACAGCCTCAAGTCACAAGTAGTGATTTAAATCTATTAGATGATGTAAGCATTCTAAATCTACAATTCTCTAATACTAACATTTCTACTACATTTACAGATATTGAATCAGTAGATAGTATTCGCTCTAATGCTCCAGCTTCATACAAGTCTCAGTACAGGGTAGTAACTTCTGCAGACTATGAGTCATATATTAAAGCTAATTTTGCAAACATTATAAACGATGTAGCAGTATTAAGCAACAATGACTATGTAAATGGACATTTACAGTATCTTTATAATATTGGTCTAACTAACCCAGGAGTTGATTATAGAGTGCTTTACAATCAAATGGCTTTTGCTGATGCTTGTAACTTTAATAATGTATATGTATATGTTTTACCTAAAGCTACAAAGCTTTTAACTAACAATTATATAAACTATCTTACACCAGCTCAAAAACAATTAATCATTTCTACTATTACTGATAAAAAGAGTTTAACATCTGAAGTTATTGTAATGGACCCAGTGTACTTGGCAGTAACAACAGGTACAGGTGTTAGTACTACTGTAACAGCAAGCGACATAGCCAACTCTCAATTAGTGATTACGTTGAAACGTGGTGCTAAAACACCGGTAAGCGTAATACAAAGCAATATACAATCTATATTTGAATCTTATTTCAATCCTTCCAGTTTAACTTTAGGATGTACAATTAATGTTTCAGATATTACCGGTAGTATATTAGCTCTAACTGATGTACAATCAGTACAAACAATAAACGGTACAGAAACAGTTAATGGTGTGTCATTAATTGTATATAACCCATCTTATCCAAACAACGATATTACATCAACCTCAAAAACATTCACTGTACAGCCATTCCAAACAGTATATTTAAATGATATTACTGAGCTACTCTCCCGTGTTGTAGTACAACAAGAAGTATCTCAAAACGCATCAATAGTAAACTTCTAATATGGCTACCCCGCTAAGTGTTCTTCAAGGTATTACGGTTAGTGGATCAAACAGTTCACTTAGTGGCTTTACTTTAGCTACTCCTTTCAGTTATTCACTCACGTTTCCTGCTTCTGCTGGTATCACGCCTGCAGCAGTAACATCAACCTATAGTTTAATGTGGTGGTTTGGTGATGGTACATATAGTACAGATTATTCTCCTACTCACATTTATAATTGGCCAGGTATTTATGAAGTAAAAGTAGCACTATTCAATAATGCTACTAACATACCACCATCAACATTTTCTGTATTAGTTACAGCGGTTAGTTTCGTTAAAGATACGTTAGCCTGGGATTATACTAATTGGAACAGTATCATGGTAGGGCAGTTGTCTGCTGGTGCTTGCTTCTTTGGTTATCAAGGATGTAAGTCTGGTACTCCTACTTCAGGTCCTGTACCACTTACATTCAATTACTATACAAGTATACTCAATAACAGCGCATTAAACTTTCGTTTATACTCTCAAGGCTCTTTATCTCAACCTTATACGGAAATTGAACAAACGCAGACATCAGATTTGCGCCCGGCTTGGCGGTTTACTACAGTTTCTGCTAATCCTTTAGATGAAGGTACCATTATTACTAATTACCAACCAATTAGTAGTACACCTATTATAATTGATGCTAATGGTAATTATAATCCTAACGGTACATTAGTAGGTCTTTCAGGTTCTGGTAATTTTTACTATATAGACGATATACCTTCTGTAAAGGTTTCATCCACACCCGTTAGTGGTGTAATTGTACCTTATCAATCTGTTAACCCAACTACTATATGGGTTACATTAGATACTACATACGTACCTAATTTACCTGGACCAGATTACATTGATGTACCTTCGTATTCAAATTCTTTAGTTGCGTTATCATCATATTATTATGTACAGCGCTTCTTACCTGATCACGTAAATGTAACATTAAACGGTACTATACCATTAAACACTACATATTGGCCAGGTGTTGAAAGTCAATTTGTAACAATGATAAAGAGTCCGTCTGCTGTTGGTACCGCAGCATTTTTATCGAATGTTTCTCTGTTTAACTACCCACTTAATGCAGGTACTACTAATGTGGGTAATTCGTTCCAGGTTTCATTATCTTCTACCAATTATACTTCTGCAAGTAGTGCATCATTTAATTTAAGTACAACAGGTTTAACAGGTAACTCTTTACAATACACGATAACAAGATTTGATCTTAATGGTAGAGATGCAGGTGGTTATTATCTTGGTACTTTTACACCTTATACAGTAGGGGCTGCTACATTAAACGTATACAATTTAACTACCCCGAGTTATAGTGGCTTTGCATATACTACAGATCTTACACCGAGTGTGTCTGCAGGCTATAACCCAACACTTATACCTTGTGCATCAGCTGCTACACTTCGCTATATTACCAATCAACCTAATTCGGTAGGTGGTTATGGTATAGCAGGTGTAAGCCCGGTGTTCTACGTAGTAGACTTCGATAATACATATTTTGCTCGTAAGATTAATGGCAATTTTGATTTTAGTGCACAATTAAAATCCTATGCTTTACAACCGTCAATTAATCAAAATACAGTACTGTTTGATAACTACTTAGCTGCAGTTGCCGGTACCAGTGCTACGAATGATGATACGTACGGTGGTGTAGTGTATGAAAGAATCGCTAATTATGTAAAAAATATAGCTGATTTAAACACTGCTAATGTTAATAGTTTTTATTCTCAGGCTGAATCGTTAGGCTTAACACTTGATAACTACAATTACGATATTCCGCCTACATTGCGTAGAGTAGTAGATATGTATACCACCCAACAAAGTGTCGTGTGGGGTGCAAGATCCCAATATGCACGTAATTTTTCGTTAAGCGCTGGATTACCTAATTTAGGCGGTATACTATCAGAGTATATTATTAACACTACTATTGTTTCAGCCGGGCAGAAAATAGTAGCTAATGATTTGTTTAATTCCCAAAACTTTGAGCTAATAGAGGTACCTAAGATTACGAGCTACAGTAGTGTTACAGCACGTGGCTTGGGTAATCTTTTACCTACTAAAGCATATCCTGTTTCATCTTATCCTTTAACAGCTTATCCTTTAAGTGCGTTCTTCGGTTGGGGTTTACAGACACCAGTATCTCAAAATTATAGATTCTTTGTATATAACGGACAAGTAGACGGTCAACAAGTTGAAGGTTTAGTTAGTTGGGATGACCCGTATACCACGTTATCTGAATTATCTGGAACAAATCATGCAGACTGGGTAAAAGATGGTGGTATCTTAGAGTCAATTTATAACTATTATATGCATCAAGGATTGGGGTTAATTAAACAATAATATGCCAGTTTTTAATACAATTAGTACATTAGCAAGTGCCTCCAGTGTATCTGGTGGTGGTGATTCAACCCAGCCTTATTCGTTTCAAGACTGGAGAATACGTAATAACAACATAACATCTTCGGATCTAACCGCTCAATACAATGCTTATGTAACCAGCTGGTACGTAAACAAGGGTTTATCAAATGCGGTTTCAGTTAATTATGTAAAAAATTATTATCAAACATTTTTACAAACTTTAGGTATAGTTGCTCGTACACCTGAAGAACAAACATTTTTTAGTGAGGTAAACATTAATGATAACATAAGCTTACAGGCTACTATTACTGCTTATGCTCGTAGATTAAAAGACATATCTGTTTATTTAGCCAATAAACGTAATCATATATCTTATACTAAACTTAAAAATAATCTCACAGGCACAAGCACTTCTTTAGAAAGACTTTTCTACAATTACCTCTTAACTGCTTTCACTCGTAAGGTTACCCCAGATGGTATTATATTAAACGGTTTTACTATAACAAACCCGGATATTTTAACTTCTTTACCTTATTTAAATACTGTATCATCTCAATTTAGTATAGAGATAGAAGAGCTTTACGATACAAACAATTACTTTGATAGAGACCCATCTGTCTCGATAAATACATATACTACTACAACTACATCTGAGGCTTCAGCTGCATTTTATAATGCTGGTGAATATAATATTCCAGAAGAGTACTTAATATCTCAGGCTGTAGCAGCAGTAGCTACAACAAACTCTCTTTCAATGACAACCACTTTACCAACTTATTGGACATTTATATCAGATGGTGCAACAACCACATACACGTTATCTAATATTACCTCTTCCCGTGCAAGCGACTATCAGGTGACCATTGATGGTGTAACACAAACACCTGATAGTAGCTATACTGTTAGTGTACAGAACCAAACATTAACGTTTAATGACATACCGCCAATTGGTAATACTATTTTAATTGTAAAACGCTACTAAACTATGTCTTCTTTAATAAAAATTAATTCAAACATGCTGTACACCGCTACCACAAGCGGTTATTCAGGCGTGAGCGGTTATAGTGGCAATACATCTGGTTATTCTGGTTTTTCTGGTACAGCAGGTATAGGTGGGTATAGTGGTTATAGTGGTATATCTGGTTGGTCTGGTACTTCTGGTAAATCTGGTTATTCTGGTCCAACCGGTCCTTCGGGATATAGTGGTATACCTGGTGCGGCTGCAAGTTCAGGTTATAGTGGTTTTTCTGGTATCTCTGGTTACTCGGGTATCTCTGGTAAGTCTGGTTATTCAGGTTCCGGAGTATCTGGTTACTCTGGTTTTAGTGGTACCGGTACTTCTGGTTATTCTGGTATCTCTGGTTTTAGTGGTATATCAGGTTTTAGCGGTATTTCAGGTTATTCTGGCATTAGCGGTTATTCCGGCTATTCTGGTATAAGTGGCTATTCCGGTACCTCTGGTTATTCCGGTTACTCAGGTACTTCCGGTTACTCCGGTAACAGTACTTCCGGTTACTCCGGTATAAGTGGTTATTCTGGTATCTCTGGTTTTAGTGGTTTTAGTGGAACAAGCGGCTACTCTGGTATTTCAGGTTATTCCGGTATTTCTGGTTATTCCGGTACATCAGGTTATAGTGGTTATTCTGGTATTTCAGGGTACTCTGGTATTTCAGGTTATTCAGGCTATAGTAGCCATTCTGGTTATTCTGGTATAAGTGGTTATTCTGGTTTTTCAGGTACTTCAGGTTATTCTGGTATTAGTGGTTATAGCGGTATTTCAGGTTATAGTGGTATAAGCGGTTATTCTGGTTATTCTGGTACATCTGGTTACTCAGGTATATCAGGCTTTAGTGGTATACCAGGTGCTTATGCAGCTTCAGGTATTTCAGGGTATTCAGGTTATAGTGGTATATCAGGCTATTCTGGTATTTCAGGTTGGTCTGGTACAACAGGTGGTTCAATATACGGACGTACATACTTTTTAGAAGAAATAGCAAGCGATCAAAACTCTTCCACATATGAAGTAATGGCTTTACAGCCAGGTGGCGGTGGAACAACAGTTAACGACGATTATATAGCAATTACTTCAAGTACGGGGTTAACAGCTTTCGGCTGGTATTTAACACCAATTGGAGAGCCTGGTTTAACAGAAATACCCCCAGGTCTTTGGGATGTCGAATTTTATCGTTACGTAACAGGTGGTACAGCTAATTTTGTATTCAGTGTATATACGTATTCAATGACCACCAGTAGCACTGGAACGTTTATATTAAGTGCTGATTCTGGTACGGTTTCAGATACAACTTCAACTTATCAAAAATTAGCTACAGTTACAAGTAACATTACAACTCTATCTGCTACAGATCGTATTTTATTACAAGTTTCAGCATATACTTCAAGTGTTTCTCCTGTTACAGCTGCTTATCAATATAATGGTAGTTCAGTATTTACGGTATTACGTACACCTATAGGGCAAGGTGTTTCAGGTATATCAGGCTATTCTGGCTTCAGTGGTAACAGCGGCTTTAGCGGCATCAGTGGCTATTCAGGCATTTCTGGTTATTCAGGTTACTCTGGTAACAGTGGTTATAGCGGTATATCTGGTTTTTCTGGTATAAGTGGTTACTCAGGTATCTCTGGTTATAGTGGCTATTCCGGCATTTCAGGTTATAGTGGTATAAGCGGTTATTCCGGTATTTCGGGTTATAGCGGTTACTCCGGCATCAGTGGTTACTCAGGTATCTCTGGTTGGTCTGGTATCAGCGGTTACTCTGGTTATTCTGGTATTAGTGGTTATAGCGGTATTAGTGGGTGGAGTGGTATAAGCGGTTATAGCGGCTCTGGTATTTCAGGTTATAGCGGTACAAACTCAATACCTTCTAACAGTCAATCAACAAGCTACACACTACAGCTTACCGATAACGGTAAATATATTAATATTACTACAGGTGGTGTTACTATACCAGCAAGTATATTCTCTGATGGTAATGTAATTACTATATATAATAATAGTGGTAGCAATCAAACTATTACTCAAGGCACATCTGTTACCTTAAGATGGGCAGGTACTTCAAGTACAGGTAATCGTACATTAGCACAATACGGTATATGTACAGTGCTATGTGTAGGTGGTAATACATTTGTGATATCTGGACCAGGTGTAACTTAATAAAAAAATGAGCGTAATACAGCCGTTTTTCATGTTTAGTCCGTCGCCAACACCGACGCCTACTCCAACAGTTACACCTACGCTCACTCCCACTCCAACACCAGTACCACCAACTCCTACTCCGACACCAACGATTACACCAACACCAACTGTTACACCTACGTTAACACCAGTACCACCTACTCCAACTCCTACTCCAACAATTACACCAACACCAACTGTTACACCTACGTTAACACCAGTACCGCCTACTCCTACTCCTACTCCGACAATAACACCACCACCACCGCCACCTCCTCCTACTCCTACACCTACACCTACTTTAACTCCAGTACCACCAACTCCAACACCAACCCGTACCCCTACACCTACTCCAACAGCAACACCAGTACCAGTACCGCCAGCAGCTCCTTCAACAAGTATTAGTTATGTGTATAACGGTTATCCGAACGGGTATGCGTTCTTCGGTGTACAAATCAGTTCAACTGCTTACACGGGTTCCGGTGG
>Ga0208739_1000620_pt1 | contig 10059 bp, 13 predicted proteins | sample CryBogCBE27Jul09_FD_184566 | JGI IMG/M metagenome (GOLD analysis project Ga0208739, IMG submission 184566) | Freshwater microbial communities from Crystal Bog, Wisconsin, USA - CBE27Jul09 (SPAdes) (version 2) | ecosystem: Environmental > Aquatic > Freshwater > Lake | place: Crystal Bog... | reverse complement strand
TGACCGCTAATTTTGGAACATCTGTAATCGTCTCGGCAGAATATCCCTTTTTACCCAGGCAAATCTTTTCAATAGTGCGACGGTTACAATTAAAGCGTTGGGCTATAGTGTCGTAAAAGTTCCCTCGTTTTCGCAATGCGATGATTTCTTGAATTTGCTCGTTGGTAAATTTCGCATTACCGTTGTTGGTTCCGCTTATTCGTCCTCTATCGCCCGCTTCTTGAATATTTTCTTGTTGTGTTCCCATTCGCAAATGAGCAGGATTTACACATTGAGGGCGGTCACAGGAGTGAAGAACATAAAGTTCATCTTTCCATTCTAATGGTTTGAATAAATACATTGAAAGACGGTGAGCAAGTGTGATGCCAAGATTTTTTGATAAATTACAATAAAGTCCTCCGTGTCCATATTCACCACGGGTTCCATTCCAATCCCAACAATCTTCAGTCAAATGCCTGTAATGTTCGCCAACAGGGCGGATACCGGTTTCTTTATTGATTTTTGAATTGAATTTTGCTCTTAGAATAATCATTTCGTCGTCGGTAAGAGTTTGTGTAATGCGAGTGTTGGCAGGCATCTCCAAGGGTTATGCTTATCAAGAAGATTTTTTTAATTGCCATCAATTTTGTTGAATGGTATCTCGGGAGGGGGAGAAAAAGTTTAGAATATAAGGTCACTTGTGCCCCTACTGAACCCGAGAGTACAGTTGTAGTTGTATACGACATGGAGTGTCCAGGCATTCTGTGTGTTGGAGAGAACGGTGCTTCCATCGTCTTCAATGTAAACGGGTGGCTGTATGTTAACATTTACAATACCGTTGGTGATTTCCAAGCCATGAACAAGTACATCCGCTGTGTAATCATCGCCAGATGGTTGAGCGAACTTGGAGTTAGTCCATTCACTGAGGGCTGGATTGCTTACAGCAGACCAAGTACCACCAGAAGATGTGAGAACATTCTGGTTAACAGCATCTGGGGCAGTTCCGTTAAGTAAGCACCAGATTGAAGAAGAGCCATTCTGGAAGTTAGTGTAGACAAGACCAGCATAAAGAACTTGGATGGAAAGAGGCTTGTACCATTTGTTAGGGTTGGCAGGTGCTGAGTAAGTTCCAGCAACACCAGAGACATAGTTCTTTGAAAGCCAGAACTGTAATGACTTGACTTCACCAGCACGGAAACCAGTGAGTACGACTGGTTGCTGAGTATCAGTGGCAAGTTGGAATGTCTGTTCAAATTGGTCAAAACCACCTGGAAGTGCCATAGAATACATTTCCTTTGAAAGGTCAACACGGTTGGCAAGAGCCATTCCACGGTCCTTCATTTGAATCTGTTGAACTTGGAAGTAGGCTGTGTTGAATGATTGTGGTGGTAAAGCACTTCCAACAGCGGCTCCACCTTGAGCCAAATGGAAGAAACCTTGGGTGTTAGGAATAGTTCCAGGATTGGAAGATGGAACATAAGCAGGATTGAGTTGTACAGTGATTTGTACTTGCTGAGATAATGTGTCACTTGGAAGTGGGAGATTGAGTTCATCATCACCAGTCTGTGCCCAAATGGAGATTGGGATGTAAGCATAAGCAGGAGATGTGGCGGCAGTAAATCCAGTTCCGGTTATGGCATTACCACCGAGAGCCAAGATTTGGTCACGCTGGGACTGTGTGCGCGCAAGACGGAGATTGCGTTGTAATAATTGAGCACCGGTCAAAAAATATTGAGAAGAGCCACCAATACGGAAAGAGACTTGCTGAATGGCTTCATAACCCCAACCACGCTGTAAGGCGAATGCTCCGGAAATATCTTGTAATGTGGCAGCATCATAGCCCATTGTAACTACACAGTGAGATAAACCTTGATTAGGAGGGATGGTGAAAACTGATGTACCTTGACCCTTATTGGTGAATTCCTGTGTATAACGCTGGTCAACGATTGTTGGGATGACTTGCTTCTTTGCGTTATCAGCATCTTGGTAGTAAATGTCAAGAGGGGAGCCAACACGGACGAGTGCCTGAGCGGAGGACATTTGTTTATAAATAAGCCGGCGAAAATAATTTTCGCTCGCAACTTTAGAAAAAATGAGCCACACCTCTTCTTACCAAGGAATGACCCCTCATCCAGACGGAATGACTCACGAGCGAATGCCAATGGCGAACATCGCCCGTATCGGTCGCAATGTTGACCTTCCACTCCCGGGAATAGTCAAATCAGCCAGTCCTAAATCTTATCATATCCCAATCCTTTCTCATATTTCATCTGGTCCTCATGGAATGCCAGCATATCCAAGCGAACTCCATCATGAAGGTGGTCCAGTTCCAAAAACTAGAATGACTCCAGGAATGGTACTTATAGAGCGCCGCCATTAATCATCTGCTGCTGCTTCTAGTTCCTTAATGCGTGCCCGAAACCATTCTTCAACCTTTTTTACAGTTGGTTTGTCTGCTGCGAGTTCTTTAATATCCTTGCGAACAGCCACAGCCGGAATAGGTGTCGCTGGCACAGAACCTTTAGCAGGTTTCGTTTCCGGCATTTTGCGTGGCGCATTAACTATAGTGCCTTGTCGCTTCAAAAACTCCATTAAGAACGGGGAATTCATTTTATTTTATAGTTATAAAATAAAATGGAATCAATCACAGACAAACCCTTCAAACTGGAATTACCTCCCAAAGGTGGTTTTTCTATCGTAATGATTGGCGCAAGTCGTAGCGGAAAGACGACGGCAATGAAGCACATTGTGGACAAATATTTGAAAGATAAAATGTTGTTTTTTACATCATTCAATGCTCATCATGACATTTATCGTGATATGCCCAAGAAAACGATGATTTGTCCAGATTTCTATCCAGAGATTCTTAAGGAGTTTCACATACTCCAAAAAGAGTGCCATAACAAATATAAAGCGTGTTTTATTTATGATGACGCAATTTCGCATCAATTGAAAAACCATCCACAAATCACCAAGTTGTTTTCCATTTACCGCAATAGTGATATGTGCGGAATATTTTCTGCTCAGGCACCAACGCTCATCTCGCCTGTTGGGCGTGCGAACGCAAACTACGTGATGCTTTTCCGCTTAGGAAATGCTGGAGATATTGAAGGGACTGTAAAGGATTTCTTGCGCGGATGGCTCCCGAAAGAGATGACGATGAACGAGCGAATCCAGTGGTATCAGGAAGCCACAAAAGACCATAGTTTCATTTTAATTGACAACATTAATTCAATAGTTTGCCGATGCCGTCTCACTCCCGAACAGATTGGATGAATGATAAAAAAATTAAAATATCTGCTCTAAGAAAATGTCTGCGTTTCTTGAATCTATGCTCACCAAAATCGGTTCAATGCCCACCAAAGAATTACCAACTCCCGACATCAGCGCAGGTGTAACTGAAGTCAGCAAAACACCTAAGAAAAGATTGCCAAAGAAAGCACCAGTGAAACAGTCGCATAAAGATAAGGAAGACGAAAAACTAGGTGAAGATGTCGCACTGCTTAAGAAACGAGCGATGATGAAATAAATTCTTTCTACTAATAAATGTCCCTCCCGAACTCTATGATGCCAATGGGTGGTGCTGGAGGTGCTGTTATGAGTCAAATGTTGCCTTGTCCTGCTACAGCAGTAACTAAAGCAGAAAAACCAGTTGATGAAGCGACTAAATCCAAACGTAGCGAGGCAGCCAAGAAAGCCGCAGCAACTCGTGCCAAAAATAAGGCAGCAAAAGCAGAGGCTGCCAAGGCTCCTGAGCCTGCTCCAGCACCTACTCCTGCTCCCGCCAAGAAAAAACTTGCTGTTGGGTCTATGGAAGGTGTAAATATTGAATCAAAAGTCAAAGAAGAACCAAAGGTTAAAGAGATTCAAGCACCAGCACCAGCACCGGCACCTAAAAAAATAGACCCAGAAAAAACTAAGGCAAGAGAGGCACCATTGGAGGAACACACCTATACATACGAAGGAATTCAATCTAATGGAATTAAATCTTCAGTTAAAGTTCTAAAGGAACTTGCTAAAGCGATGGGAATTGAGGGTTATAGCACAATGAAAAAAGATAGATTAGTTTATAAAACTTATTATTATTTAGCAGAACTTGGTAAAATAAACACTCAGGCAAAAGCGAGAGCGTATTTAGGCGATGAAATGTATAACAAGTTTTGATTTTTCTACCCGTCGGCGATAAAAATTGATTGCTCTAAAAAATTCAATTAGAATTCTTTAGAACAATGCCTGTCGCATCTATCACCGCCGATGCTTATGCGCAACGAATTGCCCGTGCCGAGGCTGCTGCTGGCGCCAAAGCCACCGACATTGAAAAGATGATTCCAGCCATTCACGCAATGACTGTATGTCCAGCGACCAAGAAAAATTATTTCATTGCGCTTCATAGTGCCACTAAGGACACTCCAATAGGAATCCATTATAAAGCAGAGTTTCTCAAGTGCGACGAGGAGGCGAAAAAGATGCCGCCACCGCCGCCGCCAAACATCACTTACGAGCAAATCCAAAAGGCTGGACTGGCAATAATGAATAATGAGGATGTACCATTAAATCACCGCATCCTTGCTGGACTATCAACACAGTTAAATCCAGTCAGGCTTGATTATTGTAATTTACCCATCAACCCCGAGGACCGCAGCGGTAATCACATCATCCTAAGTAATCCCAAGAACAGTCACATCGTCATTAACCAACATAAGACAACTAAGATAATGTTGAAAGTGTTTGGCGATGGTGCGCTCGTCCGCGCCCTGACGCCTGAAATTTACGCACTTATCAAGCAGTGGCAGGAAACCAACAAGGACGCCCTGCTACTTGAAATGCCGCCAAACACATTGGGGAAAACGCTGACACGCATTTTCCAGAAACACGCCAACATCCACATCACGCAGAATACTATCCGTCATGCTTATGTTAGTAAGGCTCGCGCAGGAGACCGACCGCTTGCCGTTGTTGCGAAAATCGCCCGTGATTTGGGGCACAGCGTGGCTCAAAACGAGTTGTATAGATGGGAAAACTGCGGCTTATTATCTAATGTCAAATGAGCCGTCAATTTTGTTCGCAGGTTCAGGCATCTCAATCGTCAGTGACATCGGCGTCTTGATAACCTCATATTTCAAGTCGGTCGGGTGGTCCTTGAGCACCGAACAAAGAATGTAATATTCATCACCTTTCACTGTGTGGATTGGAATGCTGAACTCAATGGTTTTTTCAAACACATTAAACATAATGTCACGCTGATAAGCCCTCAGCACACGATTCATTTCTATGGGATGCGATTCTTTAAATGGACGCCGGGACAATTCAAACAAAAATGATATCCTTGGGCAGGTTCATTTTCCAGCAGAAAAAAACACAGTCATAATTGAACTTTACAAGCACACCTCCCTTTGTGAAATTCATTCGTTTCTTAGGAATGATAAGTTGAATTGAACTTTGAAATGGTTCAAAATATTTGTAAAACAATACCTCATAAGGCATTATAAGACAGAAAGGCTTACCAAGTTCATAAAGGCGGCTTAATATTTCCTTTTTAATGCTGAATGGAGGATTTGTAACTATAATGTCACCCTCATTCATCGTAAAAAAATCTTCATTTCTACTCACAACTTGGAATCCAAATTCACGCAGGAATTTCGCAGAGGAACCGCTGCCATAAAATGCTTCCCACAACACTTTGTCCTTAGGAATGTAAGGCTCCACAAGTTGCCAGGTCTCTTTGAGCGTATAATAATCATCATTTGCCTTATAGTCCTTATCTTTTCCACAGAAACCACCGGGCATTTAACTTTCTAATATATTTTAACATCGTCAGGCGACCCTGCGTTTCTAACAATTAAATCGCTGAATTCTTTTGCTGCGCGTTTTCCTCGGTGTTCTTTGAATTCCTATGCTGTTTATGGTTCATTTTGTATTTCTATTATTTCTATTTATTTTAGAGGTATTTATAGGTAAAGTGGGAGTGGAGGTAAAAATATGAGTGTATCTGGAGAGTGGTTGGAGAAAAGAGTTTGAGAGGATGGCTTTGGCTCCAAGTTCCAGAAAGGGTCTAAAAAATACCTCCACTCCCACAATACCTATAATTACCACATTGAACCGATGAAACTATAAAAATTGATTGGATTAAAATTCACACTGTAAATAGCATAACAACAATGAGAACGCACGTTATCATTGTAGAAAATAACGAGCCTCAGCAAATCTTAAACACAGGAGTGCGTTGGAGCATTCAAAATCTCAGCAGAGATGTTCCAGCAGACAATGGTGGTGAATTTCATTTGGCTGGGAGCAACAGAATGTCAAAGACATATCTTGCTTACAATTATTGGAATTATGAATATCGTGAAAGATATCAATATGTTATTTACAGTGACAACACTGATGAATTAATTGTTAGAAAAGAGCACAAGATTGACGGTATTTGGCAAACCAGAGGCAGCACACTGAAACCCAGATTTGTTATGAGAACTCAAACTGATTATCAATCATATTATGGTCCGGATGTAGGGTTGGCTGCCGCCAAGCCGTCCAACGGAACAGATTGGACGTCTGCGCTCATTCACTTTTAAAAACTGCCTCCACTCCCACATTACCAAAAATTACCACACGGTTTAAAGAATAAACGCATTAGACTGTTAGAGAGCAATGCCACGACAGAAAACCGACGACGGCAAAGATGGACGTGGCGAATCAAGGTGCCCTTGCTGCGCTTATGATTTCAGGAGCGACCAACTGCTCCGTCACATTAAGTCGCACAGGACCAATCTCACAAAGTGGCTTGACAGCGAATGCCGAGCAGCAGCAATCCAGCACAAATTGCCATTTATGTTTTATCATCCATCGTTTGTTAAAAACAAGAAAGCGTTTGATGAAAGCAAACTGTTTTGCCTGTGTTTAATTTGCGGAGAGGGCAGACACAAGAAAGGTCACGGTTCGCCTCACGATTTTTTGCGCATTCATCGCGAAAGCGAATGCGTTAAACAGTGGGACAGCGTGGCGGACTTGTTCGGCGAACTGCCAGAGGACGCGCCGCCACCACCTCAGGCTCCTGCTCCGCAAGAGACAGCAAAGGACCGTCTCATCCAGAAACTGATGGCAGACATTGCTGAACTGAAACAAACGGCAGAGAAAGATGGAAAACGATTTAACGAACTTTGGAAAGAGCACGAGCAACTCAAGAAACAGTCAAGGGCTCCTGTGGCTGTCAGTGTTCCGCCTGAACCTGAGCCGGCACCGGCACCTGAACCTGAGCCTCAGCCTCAGCCTCCCACGCTGGTTGTGGTTCCCACTGAGCCCGAGCCGATGCCAGATTTCACCATACTGCCACTGGCTACCGTCCGCAATGACCCCAACGAGGGAAAGCCTGGTTATTTTCAAGCCAAGAGTGGCAAGTGGCTCAGGAAAATCACAGGCACTGCTCCACCGCCTCCGCCACCGGCACCAGAGCCACAGAACACAATGTTAGAAACCCAGGAAATCAAAGACCCTAACGAAGGGCGTGACGGTTATTTTCTGTCTAAGGGCACTGGTAAATGGATTCGCAAACTCGGCAGCGGAATGCCTCGCCCAACAACGACGCTGTTGCCTGTAAAACCGCCACCTCCGGTTCCAAAAGCACCGACGCTAACACTGAACATTGATGACATTCTTGCGAAACTGACCGCACCACCGACTGACGCTGAAAAAGCGGAGATTGACCGAAAAAATGAGGAGTTTCAAATTAACGAGATTTTGAATGGGATTGTTGAGCACGAATGGACCGCTGATGAAACCAAGGATTATATTAGCGAACGAGAGCAGGAGATGAACCTCACAGCGATTTTAAAACGGCGGAACCTCCACGCCATTCTGCGGTTCGCAGACGGTGAGGACAACTTTGAGGAGATTGCGGAAATTCAAAGAGCCTGAGGTGACGGAATGAGCAGTTCAGGATGAATTAGACGCTCACTGTGTTGATACCAATCAACAGTACCACGTGTCTCATAAAACGCCCTGAAAACCCAGCCAGGCGTTGGTTGTCTCCAAGCATCTTCCTCCCAAGTGGTGGGTGACACCGAACGAGGAACTTGACGACAGCGAACGTGGATGCGATATTCATCACTCACATTCAGGTCAGCATCAAAACTCACTGGACCGAGCCCACCGCCACGCATTTCAAATTCCGCACGAACGACACGGCATCCAGCCTTGCGATATTCAATGTAAAGCGGTTCAATCATTTCACCGGTCTCGTTGTAACGCATCATCACCCACCACGACGGCATTTGTATGCGAATTCTTTTAGAATTTTTTAACGCCGTCAATTTTTATCGCCGGCGCCGAGAAAAAACAGCGCATTGAAAAAGACTGGGTTTAACTGTGTTTAACTGTTGCGTTCCCGTTCAGCACGATGCTTTCGCTGTGCCTCCGCCAACTGTGCCCTGACCCACTCGCTCACAACCGCAGGACCTGCGAGTGATTCCGGTGGCTCTGCGTCACGCTTAATCTGCTCAATGGTGTCATCAAGCAAACTGCGAGTGGCGTCGCCAATCACTGCGCCACCGCTGTTGTCGGTCTTTTCGCAGAGAACATCCACAAGGTCGCGCACTGAGCGGAGAGCAATACGGAGACACATCGCTTTGTAATCTGGCTCAATGCTTTTGATGCCGTCGCTGAGCGTCTTGACAATCTCGCTCACCTCCGCATAACAGGAGACCATTGGTTTTTCATCATCGGCAGGATGACGCTTGGCGAGAGCCTTGCGTTGCGTGGAGATGATGCCCTCATAAATCTTAACGGTGTTCTCAAGGTGCGTCATTTTCAACTCGTTGTACAGACGGTTGTTAGTGGCGATGTGCTTGTCAGCAAGAGCGAGTGCTGCTGCTAATTCGGTGTCGCCAGTGGGCTGATGCGGGCACTCCTTGTTGAAATTGCCAGCAAGATGGTCCGCCATCGTCATCTCAGGCAGGTCGTGTCCGCACTTGCGACAGGTGATACCTTTCACCATTGTATTATCGGTTTCAACGCATTGAGGATAAGGGGCTCCAGTGACAGACGGCATCTTTCCCGGGGAATGCTTAATTCTTGATTAGAATTTTACAGCCGTCAATTTTTATCGCCGACGCCGAGAAAAACGGTGGCATTGAAAAACGCTGAGCGTTTCTCGTTTTTTTTTAATGCTGTGTGTTTATTCATACACCTTGAGATTGCGCTTATCTTTGTGCTGTTCCTTGAGTTCATCGGCGACCTTGGCTGTGATGTGGATGCGTGGCATTCCATCTTTCTTAGCGGAAACACGCCACTTGTCGTTGTTGAGGATTAAGAATTCGTGACCGACACGTTGCCACTTATCAGGCACGACCTTGCCGTCATCATCAACGAGTGGGACTTCCCACGAGCAGACTTGTTTTGCGCGGTGCTGGATTTGGCAAGTGTCAAGGAGGAGTTCAGTGACGCAGTCTTTGCCGTCAGCGTCACATTCGCTCCAGAACTTTTCAATCTTAAATAGGATTTCATTGTGCCGTGCTTGGAGAATCTTGTTCCAATCGTTTGTATGCTTGAGATTACTCATTACTTTCATCGTCATCGCTTCAGGGAACTTGGAGGTATGTGTGACTTGTTTTGGAGGAGGAGTTGTGGAGGACATTGTGGAATAATTAGCGGAGGGAGGGAATGCTTAATTCTTGATTAGAATTTTACCGGCGTCAATTTTTATCGCCGACGCCGAGAAAAACGGTGGCATTGAAAAACGCTGTGCGTTTCTCGTTTTTTTTAATGTTTAATCGCTGTTGTCGTCGCTGTCGCTGTCGCTGTCGCTGTCACTGAAAGTAGTGCCTGCGTCATCAATAGCACTGTCAATGATGTTCTGCTTGAAATCCCAGGCATTCTCATCAATGAACGAGTCAATGGCATCCTCAATAATATCATTATTGATGAATTCGTCAGCGGGGACATCAATCTCGCCGTCGCCGTGCTTGACATCTTTGGCTTGAGAGCAGAGCCATTCCCAGACGCGCGGGTCTTTGAAATCGTTTGCGTTAAGTTCAGCGCATACACATACATTGTAACGGAGGACGACATTTACAGTCTTGAAAGAGG
>Ga0208739_1000619_pt1 | contig 10072 bp, 21 predicted proteins | sample CryBogCBE27Jul09_FD_184566 | JGI IMG/M metagenome (GOLD analysis project Ga0208739, IMG submission 184566) | Freshwater microbial communities from Crystal Bog, Wisconsin, USA - CBE27Jul09 (SPAdes) (version 2) | ecosystem: Environmental > Aquatic > Freshwater > Lake | place: Crystal Bog... | reverse complement strand
ATTTGAAAATGGTCGAATGACACACATTAAACAGGTGAAAGAAATGGATAAAGTTATTAGAGATGGTAAAGTAGCAGTATTATATTCACCAGGTTTTGGTGCAGGTTGGTACACATGGCATGATATGGAAGAATTGATTTATCATCCAAAATTAGTTGAGATGGTTGAGAACAATCAACAAGGAGAAATCACCAAAGGCCTTATTGCTGAATTATTAGGTATCATTGATGAAGATGATATGCCTTATATTGGCGGTGCATGTGATTTGGTAATTCAATGGTTACCAGTTGGTACAGAATTTATGATTGAAGAATATGATGGTAATGAAACTATTAGATTGAAAGAGGCTACAGTATGGTTGACGGCATAATTTGGTTTGTGTTAGGATTAGTATTTGGTTATGCCATTGGCCATAATCGTGCTAGTATTTCAAAAGAAAGATTGTATTATCAAACACAATTAAAAGATAAAGATAAAGAAATTGAATTGCTTGATGACAGATTAAAAAAATGTCTAAAGTGGTCAAAAATTCTCGCTGAAGAAAATAACAATTTAAGGAAAACAAAATGAAGGTTTATATGAACGGATATCCAGACCACTGGTTGAGTCCGTATACAATCATTGATTATACTTTTTTCTGGACAGAATGGTCTAAGTGTAATCGTGATAATGGTATTATTGATGATTTCAATTGGATTAACCGACCTGAATGGGCAAATAAATTGGCTGACCGCTTAGAACCTATTTGTCAGGTCATCAAGCGTATTCGCCAAGTAATTCATCCAGAAATTCGTTATGTGAAGATTGATAGATACGATACATGGTCAATGGACCACACTTTGGCTTATATCATTCATCCAATGCTCGTGCAGTTGAAAAAAGATAAGCACGGTGCACCTCATACAGACGATGAAGATGTGCCAAAAAAGTTAAGAAGTTATGTGGCACCACCAAAAAAGAATCCATGGGACACCGATGAAAACCATTTCAAGCGTTGGGATTATATTCTTGATGAAATGATTTGGGCATTTGAACAAGAACTCAAAGATGATGATGAAGCACAATTTTATGACCACTCTGAAAGTAATGATGTTAAAGATTGGAACGAAAAGATGAGCAAATTAAAAGTTGACCGTGAAGGTTTAGAAGCACATCAAAAAAGGAAAGCAAATGGATTCCGTTTATTCGGAAAATATTATTCCGCACTTTGGGATTAATGATAGAGCATCGTTGTATAGTCCTGAAGAAATGGACGTGGAATGGGTGCCTTGGGATTGTGATAATGTTTCGGTAGATACCGATTGGGAGGAAGAAGATGATTAGTATTATACATTGGATAAGTGCCAAAAGACGCTTGACAGAAGCAGAAAAAACTGTTATGATGCTAAGAGATAATAAGTTCTCTGACGCTGGTGTACCACCTACGGTACTGGCACAGAGAGATTTTATTGAGAAAGAAGTGGAATATTATTATGAAAGAGCATTGAATTGGTTTTTCCTTTTAATATCCGTTTTTGGTTGTTATATGTTTTATTGGATTTATGTGAATAGGATAATGATTAATGATTAATAAAATTTTTAGTTGGTTTGATGCATTTAAGGTGTGTTGCTTAGCTGCTATTATTTGGTCAAGTCTTAATGTATATTTTATTGTGCAAAACTATTTACATCCAGATGAATTAAAAGAGTTCAAAGGCGGTATTCAAAATCATTTGGTGTGGAGCGTAACCGGCGATTGCTATTTTGTTCGTCCCTTTAATAATAGTACCGTTTATTTGGTACAAGTGCCGGACTGTTCACGCAATAAATAAACCTTGCAATTATTTCCATGCCATCTAGTGTGATGTGATTTAGTTAATTTCTTATCACAATGAATGCATTGCATAACAATTACCTGTGAAGGATTATTGATTTTCATATAATCACTTCTATATTGTTTAAATTCGTCTGTGTGTATTTTTTTACCTTGCATTTTCAAAGATAATTTTTTTCTGGTATCATTAGACACAATTTTACCTTTTTTTGATAAACTTATTTTATCTTTAGTTTCTTGAGTGTGTTTTTTGCCTAAAAAAAATTTAATTCCTTTTTTAGATTTACTAATGTTTATACAATGTTGTTTGGATTTTATTTTACCGGCCAATGCGTTCGATATTTTTGATTTATGTTCAATTGATTGTATATGTCCAGAAGTACCTTCACCACCATCGGTTCTATTTTCTAAAATGCCAGTATTATTATTCAATCGACCATACCATTTAATATATCTTCTTTCCAATGCAAAGGCACCAATTTCCGTTAACTTGGATTCCATTATAATTATTTTGGATTTATCATTTGGTATTTCTACTAAATGATTGGAAGACCATGCTCTTTTTTTATATCCTTTGCCGATATAATATGGAGTGCCATTTTTTCGCAGATAGGCATAGATATAGAAATTAGTTGTATATATACTTGACATGAGCTGTGTCCTTGTGTTATAGTGTATGACATAGAGTAGGTAGATGTTGACGCATCGTGACCTACACCTATTATTTATAAAGGAATATTATGAACTTTGAATTGATAGAACGTGCTATTAGATTAGCACATAAACCTGAAGATACTCCTATTGCGGATTTAATTGATTATCATGATTATGCAAAAGATGCTTCAAATATGATTAAAGAATTATATCAACAAATGTTTCTTGAAGAAACATTCCGAAGAAGTTGCTAAGTGGATTAATAATTGTGATACATTAATGGAAAAATTAAATGACAAATAAAGATTTCAAATTAAGTAAAGAATCAAAACGTATGCTAAGTCACTTACATGGCACTAAATACAATCATTGGAAGAAAATGATGATTGATGCAGAAGTAAGTGAAGCAAGAGCAAAGTTAACAAAAGTTAAAGAACGCAGTAATACTAATCAAGGAGAATAGAATGTCGCTTTTCATTGAAGTGAATGATGTAGAAAAAGGATGTCCAGTTATTATTAATTTGGATAATGTAATGGAAATTGCACCGTTAATCAAAGTAGTGAATGGTAAAACATTTGATAACGGATGTGAAGTTGCTTTTCCTGATGCTGCTGCAGTTGGTGGTCGCCGTGCAATGAAAGTTTCTAATAATTACATGGAATTTAGACAATTTGTAATGCAAACGGTATCTTCTGAAGATATTGCTAAAAAAACAAAAGCATTAAAAACTGCAGATAAAACAAATTATGATGTTCCAAAACTATGAGTAAGTTTACTTTCATCAAAGAACCAGATCCAGATAATTGGATAGAAGATGGTGATGGTAAACTCACGGTTGAATTTGATGCATTTGATTTAGAACACATTCTTCAAGAGTTTGAATTATTCCTAAAAGGTTCAGGTTTCATTTTTGATGGCCATTTAGACATTGTTCAACACGAAACTATTGCTGAAGGTGAAATTGATTTGGATGATTTAGACCAATGGTTTGGTAAAAGAAAAGAAACTGCTAAGAAATTAGATGAAATTGCAATTATGAAAGCAGATGTTTCATCAAAAACTGATGGAAAAGGTGAACCATATCCAGGTTTTGGTTATTCTGGAAAACCTGTAATAAAACCACAAACTGACGATGAATAAATAAGAATATTAGTTCAACAAATTCTTAGGGATTCTCATGTTTATTCTAGTTATCGACCCATCAGGGTTAACTTTAGATTGGTGTTTGCGTTGTCTAGCAGCAGGTCATACTGTAAAAATGTATACAGAAGGTAAAAGAGCATCTCATATTGGCCAAGGTTTAGTTGATAAAGTAACTAACTGGAAAAAATATATGGATATTGCCGACCTCATTTTTAGTGCAGATAATTTATCTCACATGAATGAAATCGATGAATATATCAAAAAAGGATATCCTGTATTTGGTCCAGGCAAACGTGCAGCTAAATTAGAATTAGACCGTATGTATGGTCAAAATGTCATTAAAGCATTCAAAGGTCCTATTATTCCATCACACGAATTTAAGAATTACGATGCGGCCATCAATTTTATCAAACAAAATCCAAAGCGTTATGTCTGTAAACCATGTGGTGAAGAAGAAGATAAAACTTTATCATATGTAGCCAAAGACGAAGCCGACCTGATTGGATTTTTAACCAAACGTAAAGAATCTGGTAAAGGTGGTTCTCCATATTTCATATTACAAGAATTCAAAGCAGGTACAGAAATTGCTGTAACTGGTATTTTTGGTCCTGCTGGTTGGATGGATTTTTGGTGTGAAGGTTTTGAGTTTAAGAAACAAATGAATGGTGACCTTGGTGTGAATACAGGCGAAATGGGTACTGTTATTCGTTACACTAAAGAATCAAAAATTGCTGATATTCTGATGAAACCAATGGCAAAAACTCTCCACGAGATTGGTTATGTTGGTATGTTAGATATGAATTGTATCATTGACGAAAAAGATGGTACGCCATGGCCAATGGAATGGACAGCAAGACCTGGTTATCCAATGTGGAACATCATGCAACCTTGTATTTTAAATGAGGATCCTGCTGAATGGATGTTAGATTGTATCAAAGGTAAGAATACACTTGAAGTTGATTATAAAACAACTGTAGGTGTTGTTATGGCTAATGCTGATTTTCCTTTCAACAAACGTGAAGAAGAAGATTACTTAGACTTTCCTGTATTAACTGATGATATTGACCATAAACATCTTCACCCTTGTGAGATGAAGTTATCTAAAACAATGAAAATGATAGACGGAGAATTACATGAGAACATTCCTGAACTTGGTACTGCTGGCTCTTATATTATTGTTCTTACCGGGGTTGGTGATTCTATTACTAGTGCGAAAGATATGGCCTACGAAAATGTAAAAAAAGTCAAACTTGGTAACGATCCACAATACCGTACTGATATTGGCAATCGTTGCGAAGAAGGACTAAAGAAACTCAAAAAACACGGTTATTGCATGAATTGGAAGTATTAATCTATTCTTTTACAAGAATGGCCTCGGTGTTTTTTAACTTTACCTTGTGAAACTTTTTTCATACAAGCGTAATCTAAATTATTGTCATCACAAAATATTCTTAAATTTTTTATTTGTATTGTTTTATTTTGTGGAGTAAATATTAACCAATTCTTACTATTTTGTTTACTAAAATGGCCGGACATTTTTTTCTTAAACTCATCATTTTCCCATCTTATTTTGTTAAAAAGTGAAGTTCTTTTACCATTTTCTTTTTTCCATTTTTCGGTATGTTTATAACCAAAGGTTGTATCTCCACCATCAGTTAAATTTCGTAAGATTCCGGTGTTATTATCTTTACGACCATACCATCTAATTAATCTTCTTTCTAATGCTAGAGCACCAATTTCATTAAGATTTTTTTCTATTATGATTATTCTATTTTTATGTGCTGGTATATGATAAGTATGTTGTTTAGACCATGCTCTATCACCTTTACCTTTACCAATATAATAAGGCGTACCATCTTCTCGGAGATAGGCATAAACATAATATGGTAAACTTGAATATATACTTGACATTAGCTGTGTTTCCTGTTAAAATATGAACATAGAGTAGGTAGGAATTCGCTGTTCCGTGACCTACACCTATTTATACTATGGAGAATCAAAATTGAACATCTTTGCCTTGTCTGAAAACGTTAAAGAAATTGCTATTTGGCAAGTAGATAAACATTGCGTAAAAATGCCTCTTGAAAGTGCAATGATGTTATCTACGGCTCATCGATATCTTGATGGTACTGAAATTATTACAAAATCAAAATCCAATCGAAGTGTTAAAAAATATATACTCAATGATGAAAGAGAAAATGTATTGTATGGCATATCTCATTTAAATCATCCTTGTAGTGTATGGACATATGAAACATCAGAAAACTATAAATGGCATTATAATTTATTATTAGAAATGTTAAAAGAATATACTTATCGTTATGGTAAAAATCATGCTTGTGAAAAATTATTACCTTATTTAAGAAACTTACCCAACAATATAAAAATTGCTAATAAAACACCATTTGCAACTGCTATGCCAGATGAATGTAAAGTACCAAATGACTCCATTACATCCTATCGTAATTATTACAATATGAAAAAACAACACCTTTGGTCTTGGAAAGGTAAACTAAATAGTAGAGAAGTACCAAAATGGTTAATTATTTAATAGAGGATTTCAATGGCAACATATGATTTTACATGGAAAGTTGTTGATTTTGATGCGAATACACACATTTGCACAGTAACTTACACACCAAAAAACAAAAAATTAAAAGAAATAACAACAAATTTTAGATTGTCGGATACTGATGATTTGGAAAATACCATCACCGATTTCGCACCAACATATGAATGGCATATACAAAAAAATAAAATTGATGCCAATACCGTATTAGGTTTGTCAGGTACTGGTTCAAAGGATTATTAAAATATGCCTAATTATCAATTCAAGAACAAAGAAACAGGTGAGATTGTAGAAAAAAGAATGTCTTATACTGTTCTTGATGAGTTTAAACAGAACAACCCTCATCTAGAAGTCTATATCTCAGCACAAAACTTGCCTATCTTCTCGGATGCGGGTCGTATGTCGGTACCTGGTACTGCAACAGCAGATAAAGCGTTTGAACAAGGTGTCATACAAAGAATCAAAGATACTGTACCAGGAAATACTTTACACAAATCGCATAAGCACAAAATGCCCCGAGAATGGTGATTAAATATATTCCCAACCAGGATAATAATTGCAAGTTTTTAATAATGTATATCTGAGTTTTTTATGGTCCATATTATTATCACGACAAAATTGACTTAAATTTTTAATTTTTATTATTTCACCACTTGGAGTTTTTATATTATGTTCTTTTGAATGCTTAGAACCCATAATTTCCATTGATTTTTTTATCTTTTGGTTATATTTTTCTAAAACTTCGGTTATATTGTTTTCGTTGTCATAAAGATAGTATCCTTTATATGAAAACAATTTATTGTGTAATAATTTTTTAAAAGAATCGTAATCTAAATTATTTTTAAAACAGAAATTTTTTATATGATTTTCTTCTATTAATTCACCGTCTTTGTGCCAGACTTTAAAATTTTTACCTAAAGATAAACTATTTTTTAATTTAGATTTTTCTGAATGTTTAAAACCTAACATTCCTTCACCACCTAAAGTCATATTATAACCGTTACTATTATTAAAATAAATGTATGAATTGTTTTCTTTTATGAAGTATTCTTCCATTGATTTTAAGCAATGTTTACTGTCTTTGGATTGATATATAATTTGCCAATCAAAATTTTCTTTACCATATTTTCTAATTGCTTTATGAAAAACATCATTAAAACCTCTAGATTTTTCATTGGAACTATCACTTAGATGTCTTTGTTTTCTTTTTGGCCAATTAGAATCAAATCCAATATATACTTTACCATTAATGGTATTTGTGGCTTTATAAATTGAATATATACTTGACATAAGGTAACTTTTTATGATATGATGTTAGTTATAACAGTATTTATATTAAAAAAGACCAAAAGAATGGTAATAAAACAACTTAAAGGAGTCGCATGAGCGCTAAAAAAGAAATGACAAAAAGACAACGCTTATACTACGAATACAACAATAAGGATAAAGTTAAAGAAGAATTGGCAGAATTAGCCAAACAAACAAGAGAAGTAGAAGATTTAACGACAAAATTTACCACATTCGACCCACACAGAATATCGTATTTTAATTAGATAAATAATCAATCAATAATTAAAAATAAAAAAAATGACAACACCAGCGCCACCTAATTCCATCTCAATGTCTGATGTTAATATTGAATTGGAAAGGACATATAATCAAGGAATAAGTTTTAATGATGGTCAAGTATACGCTTTATCGCATCATAATTATGACATGAATAATATGCGAAATCGGTCAGAAGCTCCCGTGATTACTGGAAATGCCGATTGGTCAGGTTTTCAACAATATATGTATACTAATGATAAATATCCTGTGTTTGAGCAAGCATTTGGTATAGGTGGATATCCCATGGCATCTAGGTCTGCAGGTAATCCATGGTATGATGTAAATGGAAATCCCCACTATCTTCCTGGTTATGGTGGGGGTTCTAATGGACCAAATACAATAGGTGTTACGGGTGGTGCTCGTGCAGCGACAATACAATTTAATTTTCAAGTATATGCTGCAGCTCATGCGCATATTCGTATGATTATTTTTACTAGCGATAATAGACAAATATACAATAACTGGTTTGATGTGAATACCTATTACGGCCGCGGAACTCCTCATTATATTACAGTTAATGCTTATGATGATATTGACAGGTGGCCGGCAGCAAGATCCTATAATGTTTACGTTGGTACAGAATATAATGGGGATTATGATTATTCATTTTGGAATGACGGATTAGTTTATTTTACAGCACAACTTTATAGTTACAAGGAATAATAAATGTATGCATATTTGACATTATCTAATGTTGTTAGTTTCATTACAGAAAATAAAGATCCTGTATTAAAAACTTTTATTGATATAACAGATATTAGTCCACAACCAGAACCTGGTTGGAAATATACAAACGGAACATTCTATGCACCTGATTTCAAAAATGAAAAAACAACTATAATCAAATTGTTAGAACGAGCTAATAATGATTTTACAAAAGCTAATGTTGATAATGAATTAATGAGTCAATTCACAAAAGCTTTTAATTTAGTAAAACAAGCGAATACAATGATTGAAATGAGAGAATCTTTATCTATGATTCCAAAAATAAATGTTGAATCAACAAGAACAATGACAATCAATTCAGTTAGTCAATTAAACACAACAACTATTTAATAATATGTCCTTAAATATACAATTATGTTTGATTAGTAATATTTGGATTAAATTAATCTCCTTTGAAAAAGGAGATATTATGGAAGGTCATAAACATATATTTGACCATCCACATCTATTAACTCAAGGTAGTGTCGAAATTGATGTTGAGGGTGTTAAAACAATATTCAAAGCTCCTCATGTAATTTTTATTGAAAAAAACAAGAACCACACTATTACAGCTCTTGAAGATAATACAGTAGGCGCTTGTATTCATGCTATAAGGGACGGTGATGCCATAGAAGATATTATAGACCCAGCAATGATTCCAAATGGAGCAACTGTTGAAAATTATACTGATTTAATATCAGGAGTAAAACCTTTAATATACGGCGTTGAAATAGAAAAATTATAAATTTATATCATGTTTACATATTGTCCACCAAAACCACTTCAAGACCTTCATTCCGTAACTTTTACCAATGGTGAAAGGTACTATACATTACCTGATGGTTCTATATTACCTTCAATTACTACAATACTTTCAGCACAAAGTAAAGAAGGTATTGCCGCATGGCGTAAAAGAGTAGGTGAAGCAGAAGCGAATAGAGTATCTGCCAAAGCCTCTGGCCGTGGCACCAGAGTGCATAATCTATGTGAAGATTTTATACAAAATAAACCTCTCAGAGAATCTATGCCTGATGCTATTGAAATGTTTAAAACAATTAAACCTGTTCTTGAAACTAGAGTAAATAATATACATTATGTTGAACAGTCTTTTTATTCTAAGAAAATAGGTTCTGCTGGTCGTTCTGATTTAATTGCTGAATTTGATGGTGAATTATCGGTGATGGATTATAAAACATCCGCAAAGATTAAATACAGAGAAAACATTCTTTCTTATTTCTGGCAATCAACTTTTTATGCATTGGCTTACGAAGAATTAGTTGGTACACCAATCAATCAAATTGTTATTATTATGGCAGTTGAAGATGAGAAGAAACCATTGATTTTTATAGAAAAAGTGGAAGACCACATAGAAGGACTAGTGGAAGCAATTGACTATTACCACAAAAACACTTGACAAAGCATAAATAATAGTTTATAATAGGTATTATTATGAAACTTAAAAAATTAATCCATAAATTATACGAAGCTTGTGTTGAGCATCATACTGAATTAGAGAAAAAAATCTACATGAAAATCATGAAGAAATCTCTAAAGAAGAAAGATGAAGCAAAAACAAAAG
>Ga0208739_1000616_pt1 | contig 10093 bp, 9 predicted proteins | sample CryBogCBE27Jul09_FD_184566 | JGI IMG/M metagenome (GOLD analysis project Ga0208739, IMG submission 184566) | Freshwater microbial communities from Crystal Bog, Wisconsin, USA - CBE27Jul09 (SPAdes) (version 2) | ecosystem: Environmental > Aquatic > Freshwater > Lake | place: Crystal Bog... | reverse complement strand
TACGACATACTATAAATACTACTATGAACGAACTAACAGAACTACAACAGGCCGCACGTATTGCATTTGCTAGTGAATTCAGCTTTTATCTAAAAGCACACGAATTCCATTGGAACGTAGAAGGTGTACACTTTCAACAATTCCACGAATTGTTTAAAACCATCTACGAAGAAGTCTACGGTGTCATTGATGACTTTGCTGAAAAACTACGTGCCATGGACTGCTATGCTCCTGGCAGCTTGAGCAAGTTGACTATCTTAACTCGTGTTGATGATCAAACAGAAGTCATCCCTGATGCTGTCATGGTTCAAACACTACTAGCCGACAGCGACAAAATGGTCATCTTGTTGAAGATGGTTTATGATCGTGCAGAAGAAGCAGGTGAACATGGTTTCTCAAACTTCCTTGCAGAACGCATGGATGCACATCGCAAGCACAGCTGGATGTTGAGAAGCGTACTGAAATGAATCTATACGACATCTTTGAAGCTGGTGTAGGTGTGGTTGCTAGTAAAAAGCAGGCCTGTGATCCACGCTATTCAATGAGTCTAACCAAAGACGTGCGCCCCGGCGAGATAGAACGTCAACTTAAAAAATACAGCCTAGCAGAAGCAGCAGATGTAGGTGCGTATGATCGCATCTTGGTCAAACTGTGCGAACTGGTATTAAAGTCACAAAAGCCCGGAACACGACATGGCTTTGTTGGTGCCGCAGTTGTTGCACCCGATGGACGTTGGGTTGGCAGTACCAGTATTAAAAATTCACAGGGCAAATGGGAACATGCCGAACGTGCTGCACTCAGCAAGTTCAAAGGCAAATATGGTGCTGTGCCCGAAGGCTGCACTATTGTTACAACACTAAGTCCTTGTACTGATCCTATGGAAGACCGTCAAGGTATTAGTTGCACCGAACTAATCGACTCTACCACAGTACGTGCCGTATACTGTGGCTATAGAGATCCAAGCCAAAGTCATCAAGAACACGAGGACTTTGATCTACGTTTTACACAGAATCATGCCATTGAAGACATGTGCAAGTCATTAAGCGACATGTTCTTGCCTAAACAACTACACGAAAGCGTTGACGCAGAGTCAGCCGCAGGTGACTTTGTTCCCTATGTAGCAAAGCGTTTGGGCATCGACAAGTTGCCAAAGATCATGTTGAAACAACAGATTGGTACCAGCGAACATCCTACCTTTGGCCTGTTTGATCCTGATACCAACAGCGTACAGGTTGCTACAGGTGGACGTCACGTTATGGACGTACTACGTACCCTAGCACACGAGCTAGTACATCACAAACAACGAGAACTTGACATGATACAGCCAGGCGATGGTGCTACTGGTAGTCGAATTGAAAATCAAGCCAACGCTGTAGCAGGAGTTCTTATGAGAGACTTTGCAGATCAACATCCAGATTACTTTGGTGCCCTAAACGAACTTAAAGATCCTCCCGAACAGAAAAAGTCTTGGGACGATTATGGTCAGCCCGCTGTACCAAAACTAGAGCCCAAAGAAAAAGTCTACCACAACTGGCAACACTACGACGACGAGAATCCTAAAGACAAGCCTGTAGATGAAAACTTTGCTGATGGTAAACATCCTGGTCGCAAAGGTCTTAGTAAGCGCATGGGAGTCAATACTAAAGCCAGCGTAAGTAGTCTACGCAATACTGCTAAACATTCAACAGGCGAGAAGGCTCGTATGGCACACTGGTTGGCCAACATGAAGGCCGGCAGAGCCAAACACAACAAGTAAGAACACCTACCTTAGGACCTTCGGGTTACGGTGTGCCCGGCTGCTGGGCAGAACAATATGGGAGTCGTGCCCCGGAATGTTGTTCTAAAGTGAGCATTTTTCTTTTGCATTTCAATAGACAACAGTATATAATTGTACTATCAACTAGGAGAACACATGAGTGATTATGATCGCACATTCAACGGCGAAGCAAAAGCCAAACTAACACAATTGATCAATGAAGGCATGCAGGTCATGCAAGAAATCGAAGACCTGAGTGCAGGACTGAGCGACACAGTTAAAGCAGTAGCAGAAGAATTGGAAATCAAACCAGGTACACTAAAGAAGGCAATTAAAATTGCACACAAGGCCAAGCTGGGTGAGACCAATCGTGACCACGATGAACTCAACACTATTCTAGAAACCGTTGGGAAAACATTGTGATCAAGGGCCTCAATGACTAGACGACTCAACTATATTATAGTACCATTATTAACAACTAATCATTGAGGACATATTATGAACGATATATTGGCCAACATTTTCCAATGGATACGAGACGATTACCGTACACATCCCGTTCGGTTTTGTATTGAGATACTGGCTTGGGCCATTAGTATTGGATGCAGCATTACTATGGCTCTTACAGTACCTAATCCTCCTCTGCTGACCATGTACCCTATTTGGATTACTGGTTGCAGTCTCTATGCCTGGGCCGCTTGGACTCGCAAGAGCTTTGGAATGTTGGCCAACTATATCCTATTAGTAAGCATTGACAGTATTGGCCTAGTGCGAATGCTAACAGCGTAAATACATATAGTCTCGCCGGACTATAAACGGCATGTAGAGTCAGTATAGGCTTTAAACTATACAAGGAGTATTATGAGTTATGTTGACGCTCTCTATGACAGAGCAAAAGACCGCATTCATGTGGTCGAACGTGTAAACGGTGTTAGAGAATACCGTGACTATCCCGCAGAATATATATTCTACTACGATGACCCCAAGGGCAAATATCGTACTATCTTCGACACACCTGTTACCCGATTCAGTAGTCGTAGCAACAAAGAATATCACAAAGAACTAAAACTACAGAGCAACAAGCAGCATTGGGAAAGTGATATCAACCCAATCTTCCGCTGCCTTGAAAACAACTATCTGGGTGCAACGTCACCAAAACTGCAAACAGCATTTTTCGACATTGAGGTGGATTTCCACCCTGACAAAGGCTACGCTCCCACAACTGATCCCTTTAACAAGATCACTGCCTTCTCAGTCTACTTGGATTGGCTAGACAAACTGGTAACACTGGTATTGCCTCCCAAGACCTATAGCTGGGAAAGCGCACAAGAGATCTGTGATCGCTTTGATAACTGTTTCTTGTTTGAACGAGAAGAAGACATGTTGAATACATTCTTTGACTTGATCCAAGACGCAGACATTCTCTCAGGTTGGAACAGTGAAGGGTTTGATATTCCCTATACCGTAATGCGTACCATGCGGGTGTTGACCAAAGACGACACACGCCGACTGTGCTTGTGGAATCAGTTTCCCAAGCAGCGTGAGTTCGAACGCTTTGGTGCCACCAACATTACATTTGACCTTGTGGGCCGTGTGCATATGGACTATATGCAACTGTATCGCAAGTACACATACGAAGAACGACATAGTTATAGTTTGGACGCCATTGGCGAATACGAACTAGATGAGCGCAAAGTTGCCTATGAAGGCACGTTGGACCAATTGTACAACAAAGACTTTCCCAAGTTCATTGACTATAACAGACAAGATACCATGTTGTTGGCCAAGCTAGATAAGAAACTACGTTTCCTAGACCTGGCCAACGAAATTGCTCACGATAATACTGTGTTGTTACAGACCACAATGGGTGCGGTCGCTGTAACTGAGCAAGCTATCATTAATGAAGCACACGGGCGTGGTATGATTGTTCCTAACAGGAGAGGTCGTGATGAATCAGAAAGTACGCAAGCCGCAGGTGCCTATGTTGCTTATCCCAAACGGGGTATGCACGAATACATTGGCGCCATTGACATCAACAGTCTCTATCCCTCGGCTATTCGTGCCCTCAACATGGGACCAGAAACAATCGTTGGACAATTACGACAAACAATGACTGACAAGTACATCAGTGATAAAATGGCCGCAGGGTCTAGTTTTGCTGATGCGTGGGAAGGTTTGTTTGGTAGCCTAGAGTATACCGCAGTAATGGAGTGCCAGCAGGGCATTGACATCACCATCGATTGGGAAGAAAGCCGGCAGAGTACAACGCACACAGCCGCAGAGGTGTGGCGCATGATCTTTGAAAGCAATCAACCTTGGACCATCAGTGCCAATGGTACCATCTTCAAATATGACATGAAGGGTATTATTCCGGGCTTGTTGGAACGTTGGTACGCAGAACGTAAAGAGATGCAGGCCAAGAAGAAGGAAGCCACAGACAAAGAAGACATTGCATTCTGGGACAAGCGTCAGCTGGTTAAGAAAATTAACTTGAATAGTTTGTATGGCGCTATTTTGAATCCGGGTTGTAGGTTCTTTGACAAACGCATTGGCCAAAGTACTACACTGACAGGACGTACCATTGCCAAACACATGGACAGTCACGTCAATGAATGCCTAACTGGAGTATATGATCATGTGGGCGAAACTGTTATCTATGGTGATACTGACTCAGTTTACTTTAGTGCATATCCCGTGTTCAAGAAAGACATTGAAGCAGGACGCATGGAGTGGAACAAGGATGTGTGTATTGCACTCTACGATACTATTGCAGACAGTGTGAACGAGTCATTCCCGGGCTTTATGGAACGTGCTTGTCATTGTCCCCGTGAAATGGGAGCCATCATCAAAGGCGGTCGTGAACTGATTGCTGAGAAGGGCCTGTTCATCAAGAAGAAACGCTATGCTGTACTGATCTTTGATCTCGAAGGCAAACGACTGGATGTTGATGGTAAACCAGGCAAAGTCAAGGCCATGGGCTTGGATTTGAAGCGATCAGATACTCCTAAAGTCATGCAGGATTTCTTGAGTGAGATCTTATTGGATGTGCTGACAGGTGCAGAACGTGATGCCATCATTGCCAAGGTACGTGACTTTAAATTGGTATTCCAACAGTTGCCGGCGTGGGAGAAAGGTACACCTAAACGTGTCAACAACTTGACCAAGTACACAGCCGCAGAAGACAAAGAGGGCAAAGCCAACATGCCAGGACACGTTCGTGCAGCCATGAACTGGAACAGACTGCGCCAAATGCACAGCGACAACTACAGCGCCAAGATTATTGACGGTATGAAGACTATTGTGTGTAAACTCAAAGACAATCCCTTGGGCTATACCTCAGTCGGTTATCCCACAGACGAGTCTCGCATTCCGGCCTGGTTCAAGGAACTGCCATTTGATCAGGACAAGATGGAAACTGCCATTGTTGATCAAAAGGTAGAGAACTTGTTGGGTGTGTTGGATTGGGATATTGCTGCCAACACCAATACCAAATCGACCTTTGACAGTTTGTTCGTTTGGGAGTAATTGTGTCTATTACTGACTTGATCAATCTTAAACGAGCTCTTGCTGCCATTGGTGTGGATGCAGTGGTTAAAGAATTGGCCTACGTAAAAAATCAAGTCAGTCTAATCAGAACACAAGTTCCGGGTATGACTGACGAGGATCAGGCGCACATAGATTCTATGATTGCAAATTACAATGACCTAATAAATCGTACTGTGAAATCATTGGACACTAATCGTAGTAAGATTCGAGCGATTGAGCAAAAGATTACCGACCTATCGCATGACCTGTATGCCAAGAGCTACGAGTTAGAAAGTTGGTCTGTTGATCACGTTGAAATTGATACCGTTCGTAGCAACAGAGTTCTTCCACTAACACCTGAAATAGAACAAGCAGTACAGCAGCGTTTGGCTTTCTACACAAACTGGAAATATCCTGCCTTGGAATTGGGCTGTAGAGATGGAGAATGGACTCGTTATTTGGTTGCTGCTGACCCACTCTATGTAATGGATCGCTATCAAGGATTTCTGGACAACACCACTAGTCAGTTTCCTCCCGAGTATCAAAACAGACTAAGAAAATATCTGTTGGTCAATAACAATCTAAATACCTTACCACAAGGACAATTTGGTTTTATTTTCAGCTGGAACTTTTTCAATTACATGAGCCTTGATACCATTACACACCTGCTACCAAACATCTACGATCTTATGAGGCCCGGCGGAGTATTTCTATTCAGTTATAACGATGGTGATACCCCAACAGGTGCTGCAATGGCCAACAGTCAGTCGCAGACCTATTTGCCAAAAAGCATCTTGCTGCCCACTTGTCGCGCAGCAGGGTTCGAAATATTGGCCGAATATGATTACGAGACTCGTGCCCATTGGTTAGAAATCAAAAAGCCTGGTACGCTACACACAGTCAAAGCACACCAAGTATTGGGTAAAATAGAACGCAGGACTAGTTGACAGATCTAAATACAAACTGTTACAATCAACTATATAGGAGCACACATGCAAGATTATTTAAAAGACATCGTACAACACACAAACGGACTTGGCAGCATTGACTTGATCAAGATCATTGGCGACCAAAATCAAACGGTCATCACTGGCATTGCCGAAGACCGTAGTGTGGTCGTGAATGCAACATTCAAAAATCCACACCCGGACTTTATTGGTACTGTGGGATTGCCAAATCTAAACAAACTGAAAACAATCTTGAACATCGATGAATACAGCAAAGATGCCAAGATCACAGTGAACACACAAAAAGACGATGATGGCAACGATGTGCCTTGCGGTTTGCATTTTGAAAATGCCGCAGGCGACTTTAAAAACGACTATCGATATATGGCTGCTAGTGCAATCAATCACAAGATGCCTGGTCAGATCAAGTTTGTGGGAGCCAAATGGGATATTGAGTTCTCTCCTACAGTACAAAATATTCAACGTTTGCGTTTCCAAGCAGCAGCCAACAGCGAAGAAACCACATTTACTGCCCGAACAGAAAACGGCGACTTGAAGTTTTACTTTGGTGACCCAACTACACACGCTGGTAACTTTGTGTTCCAAGCAGGTGTCAGTGGCAACTATACCAAGTCACAGTTCCACTGGCCAATCAGTGCTTTACTGGCAATTTTGGCCTTGCCCGGCGACAAGACATTTAAAATGAGTGACAGTGGTGCCACTATGATTACGGTAGACAGCGGGCTTATCGAATATAATTACATTCTTACTGCAAATACAAAATAATAGGCTAATATCGCAAGTAAGCTAAATATATCAGGAGATTGATATGTTTTATGTTTATGCTTACTTACGCACAGAAGATTTAACACCTTACTATATTGGTAAGGGACACGGAAACCGCGCTTGGCAGAAATGCCATAGCGTAGTAGTTCCAAAAGATTTAAGCAGGATCGTAATGCTAGAGCAGAACTTAACAGAGTTGGGTGCGTTAGCATTAGAAAGAAGAATGATTAGATGGTATGGGCGACAAGATTTAGGAACAGGCATACTACGCAATCAAACAGATGGTGGCGAAGGTGCTACTGGTATTATTCCATGGAACCGTGGCAAGAAGACCGGATCGTATTTAACAAAGGCAGGTAGGAAAAAAGTGAGTGATGCTAATAAAGGTATTCCTAAAAATCACGGTACTAAGGTATCTGCTGGACTTAAAGGAAAACCTAAGTCAGAAGAACACAAGCGTAAGCTAAGTGAAGCAGGCAAAGGTAATGTTCCTTGGAACAAGGGCAAAACGGGTATTCAAGAATCTACTAGAAAAGGTGTAAAAGTCAGTGACGAAGTTAGAGCTAAGATGAGTGAGGCTCATAAGGGTAAGAAAAATACCCCAGAGCAAAAAGCTAAGATTAGTGCTAAACTTAAAGGCCGTGTTATATCAGAAGAAACAAAAAAGAAGATGTCGGAAGCAAGAAAAAAACTATGGGCAGAAAAGAAAAAAAATGCAGGATAACTTAACAAATAATCAACTTGATAGTAATGGGCGTAGTCAATGGGCAGTTTTTCTACCTGCCATCAGTGGTTTTTATGCCACGTTTGTTGGAAAACAGCGTAATGAGCCATATGTGGATCCTGCACGTTTTCCGCAGGGTCTAACAGATATGGAACAGATGAATTGGCTCAATGACCAAAAGGCTCTGTTCCCATATAAATGGAGTCTGTACTCTGGAGGTCATGCCAACTTGGATTTGACCAAGCAGGACTGGAGCGAGGACATGGTTCGCAACCGTGATCCCAATACCACGTTACTAGGCGACTCTGGTGGATTCCAAATTGCCAAGGGCTTGTGGGAAGGCGATTGGAAGGCCCCCACCAGTGCAGAAGTGCAGGCCAACTTAGCATCTTTGAAGGGCGACGAACTCAAAGCATATCAAAAGCGATTGGACGCTGCACAAACCAAACGAGAAGCTGTGCTCAAATGGCTCGATGGTGTTGCAGACTATGCCATGACCTTGGATATTCCTACTTGGATTGTGAACACACCCGAAGCTGGCGCCAAGGTAGGTATCATGAGCTACAACGAAGCCATTACAGCAACTCACTACAATAACGAATACTTTATGCGACATCGTCGGGGTGTTCAAAATGGCGGTGCTAAAATTCTAAACGTGTTGCAAGGTGCAAGTCATGCGGCTGCTGATGAATGGTATGAGTTGATGAAGGACTATTGCGATCCTGCCAAGTATCCCGACACACATTTTAACGGTTGGGCCATGGGTGGTCAAAACATGTGCGATGTGCATTTGATTCTTCGACGACTGATTGCACTCAAATATGATGGCCTGCTACAAGAAGGTGTACATGACTGGATGCACTTCTTGGGTACTAGTAAACTAGAGTGGGCTGTGCTGCTGACTGTGATCCAGCGCAACGTTCGCAAATATGTAAATCCTGCATTTACCATCAGCTTTGACTGTGCAAGTCCTTTCCTTGCTACTGCCAACGGACAGGTCTATTACGAAAACGCTTTCCCACATGATGGCAAGTGGAGCTACAAAATGAAGCCGGGCGCGGATGATAAGCGGTATGCCACAGACACACGCAGCTATCGAGATGCAGTGGTACAGGATGGTATCTTTCCTAGCTTTACAGATAGTCCTGTCAGCGCCATGTGCCAAATTCGAGACATCTGTATCTATAAACCAGGTGTGCCCAAAGCAGGTGTTACCATTACAGCAGAGAACTTTCAAGATCCCGAACTGTATGATGTATTACCTGACAAGAACAAAAACGACAAATGGGGTCGCACCAGTTGGGATAGTTTCAGCTATGCACTCTTAATGGGTCACAATGTTTGGATGCACTTGGCGGCCGTACAAGAAGCCAACAGACGTTTTGATGCAGGTGAATCGCCCGGCATGATGCGTAGTCAAGCCACCGGCGATCGTTTTGAAGACATTGTGGAACGTATCTTTGCAGCACCTACACGAGCCGAAAGCGAAGCCATCATTGAGCGGTACGACAGCTACTGGACCGAAATCATTGGCGGACGTGGGCGATTGGGCAAAAAGGTACGTCATGTAACTGATGCTATCTTTAACAGTCTCTTTGTAATAGAAGATACCGAAACTGAATACGCTGAGCCCGAACTCAACGAAAATCTTTTGGACAATTTGGATGACAGCAAGGTTGCATAATCGCAATAAAATTGTTAAACTACAACTTCAACAACAAACCGGATACGCACGATGGAACGAGAAGGACACGACAATGTCAGCTTTTTTACTGGCATTGAAGTAGAGCATACACCTGCATACGGAAAGAAAACTCTGTTTGTGGTAGGTGTACAAACCATAGAAGACATTGCTCTAAATCTCAGTAGAGCAGACAGCATCGAACATATCTATTTTGGTGCTAACCAAAGTTTTCCCAATCTTGATGTCAATGACTACACAGCATGGACACATTGGCAAAACATGATCATGCCATTTTTAGACAAGGGCTATTTCTGTACCCTGGACATTGATGTCAGCTGTGTAGAAGGACTAGCAGAAAGTGGATTGTGCGAGCACAACACATTCATTCCCATGCTGTCTGTCAAGATGCCCTACATCCGGCTGCTGAACTACAATGCCACACTCAAGATCGATGATGTAGATTTTGACTCAACCAACCCAGGTGTGTGGTGCCATAGTGTTCATTCACTAATGGATCGTAGCACATTCACAGACTGGACACAATACACCAAGGACCTACCACTATGACACAAGATGAACGAGACACAATTGAAAGAATCAAACAACATGCCGAAAGAAAAATTTGGGTCACATTCCGCAAAGAAGGAATTCACAAATACCCAGCAGCCGCA
>Ga0208739_1000611_pt1 | contig 10157 bp, 13 predicted proteins | sample CryBogCBE27Jul09_FD_184566 | JGI IMG/M metagenome (GOLD analysis project Ga0208739, IMG submission 184566) | Freshwater microbial communities from Crystal Bog, Wisconsin, USA - CBE27Jul09 (SPAdes) (version 2) | ecosystem: Environmental > Aquatic > Freshwater > Lake | place: Crystal Bog... | reverse complement strand
TGTGGGTCCACCAACAAGTTGCGTTCCGTAAGGTGTCCATAAGGGGACATGAGTGTCAAGATGCGATGCACGACCAAGAGCAGACATTTATAATAGACGGAGGATATGTTCTACGAATGCGACATGGAGAACAGATTGAGAGTAAGGGATGTACCTGCTAACAGACTGGCGGATACTGTCGCACGGATCTTGCCGGGTCCCGCACTTCCGGGTGCAGTGCTAACAGTCCACGAGTTCGACTGATTGATAACAAGACTGCCTCCACCATAGATAATGTTGCTCTGCGAAGGAGCAGCAGTCACCAGGAACATCGTGGAGATCTGATTGCTCTGGTTATTGAAATCAAAGACCTGACCCATATACCAACCGGGCGAAAGGTTGGAGATGGTGAAATCAAAGCTGTTGCCGTCCGTGATGTATCCCGAGTTTGACGAGTAGGCAGCACTGCCGGGAAGTGTCCATCTGGGTCCAGCAGGACCCGTAGCACCCGTCGCACCCGTCGCACCCGTCGCACCCGCCAGGCCAGTCGCACCCGTCGCACCTGTCGCACCCGGCGTTCCCGACGCACCCGTCGGTCCAGTCGTGCCAGTCGCCGCCGCCTGTCCAAACGGCAGCCAAAAAGGTTGGCTCGTGTTGACCTGTGATTCCATCGAGAGGGACTGACCGCCTACATAGTTGTAAGGTCCAGTAGGTCCAGCAGTGACGAGTGACATTTGTCAATTACCCGATACTTAATTCACGCCAACCTGATACACATACAAATTGAAGTTCACATTAGACCCAGCACTGTTGTTGTTAATTTGAATTTTGGTAGGCTGGGCGGTGTCTGCGTTGTTTGCCGATGCTGATACGCCTCCAAGATTTTTGGCATACAATCCATTGCCACCACGAATGCCACTGTTGGTGGTCTTGACGAAACACGCCGTCAGGTCGGTCTGGTTGAATGCAGGGTTCCTCGCCTGAACCGAGAGAACATACGGACCCGCCGCCCAAGTAGAGGTGGCAATCGTATAGCTTTGTCCGGACGGAATGGTAACATTGGAATTGGAATAGATTTGCGTGGTGAACCCATAGGCAGACCCAGTGCCACCCGTAACACCTGTCGCACCCGGAACGGTGCTACCCGCAATACCCTGCGGACCTGTCGTGCCTGTGGCACCCGTCGCACCCGTCGAAGGACCCGCAGGACCCGTAGGACCTACACCCGCAGTGTTGTAAGGTGTCCATAGAGGAACAAACTGCGATACGGATGTTTCTTTCGGTACTGCATGGGCATACGAACCGGGAGTAGCAAGAGAACTCATTTATCATTACCGAAGGTTATGTTTCAGTTTGCAATGATGGAAAACGAATTCGGCGGCGACAACAATATCTACCTCAATGGAGGAGTGGCGTGTCATCGATAGCAACCCCGAATACCAAGTCAGCAACACGGGAAACATTCGTCGCAATCAAAGGGTATTGAAACTGAACCCCATTAAGGGCGGGTATCTTCAAATCCAACTTTGGAAGAATGCTGAATACAAGATGTTTATGGTCGGTCGCCTTGTTGCCCTCGCATTCATTCCAAACCCCGATGGCAAGAAGGAAGTTGACCACATCAATCGTATCAGGACGGACAATCGAGTTGAGAACCTGCGATGGGTTAGTGCCGAAGAGAACTCGCAGAACCGAAACGTCCCGTTAGGCAAGACTGGTCATAGGCATATTACACAGCACAACAACGGGTATGTATGCGACATACGACGCAAGAATTTAAAGTTCTACAAGACCTACCCCACCCTTGAAGAGGCAATCACCGCCCGTGATGCGTTCCTCACACCTCCAACTTCGCCCTGAATATCGTTCCATTGATGTTATCAATGATTATCCAAAAGTGGTTTTCGGTCAACCTCATATATTCCGCAACCTTCTCGGCAACATTGCGACCCGGTAGGCGGTGCATCAGGTATCCCCTGACTGCCTGTTCGGCCGCCTCGAAGGAGTTGCACCGACCCAACATGACAAAGTTAATGTTGCCCCGAGCTGCCGTGTTGAAAAGTTTGAGGGACTGCATACAGATGATCGCCGACAGATGCGAGTTGCGATAGATGGTGAGGAGTTTGAGGAGTTCCTTGCTGAACTTGATGGTCGGGCAGTCGTCAATGATGGCAAGGAACTCATACTTGTTCTTCGTCCCAAGGTTGATCTTATACATCTCATTCACCATCTCGGGCGAGAACATCGGGACTTTGGGAATGGTCTTCGGCACATCATCGTAGATGGACGCATTGGTGGACTGGCTCATCAGTACGCCAATGTGATCCTTGAAATACTTTTTGAGAACATGGATGAGCAGAGTGGTCTTGCCACTGCGCGTCGCCCCAATCATTGCGATGGATGCGCCACCCGTGTCCGGGTCAGGCATCACTAACTCAAAAGGTTTATCGGGGATGGGTTCGTGGCTCATTGCCTTTACATACAAACATTATCTTTTCGTGGTGGGAAGTAAGATGGATCTATTACGGCGTATGCAAGAACGACGAAAGGAAGTGGGTGCTGTGGACGACCCCAAACCGCAGGGAGAGAAAAAGAAATCAAAGGCACAGAGGGCAAAGCAGTTCCCACCGGGTTCTCGGCAGATGCGAAACTTTATCATCGAGGAGAAACCGCCCAAGAAGGTCGTGATGGATCACATTACTGCTCTGGCAGAGGAGCTGTGCAAGGAAGACTCTGATTAGCTGCCTCCGCCATCTTGGCGGCATCGTCCTTCTGGATCTGCTCTCCCAACCACCTCTGATGGCACATCGACTTCACATGCGTCACTCGTTGCTTATTGTGTTCAATCGGCATAATCCCCGAACACGGGCAAAGTTCCCATCCCTTCGGCGGTACACGGTCAGAAGTAGATACAACAGAGCAGGGCATTTATCTTTATCGAGCAAAATCATTTGCCCGATAATGATATGAGTTTGCGATGGGTTCGTGATACAATCCTTCGTGCCAAAGAATTTAAATCTCGTGGCGGTTTGTCGTGTCGTGTTGTTGCGATTAAAGCACATACTCCGCCGTACCCGCCGAGAACAGAAGCACTGCGTTATACTCGTAGCTGCAATGCAGGGTGTACGTTCCACTCGGCAGGGCGATGGGCGTGTTCGGAGCCGCCGCCGTCGTCGCCTTCTGGTACTGGGGCATCGTGAAGGTCAGGTTCACAATGCCGTTCGTGATGGGCTTTCCGGACACATACATGCTGTGAGCCGTCAGGGCATCGTAGGACTGGCCGAACGGGCATTCCAGCCAGGAGTCCACACACGCCTGTGTCGAGAGGTCGGAACGGGTCAGCACATCGTTCACCTGCGGGGTGATGCGACCATTCACCAGGTTCCACAGGGGACCCGACGCACCATCGAACCGGGCGAAGATCTCACCCGCATAGGTCATAATCACATTCTCCGGAGCATACCAGAGGAACGGGTTGTACTGGCCACCGGCACTCGCCGTGTCCGCATCGGCCGTGATCCACAGCTGGATATTGCGAACCTCACCACTGCGGAAGCCCGTAAGAGTCGCCGCCACCGACGAACCCGCAGACTGGGTGCCGAGAGGGATGGTGACCTCCTGCTGCGTGAAGTTCACCGGGTAGGAGAGGGCGTGGGTCGACATATCCACACGACGCGCAAGAGCATCACCCTGATTTTCCAGGAGAACCTGCTGGACGGCAAACTGACCCGCCAGAAGGGAGGCGGAGGGACCAGCACCCGACGCACCGACCGCCGAGTACACCTTCGTGATGGGCTGGATAAGCTCGACCGTCACCTGGATCTGCTGTGTGAGCAGGTCAGACGGGATGGGCGGAAGCTTACCATCGGCGGACGGGATGCAGTGCGGCAGGGGAAGCCACACATACGCCGACGCAGGACCCGCAAGAAGCTGGGCGTTCGTCAGGGCAGCACCGCCGAGTGCGAGGAGGTCATCACGGGCAAAGCCGTTCGGAGCCTTACGCAGAGCCTCCTGCAAGACCTGCTGTTGCGAAAGAAAGTACTGGCTGGACCCACCATAACGGTAGGAGATGCGGGAGATCATCGCATAGCCCCAGCCACGAGGAAGGGCATAGCCGGTGCTACCCGCCGGGAGTTGAGCAACCGTCATCGACACGACGATGTCCTGGATGCCGTTGTTGGGCGGGATGGTGAGGGTCTGCGAACCTCCGGAGAGGTTCTGGAAGCCCTGAATGAAACGGGTGTTCTGGCTCGTGCGGTAGCACTGCTTCTGCGCCGTTTCCGGGTCAGGGTAGTAAAGGTCCGAACACTTGCCGGGACGAATGCTCTGCTGTACAGACTCGGCGAGGGCGTGATCCATTGTTTATGTGTAATTCGCAACACAAGATTCGGAGGCAAAACAAGTTTTAAGTCCAAGAGTTCTTCTTGTGCGATTAATAAATGTCTTCGTTCCTTGTTATGGCACACGGCGGCAAGAGTTATGAAACTACGACGAAGGGACAGGTGGTTCACAAGGGAGGTATCCTGCACTCGACGACCCAGTCGTCGCCGTCGGCGGTTCGCATGAAGCACTCGGATGTCCTCATTGAGAACACGACGGGTATGCACGAGCAGGGCAAGGGTATGCGTGATGGTGTGCTGACGGCGACCGTGCCTCCGGGTATGGCTCGTTCGCCCGAGTTCCTCACGCACAAGGCGGGTGCGACGCATCTGGGTCCGGGTGGGCAGGTGCCGTATGCCGATGCCGCCCATCATGGCGGAATGCACCACAAGAAGGGCAAGAAGCACCTTTCGTAAACAATTCTTATCTTACACAAATGATCACAGCAAAGAAATCCAAGACCTATCGTCGTAGACACGAAGGTAGGTCGAGATTTTGGGGAGGAGTTGGTTTGGATGGAAAGGTCGATGAGTCAGAGGAACCCTTACTGCTCGGACACCAGCAACTTCATCTGGAACCCGAAGATGGGATCTGTAAACGGGTTCTGATCCCCGTCCGTTTCATTGTAGACAAGGTTAAGGTCAAGCACCGTGCCAAGCCCCTGCAACGGAACAGGTGTAGAGTAGTATTGTCCATAAATCACATCGGGCGGTCGCCAGTTGGTCGGGACACGCACCTCAAAGGACAGCTGACCGATGGGCTGCTTCGGGTCCCACCGCATCTGCTTCGGGTAGGCGAACGGCCGACGCGCAGAGAACGGCGTGTAGCCTTGCAGGATCTTGAAGCCATACTGGTCATACTGGTCGGAGTCCGGTGAGAAATACCACCGGGACAGAACGGGCGTACCCTGTCCAGTCGCCGATGTGCTGCCATCCCGCAGACTCATATTGTCAGTCAGCTGACGGCACACGAAATCGACATAGTCAATCGGTATCAGGTTCGGACGCACGACGGCAAGGGACTGCGAATACAGGTTGGACGGGAGGGAGAGTGCCTGTGCAAGAGGACTGGTCGACTGAACAGAAAACAGACTACCCGCAGACTTCATCGCCAGAAGGCACTGACCCGAACCGACCAGACTGCTTCCGTTCACATACCCGCCCGGAGGAATGATGTAGAACTCGGAAGTCCCGATGGCCGTGTTGAGTTCAAAGACAACCTGTTGGAGCATCTGCGACACATTGTAGAACCCAGCAGGAACCTCGATGTCATAGTAGTTGTATGCTCCACCGCCGACCGATGCGATGACCGTGAGTTCATTGTTGCCCCACAGCTGACCACTGATGTTCTCCACGCCCCACCACATATCCAGCTCGGTCAGGGACAGGCGATTGAACTGGCCGTTGTAAAGGGACACGGGACCGCCATACGCAACGGCGTATCCATTAGAAGTCTTGGCACCCTGCCGGATGGCAACACCACCGCCCAGTGTGAAAGATGTAGATGACGAGTCCGTCGCAACAGTTGGTGTATTTGGATCTGTCGGGAGGCGGTCATCGGAGCTAATCAGGAACTCGGCCGTATACGACGGACGCACAGTAATCGCCTCCTGATTGTGGAACGGATGGATCAAAGACATTTACCTTTACGACAGATTAAATCGGCGTTTGAATCTTTCGACATTTGAGGCAAAGGACGGACTACTCCAAAGCAAGTGCCAAGATAACGCCCCTGCCGTTTCCGGGTCAGTCCAGTTCTCCGTCGCATGGTGGCGCAGACGATAGAGTCGTTGCCGGTTAATGTTTTTGTGTTGCGTGTAGTCCTGATATCCCACCGCACCGAAGGAGGTGGACTTGGTTGTCCCGTCCTCTCGTGTGAAGGTTGCCGTGTACTTGTGCTTCCCGTCGGTGGCTCGGTGAACCTCGAAGTGCATTACTACTACTTGCCGTAATAAACCCCGAGATATCCGATATCACCGAGTGGCACCATTTTCTCCCGACCCATCCCCGTTGGTGGCGGTGGGAACTGGCGAAATCTGAAATAGTGGGCCGTGGTGTCCGGCATTGTCAGGTGATACCCGTGTTCCTTGATCCACTTCTTTGCTTCCTGCTCTGTGAAGTGCGATCGGCGAAGTAGAACAGTCTGCACGTTGCCCGTGTGTGTCATTGTCCTCTACGAAGATTTGTATTCTCTCTAACCCGTTGGCCTCCTCTGGAACCGCAATGTCCTTCTCGTCCTTGAACTTGGCTCGGTACTTGTCGATTACGGAATCAGGTAGAGGTGGGCTGATCTCTTGCAGACGGTCATAGGACTCTTTGGTCATTTTTAAAAGGTCGTGCGGTTGCATCCTTTCCTCACGGGGCAACCCCATCTCGATCGCAAGAAAACGATACAGCTTGGAGAACTGAATACCTGCGATGCGGTGTCCCTCTGCCCTCTTGGCAAACTGGAAGTAGGACCCGGTGGTGTTCAAGGTCGATACGAACAGGGACACAATACCCAGCACGACCGAGATGATGCCCTGATTAGCCGACAGCATAGGCGAGGACGACAACGCAGACACGAAGCCAGTTACTCCGGACAGGACAATCACGGGCAGGTCTATCGCAGTCCTCTTCCCCGATACGATCTGCTCGGCCTCCAAGTGCATCTGACCTAACGCATGTGCCTTCTCACCCGTGGTCTTGAAGTACTGCTCCAACGCAGTCGTCCAGCTGACCTGTCCTACGGTGGCATCACTCATTTATCTCCTCCTCATCATTATCCTCCTCGTCGTCTTGGTCGTCGCACTCCTCGTCGGGGATATTCGCCTTGACCTTCTGCACGATGCCGTGCCAGTTGACCTCGTCAAGCACGATGCGGAGTAATTCGGCCGACAGGTCTTCGGTCGCCTCCTCGTCCCGGCGCAGGGTGGTTTCCAACAGGGCAGGTGTCAGGTGTCGCAGAGCATCGTAATCAAACTTGGTTTCAATGTACTTGCGGATCAGGAACTCGATGGAGGCGACAAGGTGGCTCATTTGTCTATAAACACGCATAATATGTAGGCAGGGGTCGCCGAGGGGGGTCTGTTTTAGAAAAAGAAGAGAGATGAAGGGATACTCATTCTTGCAAAGTCCCCACCAACTCGAACCAACTTGACTCCACTTGACTTGGACTTTGCCAAACGGACATCTCTTCATCTTGTTTTTTTTTCTGGTTTAGAGAGTAAGAACCGCATAGATACAATGTCCTACCTCCTTGCCAACGCCTCCCGCCTCCGGGCAAACCAGAACCACGCAGAGCATCATGTGTGGGGTATGTCGAGGGAGGAGTACATCGCAAGGATGAAGTACAACAAGACATCGGACGGGATTCACGCCTACGAACGTGTCCTGCGGGATCCGTCCAGCATAGACCACAAGTTCGACCCGAACTGCGAACAGTGTTATTACAAACGCAAGGAACGAGATGACTACATGCGTCGTCAGGCCGAAGAGTCGGAACGATACCGCATTCAGCAGGAGGAGGAGAAGGCGAAGAAGAAGGAGAAGGAGAGGGAGGCGAATGAACGGCGCATGATGGCGGCAGAGGACAAGCCCAAGACACCGCCAGTCAAGAAGAAGGCAACCCCAGTCGAGAATGATGCGTGGCTCAAACTCAAACAGCAGGAGGAGGCGTTGATGGCACAGGTCGCCCGTATCCGTGCAGAGGCGAACAAGATAGACCCAGCAAAGACCGACGCGTCAAGTCAGCACGAGTGTAAGCTTTGCGGTGTGAACTTCACGGCATCGAACGGATACCCGGATGGGGCGAAACGCAAGGCACACCTCGCCACCCGCAAACACCAGATCAACGCAGGACTGATTGAGAAGGAGGTGTACCCACGCCACTGTGATACGTGCGACTACAATGCCAAGACCAAACATGCGTGGGAACAGCACTGCGATGGTAAGAAGCACAAGGCAAGGGAGGTACAGACAGTAGTGATCCCAACTGTTCAAAAAGTAGAAGAAAGTGAAGGATTAGGAGATGCCCATTCGACAAAGTCGGAGGAGGCAATTGTCCAACCGAGTTGAGTTGCCAAGGAGTTTCCGCAAACGGACATCTCCCCATCTCTGTTCTTTTTCTACTTCTATGCCTAAAAAACGGAACCCATACCGCCCACAGAACTGTGAGCAATATGGAAACCTGTTATTGTTTCGTCAAGGGAGTTCGCAAGACCTACGATGTCGTCCCGGATGAACACTTCGGCTACTTTGCAAGGTTGCGCCGGAAGAACGCCAAGATCTATGTAGCACAGAGATTAAAAAATGGAACTTATCACATTAAGGGTTGGAGCAAGGAGTTCATCCTTAATCCTTGCGGTACACTCCCTGCTGGGTCGTCATCGAGTGTGCCATCGCATCGGCCGTCGCAAACATCTTCTCGATGATTGCCTTGTCCTCCGGCGTGGTGAAGTGCGACACGAATACATGACGCAACATAGAGGACCCGACATTCTTGCCAAGAGCAGAGTTCAGTAGGTTTGTCATATAGTTGGAGTTCAGTCCCGTCCCGAACAGAGGTCCCAGCTGTTCCGTATGCATTGCGAGGTATCGGCGCAGAACCGCCTCCAAGTCCTTCGGCACCTTGACGACCTGCTGTCCATAGGTCTTGTCCGTTTTGAACTGGTTGAACACGAACCGCATACTCTTCTTGTTCATCACGAGCAGGTTGCGGTCGGTCTTCTTTTTGTTCATCCGGGCAACCACATCCATCTCCAAGTAGTCCCGGTTCCTGCGAGGTGGTGCCATCGTGTATAAGGACAGGGCGACATACTGCCTTTCGGCCTCCTCTGTGTGCTTCTCCTTCAATGCGTCCCGCGCCGCGATGACCTGCTCCCACGTCATCCAGTTCTCCTTCTGCTTCTCCGTCTTCTCGCCGCGTACCTCCGTCCGGACTGCCGCCTTGTCCCGAGATGTCTTGTAGAGATCCTGAATGTCGTGCCTCTTCATCGCACGGGCGACATTGTCGATGGTGAACACAATTGTCCTCTGCGTAGATTCGGCGTACCCCGACAGCTTCCCGTCGATGGCCTTGCGGTCGAGCAGGAAGTCAAGATTGTCAAAGTCGCCACCTGCCAACTTACGAAGATAAATCATCGCAGGTTTGACAGAGGCCTCCTTGTAGGGCTTGGCGTTGTGCGGATCCATCAGGGCGGCGGCAATGGAATTCATGTAGGCGGTCGGCATTCTTGGTATTACTATATCCACTCTACTATTTTTCAATTCGTTTTCAACGCAGACAAAATGTGTGCCACCACGTCGACGTTGAAGGCGTTTCCTAAACACTTGTACCGATGGGTCATGGCGACACCCTCCGTGTAGTTGTCCGGAAGTCCCTGCAATCTCTCGCACTCAATCGGCGTGAGTTTGCGGATTCGTTCGCCCACCACAAGATTGTCTTTTGCCACAGAGGTCAGTGTCCCGCACTTATCGTCCTCGCGTGTTTCAATCCGCCGTTCGTAAGGAACACTCGTATCGTGATCTGCACGGTGTCCATCCACAAGTCGTCGTCCAACATCCCGGCCAACTTTATACAATCCGGTTTTCGCACCGACATCAACCTCCAATATGTCCTTCAACAGAATGCCTCGATCCATCGGCAGAGAAAAAGGTATGTTTGTCCAGAACAACCTCTTACGACACTGCGCCGACACCAGTGAAGCATTGAACATCACCGGTTCAACACCCATCTCGCGCGTGATGATGTCCCGGTCAGCTTTCGGCATCGATGCCACATTCTCCAAGATGAACCACTTGGGATTGCACTCCTTCTTG
>Ga0208739_1000597_pt1 | contig 10328 bp, 17 predicted proteins | sample CryBogCBE27Jul09_FD_184566 | JGI IMG/M metagenome (GOLD analysis project Ga0208739, IMG submission 184566) | Freshwater microbial communities from Crystal Bog, Wisconsin, USA - CBE27Jul09 (SPAdes) (version 2) | ecosystem: Environmental > Aquatic > Freshwater > Lake | place: Crystal Bog... | reverse complement strand
TCCTCGGCGATACTTGTTCGAGCTTTAGCCGATAAATGGAATATTGATCTACCAAAGGAGTTAAGGGAAATGCAGGATACGCTTCAAGAAGATTTACTCAGTGATTTTACAAATATAAATGTTTCTGGTGGTGAAATAGTTATTAATTTTGTTTATGACCCAAGGGTTATTAATTCAATTAGGAACATAATTCCCGACGTTAAGTGGGACGCAAAAAGCAGGACGTGGCGTGTTTCTAGGGAGCACGCAGATAAAGTTGCTGTTCTTGCGTCCAGGTTTGGCTTTACTGTTTCCAGCGAAATAGATGATGAAATTCAAGAGCACATTAACAAATTGGAGGCAATGGTCAGGGCTTCAGAAGCTCTTGAGGGAAGTATTGATGTTCCAAATATTGCAATAGAACTTCTTCCATATCAACAGGCTGGCGTTTCTTACATGACAAAAGCAAGAAAGGTAATACTTGCAGATCAACCGGGACTTGGTAAAACAGCACAAGCACTTGCTGCCGTTGCAACAGAGAGTCGTTATCCAATGGTTGTTGTCTGTCCAAACACTCTTAAGTTGAACTGGCAACGTGAGACAAAAAAGTTCTTTCCAGGTCTCTCTGTTTCAGTCCTTTATGGGACAAAGAGTGAAGAAATATCAAAATCTGATGTGGTAATTGTTAATTACGACATTCTTTACGAGCGAACACCAGATTTATTCAAGCACGGATTCAGATCATTGGTCGTTGATGAAGCACATGCAATTAAGAACGGTGAAAAGAAGAATCTTTGCCCTACATGTGATAACTCTGTTCGATCAAACGCAAGACGATGCGCCTCATGCAACGAACACTTTGATAAGCCTATTGAAAAGTGGACAGTAAAGCGCACGGATGCAGTAATGAAGCTTGCTAAATCCCTTAATCATAACGACTTTGTTTTCCTGCTTACTGGAACACCAATAACTAATAGGCCAGAAGAACTTATACCTCAACTTGAGGCTATCGGTAGGATTGATGATTTTGGTGGCATTTGGGGTTTTAAAAGTCGTTACGCCCCCAAGAAGAACACCGCAACAAACACAGACGAGTTAAACCGAAAGCTTCGTTCGTTATGCTTTGTTCGTCGCATGAAGGCAGACGTTTACGGTGATCTTCCACCGCTTCGCAATGCCGTACAGCACCTTGCAATTAATCCAAAGGCGATTGCAGAATACAAGGTTGTTGAGGCTGACGTTGTTGAGTATTTTGCCACCCGAGCAATGGCTATTGCAGAGGAAGAAGGTAGCGATGGATCGAAAGCGTATTGGGAAAAGCGTCTTCGATTGGAAAGAAATCAGGGTCTTATAAAAATTACAGCACTTCGCGATGCCGTATCAAAACTCAAATACGACAACATAATCGCATGGTTAGATAATTTTATTGAATCAAACGACACCGAAAAAGTTATTGTATTTGCGGAGCACATTGAACTTGTAGAAAGGCTTTATGAACGATACAAGGACATTGCTGTAAAGGTTCGTGGCGGTGTTTCTACTGATGACCGCATGGCCTCAGTTGATTCATTTCAAAACGATCCAAATTGCAGAATGTTTATTGGTAACATGCAGGCAACGTCAGAGGGTTTAACACTTACCGCTGCGTCTGATGTGGTCTTTTGCGAACTAGGATGGACACCGGCTATTCACGAACAATGCGTTAGTCGTTGCTACGGTCGCACAAACGACATGCACGGTGCGACAGCTTGGTATTTGCTTGCGCCAGACACCATTGACGAGTATGTTTATAATCTGCTTGAAAAGAAAAAGCGCGTTGTTGACGCTGTTACAAACGGCGAAGAAGGCGTTCAAAACACGAGCATCGTTGGCGATCTTGCTGTATATTTGGCGGAGAAAGGAATGGGCGAATAATGAAAACAAAGGAATACTCGCTTGACGGCAAAGACATACTTGCTGAGCTTGAGATTGACGGAGAAACCTTCTATGGAATTCTTACTAATGAAAAGTCAGTCTCCATACCTATTTGGATTTTTACGCACAAAGACTTATCAGATAGATCGATCCGCATTTGGGGATACCTAAAGGGTGCGCTCAATGGATCTTTCGGAATCAAAGGAACATCGCACAAAGCACTTGCCGATCTTCTTAACATATGTGACAAGACGGTGCGTCGAGCCATCTATGAACTTCGCGATGTTGGCGCTATAACAATTCAACCACGTCACAGGAACGGTAAACAGGTAAAAAGTGCTTACTACCTTTGGCCCGCAGAGGCCCCGGGTAGGGTGGACACAGATGTCCAAGCTGGACTCAAAAGACCAGGGGTATTATATAATAATGATATAGATATTAATATATCTAAGGAACAGATCAAAACTCGCAAGAAGCGTGAGGTCGTTACCTACCCAGATGAGTTTGCAAAAATTTGGGATATCTATCCAAGAAAAATCGGTAAAGGAAAAGCGTTTGTTGCCTTCAATGAAACCTTGAGCACTGGAAAAGTTTCTTTTGATGATTTATTAAAAGCAACAATCAACTATGCAGAGGACAGGCGAGGAAAGTCAGACACCTACACACTTCATGCTTCAACATTTTTTGGAAGTTCAAAGAAGTGGGAAGCGTACTTGTCTGGTTCTGCTCCCGACGTTGCTAAATTTGTTATGACAGCAGAGCAAAAAATATCTGCAAAGATTTACGACGATTACGATTCTGCAATTGCGTGGACAGATCCAAAAACAAATGAAGTTCTTCTTGACAACCCACTCAAACACGGGTACAGTCGTCCCATAAACAATTTAGGACAATCAGTAGACCAAAACGGAATGCCTTATGCGCTAGACTCTGCATCAGGCGAACGAAAAAATATTTAAAGGGACGTAATGTCAAACTCAATACCGCACGATCTTGCGGCAGAAGCATCCTTGCTAGGTGCAATGCTTTTATCACCATCAGCAGCTTTAGTTGGAGTTGAAAGTTGTAGCGTAGAAGATTTTTATTCGCCTCCAAATGCGGAAATTTTTGGTGCAATTCAAAGGCTTGTTGAGCGTGGTCAATCGGTAGATGCAATTACTGTTTCAGCCGAGATGAACAGGCCGGATTCGGTTAGCACACTTATTGGCTTTACTCTTGAGGTTCCAAGCGCAAACAATGCCGCTGATTATGCAAAAATTATAGTTACGCACAGTGCCTCAAGAAGGCTAATGCGTCACTTCGGCGAAGGAATCCAATTGGCGCAAGGTGGCGCAGACCCCTACGTTCTTGCAGAGGGAACAGAAAAGTTTGTTACAACTATTGGCACAATAAAAAACACAGAGCCTGAATCTTTAACTATTCAAGAACTGTCAATGCGTGCGGAAGAACTTGCGCCAGTTGTTATTCCAGGAATGATGCATCAAGATTACCGAACCATTGTTGTTGCCGAAGAAGGTGCCGGTAAATCTTTGATGCTACGAACAATAGCAATGTCTGCATCGCAAGGATTTCATCCATTCAGCCATCAGCCCATACCTCCTATTCGAGCACTTGTTGTTGACCTTGAAAACCCTGCTCAAGCTATTCTTCAAACGGCAGAGCCATTCGATCGTCATCTTCAAATGAGAAACCCAAGTGGTTATGACTCAGAACGTTTTCGTGTCTGGAGACAACCCGGTGGAATTGAAATTCGTCGACTTTCTGACAGGGCAGAGCTGCAAAGAGAAATCGCTTTTCATAAGCCCGATCTTGTTTGCATTGGTCCTATCTACAAAATGTATCGTCGCAATGCAAATGAATCGTATGAAGACTCTGCTGATGAAGCCATGGGGGTTCTTGACGACCTGCGAACTAAGTATGGTTTTGCGCTTATCATGGAGCATCATGCTGCAAAGGGAAAGCAAGGTGAAAAAAGAGACCTATCCCCTATGGGTTCACAACGATGGATGGCTTGGCCTGAAATTGGTATTTCTCTTTACAAAGATACAACTGACCCCACAGTTCTTAACGTAAAACGTTATAGAGGTGACCGTTTGGCCGGGGTAAGTTGGCCAGATAAGATAGTAAGAGATAAAGCATGGCTCCTAGATGGAGTCTGGACACCGGCAAAGGATCTTTAATGACTTGCGTAGTTGGATATACAACAGACAAGCACTGCTACATGGCCTATGACGCTGCCGCCAGTGATGGAGAAGCAACAATAGCTTCAATAACACCAAAGGCAATAGCTCACGCTGGCAATGGACTCATTGGTTCTGCCGGTTCTTGGAGATCAATCAACATGATTTCTACGCTGAAATCAAGAAAATGTAGTCCTCAAACAATCGTAACAATGCTAAAGGGAATGAAAGGAGAAGACGAAGCCGTCAAGGAAACTGACGTTCTTTGTGCATGGCCAAATAGACCTTTGGTTATTGTACAAAGCGATCTAGCAGTTATAGAACTTGAATCACCGTATTACGCAATTGGTTCAGGTGCAGCTTATGCACTTGGCTACTTGGAGGCATGCGAAACAATTGGTCCCGAACAACTAATTGCAGCAGTGGAATGCGCTACAAAGTACGACATGTTTGTATCAAAACCTGTCAAACTTTTAAAGTGTTCCATTAAAAAAACAACTAGCAATTAGAAAGGTATTTAGTGAGTAGTGAAAAATGGCGTGAGCATTCCGCATGTTCCGGCACAAAGGTAGATTTTTTCTCGGGATTTGTTACAGAGGAGATGAAAAATCTTTGCAAGGGTTGCCCCGTGCAGGATGAATGTTTAAAATACGCAATAGAAACAGAATCCTATGGATATTGGGCGGGAACAACAGAACAAGAACGTTTTCTTATTCGAAGAGATCTTGGCGTTTTTGAGCCAGGGTACAATCCAAGCCTTAACAAGCAGATGAGACGCGCGATGCCCAAGGCAAAACATGTTTTAAAAGAAATAGAACATGGAACCGAAAAAGGATATCAATTACACATTAGGCGTAAGTGGCGATTTGTTGATGAAAACAATCAAGTTTGTGAATGTCGCAAGGCGCATACAGAATTTATTAAAAAATATAGAGAATCGAGAGTAAAGACATGATGTTCTTTAATAGAAGAAAAAAGAAAGCAAGCATGAAAAGACACCCAAGTCAATTGGGTAGGCCGCTTGAAATGACAAAGATTAATAATTCAACTTTTTGGGTTGATATTAAAAAAATTAGAAAGGACGGAGAATGACAGACGAAGAACTATGGGAAAGTCATTACCCTGACATAAAGATACCCGGTAGCGCAGAACCACTTGAGGGCAAGTGTGGTGCAAAGGTAACTTCTAAAGAAGCCAGAGAAATTGGTATTACTCGCTACTGCACGAAAAAAGCGGGCATGGGCACAGATCATCTAGGAGAAGGAACTTGCAAGTGGCACCTTGGCGCAACAATGCGACACACAAGGGGAGCTGTGCAAAGAAAGATGCAAAAGGAATTAGTTGCTCTTTCTGACAGGCTTGAACAACCTGAACCAATTGGTCCACCAGAAGTTGAGGCGTGGATTCTTGCTTCAAAGATGAAACAGTGGACTTTAATCCTTGAAGAAAAGATGAACGAACTTAACGGTATCTTGGAAGTAACCGACAAAGCGGGCGTCGAACATGTACGAGCTTTGATTGAGGTTATGGAACGTGCATGGGAGAGGTATCAGGGTGCTCTTGAGTTTATGATGAAATACGATCTTCGCAAACGTGTTATCGAACTTGAAGAACATCAGGCAAACCTTGTTGGTGCTGCTTTCATGGCAATTATTCTTAGTCAGGATCTAAAGCTTAGCGAGTCACAAATTGAGATGGCTCGCAACATGTTTGCAAAGAAATTAAGTGAGATGGGAGGCGATCTTGAGCCGACTTGGATTCATAACATTATTGATGTTGATGTTCTTGATGATTAACATACATCAAAGGCGTTAAAAAACCCCCGGTTAAGGTTAATATCCTTAAGCCGGGGGTTTTTATTTAATCGTTAGTTGACGTATTCTCTCTTTTCACCAACGTAACGTGCATAAATATTGTGCGTTCCGTTTTCGTTAAGTCTACTGATCGCTTGATATTCCATTGTCTTTCTGTCAATGCCTTTTAGTGTTGACAGACCAATAAGTGTTTTTAGTGCTTGACTTGACTCGCTGCCAGTCTTTGAATTTTCTTTCCACAAAAACCATTCTCCAGGATTTGACTTAAGAAGATTTCTCCTTGCAATTGTTACTGGAGATGGTCCTGACTTTGGACCGCCGCTTCGAGCTGGGCGAGGATTTGCTTTAATCAATCCTGTTATTTCTGAATTATTCATTCGTTTCCTTTTCTTGTTTTTCAAAATTAGTTATTTTGCTTTTGTTACTCGGACATACATGGGCAACCTCAATAGTTGCATCAGTGCTTTTAATAACTTTTTTGCATTTAGGACAAACCCATTTAGCCATATATTTACTCTACCTCATCAACGGGTGTACTGTCAATTAATTTTATAGCATCAAGCATAATAAGTTCTTCTAGATCCCATTCATTAAAATCATCAGTATCTTCTATGTCAATGGTTACTTCTGCCGCAATAATAAACTTTTTTACCTTGCGAGTTTTAAAGTCATTAACACATTCCTCAACGGATTCGCTTGACCAACGCATTGTTGCAAACGCTGGCGCTACTTTTCCGCAATAAAGTCTAGCCTCGTATTCACGCTTTGTATCATCATCAAATGACAAAGCATGCTCTACCGCCAACTTTGGGGGAAGACTTCCAAACGGTTCCAGCCACATATCGTAAGCTTCCTCCGCCGTTGTAGTCTCCCCCCAAAGGACGGCAATTTCAGTATAACGAGTACCGATCTTTTCGTAAAGAACTATTGACCATTCCCTTTCCTCAGTCAAATAATTGTCCATTACCAGCCGCTTCCACAACCATATTGATCGGGTACATACGAGCCAAATCCAGAAGCAACCTGAATTTTTTTGGCAATGTATACCTGTTGTTCTGGGCTTGCGGACCACTCTGGCCCAAAAAGCCTAAATCCACCGTATTCATACCAATTATTAAGCAAAATGCCCAATCCCCCTTGGTATAAGTTTCCCTTTGTGTGCCAATTGCCACCAGTCTCGCAAATGTTCACCTTTGACCACTTCTGCATATCAAGAACTGATACAAGTGGTGGCGCGTCATGCGCCTTTTTATGCGACGTTGGTAAAGCTGGATCAACCTGGACCTTAACCCAAGATGTAGCCATTTGTGTGCCATCAGCACTAACAACCAACGTGCGCTTCATATTAATTACTGGCTTTGTTACAAGGGTACTAGCCCCATTTTTTATACTTCCTAATGCTTTGGTCGCCATTCCTATGGTTTCCAATAATACAAATACTACGGTTACTACGATCAAAACTGCGATAATTCTACGCATTCTTCTCCAATGTTTGGCTTATATTACGTAAAGCTGAGGTGTTGATTCACAGTATCCAGTCTCCTTTCGACTTCATTTCTAACATACCCCATTATACCATGTCAAGTACCTCTGGCAAGGGTTCTTTGTGACAGAAATCACAAGACCCCCCGGGCTAGCATATCCGGAGGGTCTTGCAACGTGAGTAAGGCAGCACCTGAAATGCAGGAAAGGGATAAGCCACAGTCAGGTCCGCCGTGTACATACTAGCACTGTAATTACACAAATGTAATTCCCTTGACAATTACAAAAAACGTGGTAAAATGAACATATGATTACGGAAAACCTAAAGACCCTTGAAATTGCAGACTATTTATACAGTCTTCCAGAAACCATTGGTATCAACCTTGCCGATCAAAAAGAAATTTTAGAAAAAAATATTGATTTTACGATCTTAAAGCTTGCGGAACCAGTGGCAAAAGAGGTTACGGTAAAGTTTATTGATGACAAAGAAGGTCATGAATATAGGATATTTTCTTTTGATTTTGATCGTGAAACAAAAGCAGATTTAATATTTTATCGTTTTTCTGAAACAAATGAACTTTTTACAATGGACGCCAAGCGCACTCAAGATTGGCTGATTGAAACTGGCGAATCTTATGTGCCGGTAGACCTATTTAATAAACCAAATGGGCTTAGAGATCGCATTAAAATTAACAAGATTAAACTTATTTAAGGATATATTATGACATTAGTATTAGTATTTTTATTCCCAGCAATGTTTTTTACCATGGTAGGCGTTTTTGCTTACAAGTGGAACAAGGCCGTTAAAGCTGGAATTTTTCAAAAAGGTACGCTTAGGCACGTTATGACAAAGTCATTAAAAACAGACGAGCCAAGCGGTAAAAATAAACCATGACAGAGCGAACCTTGCAACAGATTCAGTACTTTTGCGAAGTTATGAGCAATGAGTCTGACATTGATCAACTCACCGAAACTGAGTTGGCATGGTACAAGGGTTATACACAGGCAATGAAGCACGTTCTTCTCTGGATCAATAACCCGGATGTTGTAATGGTTCCTAAAAGCGCATACGAGAAAGTGTCGGAACAATGAAAACGTTATTAGAAGCAACTATTTTTACTTTTATTTGTTTTATCATAGTTTTTATCGCAATGGTGAACAACTAATGGACAACAAATTTAAGCTTGGAGACGAAGTAACCTTGATTAGACACGTAGGTAAGATTGTGGGTTTCAGTGGTCGAGGCTGGCCCATCGTTGAATGGCCTGAAATTGACGAAGTTCTTGTTGAGGATCCAGAAAAAATAACAAAAGTGAACGCAAATGACTAATTGCAAACATTGTGGATTAAATATTGTTAAATACACACGCGATGGTACCGATTGGGAAAACATTGGTGATGATGATCAATGGGTTCACCTATCGCCTCACGGTCCGCACAAAGCTGAGCCAGAATGGATGGATGAAAAATGAACATAGTAATTAATTGGATTGCACACATTGCTTTAGTTGGCGTTATAGCATTTTTTTTATTTGTGCTTGCCGGTATTTTTGGGGCGTGGAAATAATGGGTGCTCAAACTAATTTGTTGTGCGTGTGGATTGTAATTATTTACCTATTATGGAAGACTTGGTAATCAATGTTCTATATTACTTTTGGATTGACTTGGGCTATTGGTGTTGTTACAGGTGCAATTGCAATGCTTATTTGGGACATGTTGTTTAACTAATGTGGTCCTGGGTTCTTGCAGCCGTTGGTTCCCTCGGTTTATTTTTTGTCGGGGGAAAGAAGATTTGGGGATGGGGAATACTCATCCTCAACGAATGCCTGTGGGTGGCCTATGCGCTATCAAGTAAGCAGTATGGCTTTATTGCGTACAGCATTATGTACGTTGCAATGTATATTAGAGCAATATTGAATTGGGGAAAAGATGAATAACGAATCAAACGAAATAAACGAAATGGATCACATAGAGACAATTACCAGTTTTTGGGCAATTGATGATACGTTATCTCGTATCAGAGCTATTGTTAAAGAGATTGGGGATATGTTCGATGCCTCAAGGAACGACCATGGATAGGGGTAACTGCCGCAAATGCTTCACGCCTATCTTTTACGTTGGTGAAGCTAAATGGATTCACATGAATTATCTTGAAGAAAAAGCAGATCACGAAGCAACACCGGTTATGGAGGGATTATGAATTTTAAATTTTGGCGCATAGGCAAACTTACAGTATCTTGGAATGAACATAACTCTCAACAGAGCAAACAAGACGAAATGATGATTAAATCATCAGGCAAGGGCCGTCAGTGCGAATGTATTGGCTGTAACAAAGTTGGAAAAAGCCGATGAAAAAATGGTGTGAATGCAATAAGCGTTGTATGGTTAGGAATCCACGCAAAGAAGTGGTTCACGGCAAAGCAACAACATACGAAAGTCGTCATAATTGTAGGTGTGATCAATGCGTTTATGCACACAGGGTTGCGGAAATAGAACGAGAGTTTAGAGCCTATGAAAAGATTATGGCGTTGTTGTGAGCTTTAGGGATCGTGAAGAACTCGCCGAACAACTCAGGTCAGGTGTAGACAGAAGTTCCTGCGTACACATAGTTGCTCATTGTTCTGATGGGTCATTAGTACCTAATTACCTTATTGAACTTGTTATGCAGACAAAAGAGTACGCAAGGTTTAGCTTCTGCCCTCGTTGTGGCGAAAAACTAGAATGGATGGATTGATTGTGAATCAAGAAGAATCTTTAACAGAATTAACCCGCATACAAGAGGAATTAAAAATGTATAAATGCCTACACATTGAAAAGTATTACAACCTTGACGGTGAAGAATTAGAGCGTCGTTGGAATCGTATCTTCTGCCCTGATTGTGGTGTACGATTAGAAGCACCTGGCCCGACCAGACCATTTAAGTTAAAGGATTATCAACGATGACCGTAGCCGAGAATGT
>Ga0208739_1000575_pt1 | contig 10549 bp, 9 predicted proteins | sample CryBogCBE27Jul09_FD_184566 | JGI IMG/M metagenome (GOLD analysis project Ga0208739, IMG submission 184566) | Freshwater microbial communities from Crystal Bog, Wisconsin, USA - CBE27Jul09 (SPAdes) (version 2) | ecosystem: Environmental > Aquatic > Freshwater > Lake | place: Crystal Bog... | reverse complement strand
GCCGCGATATAGAAAGCGGTTGGTAGGTCAACAACGAGCCCATCAATCTGACCGTTGATCAAAGCCTGGGTTGCGATGTCGTTGGTGTCAAAGACCGAAGGCTTGTTCTTTGGCTTGATGACATCAGTGATGGTGCTGTACGAAGTAGTTCCAACAGCTGCGCCGAGCTTTGCATTTGCAAGATCAGCGATTGACTTCGCCTTGGCAATCTTCGATGTCTTGGTGGTCACGACAGCTTGTGCAACATCGTAGTAACCGGTTGAGAAATCAACTGCCTTCGCGCGATCAGCAGTAATAGAGACTTCGTTGATATCAAAGTCGAAGTTCTTCTTGCCTGGTTGGATCACTGAGTTGAACGGAGCAACAACCCACTTAACTTGTGATGCTGAATATCCAAGCTGCTTCGCTACTGCGTATGCAATTGCTGACTCGAAGCCCTTGCCGTTGGCAGGCTTGTTATCTACGAAGTATGGGCTGTAAGCAGGATTGTCAGTCGCGATTGTGAGAACGCCCTTGGTGAGTGTTGGCAGGGATGGCGCAGCGTGAACTGGCGCAACGAATGCGAGAGTGACTGCAGCGGATGCAAGGGCGGCTGCAATAACGGACTTATTTTTCTTCATGATGAATTACCTTTCGCTGGAGAAAATCTCCATGAAATTACGGGGCTTGTGGCCCGCGCTTGCCAGACTTTCTGGCCTGGTCCTCACCCGGAGCACCCCACCGCGGTGGAGGGTTGCCGATCGACGAGCCGGGGCTTGATATCGATGCTCTTGACCAAGAGGGAGATTAGCAAAGTCGAGCGTGTGCGAGAAATTGCGAGTGAATTGCAAGAACGAGTGCAGGTATCCTTGCGCTACTGAAGAGTCGCCTGGATCACCGCGTTACGAAAGTACCGAGGAAAGTCCGGACTCCGCAGAGCAAGGTGGTGGCTAACAGCCACCCGGGGCAACCCGCGGGACAGTGCCACAGAAAACAGACCGCCGAGAAATCGGTAAGGGTGAAACGGTGGTGTAAGAGACCACCAGTATTTGTAGTGATACAGATAGCTAGGTAAACCCCACCTGGAGCAAGATCAAAAAGATGACGTTTGAGGGCTGCTCGCTCGAGTCATCAGGTAGGTCGCTTGATTACGTGAGCAATTGCGTAACTAGATGGATGGTGATCCACTCACGCAAGTGATGGACAGGATCCGGCTTATAGGGCGACTCTTCTTTTTAATATGCGAGCCTCGCATGAAACCGTGTGAGGCAAGCATAAATTTTATGTCGAAGTCTTTGCAATAGTTAGAGTGAATTTGTCCTAATTAACGGTCAATTTTGCGGTCATGCGGGCAATTCTGCGGGCAAAGCGATTACGTCTTAGCAGTGGCTTTTGAGAAACTCACAGCCTAAATTAAGGAATTTTCTGGAACGCTAGGCCCATGCGCAGGAGATTGGTATTACTAGTAGCTACCTGCTTGGCACTTCAAACTACATCATCATGGGCGGCAACTCCTGTTTTTACTTTAAGTAGTCCTTTGGTCTCAGAAATGGGCAATCTTCCAGCCACCTTCACTTGCGACGGTGAAAGCATCTCGCCACCACTTCAATGGAAGAATGCCCCAAAGGGAACGAAATACTTTGCTCTTACCATGTTCACGATTCCTAAGGATGGTCCCGATCACTGGTACTTCAGCATTTGGGACATTCCCGCAAAGGTTTCCAAACTTGCGCAAGGTAATTTAAATATCGGCCAAGTTGGAGGGAACGGCGAAAACCCCAATATTGGATATGCGCCACCTTGTTCTCAAGGACCTGGACCTAAGAAATACACATTCTCGATCTATGCCTTATCTCGATCAGCGAATTTGGGCCAAACATCAGCATCCATAACTCGGGCAAATCTTCTTGCCGCTATTTCAAAGATAACCCTGGGTCAGGCAACTCTCAATGTGATCTACTCACGTCCGAACGGAGCGACAAATGTCCCTAGAACACCATGATGATCACGAAATACGGCACTTATCAAAGATGGATCGCCGGTCTCTTCTCAAGGGATTAGGGCTGGGAATTGGACTTGCCACACTCGGCGATTTCGTTGCATTTGCCGCAACGACTCAAGCAGTAAAGCTTCCCGGATTCAGTGCCTTTGCGTCGACCGTCAAAGTAACTAAGGGCGCTAAGTATTATTTAATTGAATCCAATGGCATTCCTGCCCATCAAATGATGGTGGGAATTAAGAGTTGGCAGGAACAGATTCCGACACCACAGCCTTACACAGGATCAAATGCATGGTCATTACCAATTAAGCCAGTCTTAGCATCCATGCCCATTCCCAATGTTGGAAACTTCTTGCGAGGTGCAATAGCTATTGCAGCAAATGGAATTCCCATCTTTAATGCCCTGAATAACCGAGGCGAAGATGCATTCCTTGCTGGAGAGCTTGATGACTTTGGGGGACACTGCGGACAAGCGGATGATTACCACTATCACACTGCACCTTTGCACTTGCAGAGTACCGTCGGAGCACGGAACCCAATTGGGTATGCCTTAGATGGATTCGCAATTTATGGCGCTCTTGAACCAGATGGATCCCCAATGAATAAATTGGATTCCTTGAACGGCCACACTTACAAAAAGTTCGGTTATCACTATCACGGAACTTCCTCCTACCCGTATATAAATGGTGGCTTTAAGGGCGTTGTCTCTCAAAAGGATGGACAGGTAGATCCGCAAGCCTCAACACATGCCTTTAGGCCACCTCAACCTCCACTCCGTGGAGCCACTATCACTTCATGTCAGAATCTTGGAAATGGACACTTCATTCTGACTTACTCACTTAGTGGGGAGACGACCACGATTGATTACATCGCAACACTTGCCACAGTTACCATCCAGACGACTGTCGGTACCGCAGCTCCGACTCAACAAGTTTTCCAACGAGTAACGAGGTAAACGACCATGAAAGAGTTCACACGCAGAAGCCTTCTCAAAGCTGGGGCGCTCTCCCTTGCTTATTCCTTGGTAGGTGGCAAGGCATTCGGGGCCAGCTTGTCCAATATCAATACAGTGATTGGAAGACCAACAAATTCATCGATCGCTTTAAGTCTTATAGCTGGAAACTCTGCCAACTGCTACATTGAATATGGCTACAAGCCAACAGCACTTCTCTATAAGACTCCCGCTACTTTTCTGAGCGCACTCACGCCAAAAATCATTGAAATAAACTCACTCAAGGCAAATTCCCAAATCTTTTATCGAGTGAGAAGTAAGACGGGCAGCGATGCTGTATTTGCGATTGGAGAAACTAACTCCTTCTTTACTCAGAGAAAAACTGGTTCTGCATTCACCTTTGTCGTCCAGGGAGATTCCCATCCGGAACGAGTCGGCAAAATGTTCAATGCCGACTTATATGTACAAACACTCGCTAATATCTCAAAACAAAAGCCCGATTTTATGGTGACCTTGGGTGACGACTTCAGCATCGATCCTCTCATTGGAAAAGGTCAGGCAAATCTTGCGAATGTGGAGAATATCTATGCAACTCAACGAAATTGGCTGAGTGCGGTTGCTAAGTCGATCCCAATCTTCTTGGTTAATGGAAATCATGAACAAGCTGCTGCCTATTTATTAGATGGCACTGCGAATAATCCGGCCGTGCTTGCAGGAAACGCACGTCTCAAATATTTCCCTTTGCCAGATACGAACAACTTTTATAGTGCAGATGCAGAAAGCGTTCCATTCGTTGGAAAGCCTCGAGACTATTACTCCTGGACCTGGGGGGATGCTCTCTTTGTAACGCTGGACCCATACTGGCACTCAAAGAGTCCGGTCGATAATGTCGCCGGCGTGAGTGCTGACTCAGCCCAGGGAGGAAAAGGTTCTGGAAAAACTACGGACCTATGGAGTATTGGAATCGGCGATACCCAGTATGCCTGGCTAAAAAAGACGTTAGAAACTAGTAAGGCCAAATATAAATTTGTATTCGCTCACCATGTCCTGGGAACGGGCCGAGGCGGAGTAGAAGTCTCAACCAGTTATGAATGGGGCGGGAAAGACCCTAAGGGGAGTTCAACTTTTGCCGAGATGCGTCCAAATTGGGAGCTACCCATCCACGATTTGATGGTGAAAAATGGCGTGACCATCTTTTTCCAGGGACACGATCACATCTTTGTTCACCAAGAGCGAGACGGCCTGATCTATCAATCAATGCCTAACCCAGCAGACGATACATTCACCATGTTTAATGACAACGCTTATCTCTCGGGAACAAAAGCTCCTAACTCTGGCCATGTTCGAGTAACTGTCGGTCCTACATTAGGAAAAGTAGAGTATTTCCTCAGCGCAAGGCCACAGGATGAATCTTCCGATAGGAAGAATATGCAGGTGGCCCACTCCTACGAATTCAAGGCTAAGCAACTATGACTAAATGGATAATGTCACGCCGAACACTTTTGCTATCGGGATTTCTTGCACTGATTTCGGAGATTCCGGGCCTTGCTGCCGTATTACCAACTCTCAAACTAAATAAGGCCCTAAATTCCACCTCTCTACATTTTACAGGAACCGCTGCAAGCGCCGGAGTCGGTTATCTTGAGTATGGAAAAAAAGTTGGTATATATGAATCGAAGACTCCAACATTTGCAATCAGCAAGCAATTCACGACGACTGTAACGGGGCTGCAACCAGGGACCAAATATTTCTTTAGGTTGAGGTACAAGCTCAGTGGAAAGAGTTATTTGGCGACTTCTGCCATTGCAGTTTCGACTCAGTCTGCGAGCACTTCCTCTCTTTTCGCTATTCAAGCTGACCCGCATATGGATGAGAATTCAAGTGCCGATGTATATAACAAAACGCTAGATTTGATAGCGAATTCTGGAGCATCTTTCTTGATCGACCTTGGTGACATTTTCATGGTCGACAAACTCGCAGATAAATCTGAAGCAAATATTCGGGCTCGGTATGTGCTGATGAAGAATTATTACCAACGGCTCAAGGGAATGCCACTCAAGATTGTCTTGGGTAATCACGATGGAGAACTAGGGTATAGCTCTTTCAACACTAAGAACTATCGTGCTGAGTATTTCCCAGAGCAAACCGGCCCGGTCGCTTACTTTGCTTTTTCGGAGTCAGATGTACTACACATTGGTTTGGATCCTTTCACTTATACGACATCAAATCCAAAGGCTGATGGTTGGCAATGGACTCTGGGAAAGGCGCAATACGACTGGTTGACTTCTACACTTCAAAATTCAACCGAACGGCACAAGTTTGTCTATATCCATCATCTTCTCGTCGGGGATGCGCAATCTCGTGGCGGAGTTCATATTGCGAATTTCAATGAATGGGGTGGAAAGAATATGGACGGGAGCGAAGGATTCTCAAAAATGCGCCCTGGTTGGGCCAAACCAATCCATCAGCTGCTGAAAGATAATGGAGTTTCTATTGTCTTTAAGGGGCACGATCATCTATACGTAAAAGAGGAGATGGATGGCCTGATTTATCAAACTCTTCCACAACCAAGTCATCCCGGTGATGGTACAAATTCGGCAATTGAGTATGGATACGGCGCAGGCAAAGTTATCGGTGGTTCCGGCTATTTGAGAGTAAAGACTGACTCCGATAAGGCTCAAGTTGATTTTGTTAAGTATGACGGATCGGTGGTTGATTCCTATTCAGTCTAAGCGACTAGACTAAATCATCGAGATAAGGAAATCTAAATGTGCACGAAAATCACTTGTCGTAAATGCGGGAAGGCCTCTTGGTCCGGTTGCGGACAGCACATCTCGCAGGTGATGAAGGGGATTCCGAAGTCTGAACAATGCCAGGGCCATCAGAATGATCCCAAAAAGCCTGGGATTTTCTCCAAAATCTTCGGAAGTAGGTCCTAGTAATGAACTCAAAGTCCTTAACTTCAATTACACAATTATTATTTGTGATGTCTAACTAGTGGAGACTAAAGCCGGTAACTACTGGCGTGAGTCCCTAGCTGCCTGGGCGATACCAAAGGAAATTCTTGACCAGGCCCCAGAAGATCCGTGGATTCACCCACCAGTGATGTTTCGACTTCCTGATGTCATTGAAGATTCCATCTCGCACCAGCGAGCTCGGGAAGTATTAACACCAGGCGGCTCAATTCTAGATATTGGCTGCGGTGGTGGAATAGCGGCCTTTGCAGTTGTACCTCCGGCAACTCATGTGATCGGAGTTGACCATCAACCCGAAATGCTCGAAATGTTTGCCTCATCTGCAAAATCAAGAGGAATAACATCTGAAATCTATGAAGGCTTTTGGCCGGCACTTGCAGATACAGTTCCAGCAGCTGATGTTGTTGCCACACACCATGTTCTTTACAACGTCTCTCCAGTAGAAGATTTTCTCCTTGCTATGAATGCACATGCACGCAAGAGAGTCATTATTGAGATGCCGCAGCTTCACCCTCTGACTACAGCAGCACCTTTATGGAAGCACTTCTGGAATCTTGATCGGCCGATCAATCCAACACCAGAAAATCTCATGGATGTTCTGAGTGAACTGGGAATTGATGCCCATCTCGAGCTTTGGAACGGCTCTATGAGAACCGAGTCGGATCTTGAGTCTCAAGCCAAGTTTTCACGCATCAGACTCTGCCTGCTTGAGGATCGTGAAGCGGAAGTCTTAGAGTTCCTTCGACTCCAGCCAAAAGTCGCAATTAGAAACTTGGCAACAATTTGGTGGGATATTTAGTCAATACTCACTATATCTGGATGCAGTTTTCGCATATTTGCGTAAGACCATCTTCCTAAAGCCTCAAGAACTTTGCGAAGTTCCTTCCCACTCTTGGTCAGTTGGTATGCATTATTGCGGGCACTTCGTTCTGCATCCACTCTCTCAATGATCTCCAAGCCCGTCAGTAATTTCAGTCGCTCAGCAAGAATATTTGTAGAAATTCTCTCTGGTGATTCAGAGAACTCAGAGTACGTGCGAGTTCCATAGGTGATCAGATCTCGCACTATGAGCAGGGACCACTTATCCCCAAGAATGTCTAGCCCAGAGCTAATGGGACATTCAGAGCGCCATTCCACAGGGCTTGTCTTCTTACTTGCCACGCTGCCCCCTTACTCAGAGATAGCTGCTGCCATCTCGGTAAAGGTTATCTCTAGAGGGGTTGGCTTCCAATTAAGAATTTCCACTGTTTCGTGATTATCGTAAGCAATCTTTACTCCGAGATTAGGGACCATTCCCTTGGCTTCACGGTCAAAGAGAGCCATGAGCTTGATAGCAAAGTTTGGCGCCTTGCGAGATGGCACCTTTTTGTAGCCTGCTTTCTTGAGTGTCGTGACTAAATAAGCCATGGCAACTGGTTGCGAGCTAGCAGCAATGAATCTCTTACCAGCTGCTCTAGGAGCTTCTAATGCTGCAACGTGTAGACGGGCGATATCTCGTACGTCGACCATACCCATAGCGATATCAGGAATGGCTGGCAGCTTGCCGCCAATGAGGTTTGCAATCATTGCTTCACTTGTACCGTCACCGGCAGTTCCTAAAGATGGTCCAAGGACAAAACCAGGATTGATGGCAACAAGTTCTGTAGAACTTCCCTTAACGGTTTCCCATGCAGCTCGCTCCGCCAACGTCTTACTTTTTGCATAGGCACCAATATTTTGATTTACATCCGACCATGAGTCGGGCCCGTACGTTCCACTTGGTCGGCCCGAAGTCATTGAAACCACAGACGATGTGAGGACGACTCTTTTAATACCTGCCTTTATTGCAGCCTTAATCACTCGCTTCGTGCCCTCAACGGCGGGGGTGATCATGACATTCTCATCTTTTGGCTCAGCCAAGAGAAATGGAGATGCTAGATGAATGACGAAATCACACTCATTCATTGCTTCATCCCAGCCAGAGTCTGAAAGTACGTCTGCTTGAACATACTTCACGTTGGATGCACCGGGCAGCGAGGAGAGAGCAGATTTTGTATTCTCAGCTTTTAATAGCGAGCGCACTGTTCCAATAACTTCATATTTTTGGCGAAGAAGTTCAGCAGCAACATGCTGTCCGATATATCCAGTGATACCTGTTACTAAAACCTTTTTTGCCATTGGATGACTCCTTCGAACTATGTGGGCTGGTGACGGTCAGGTTTTAAAGATACACCATCACTTGCAAAATGCAAGTTACTAGCCTACTGTTCCAACGTCCTGCAATTCGCACAGATGGAGATACGGAAAATGAGTGAAGAAATAAAGCCTGCCTATGGCCTAGTTCAAATAAACATTACAAATCAAGCAGAGTTCATGGAGCGCTATGCCCAGCATGTCTTTCCGATCCTTGCAAAATGGGGTATCGAGATGATTGCAGGATCTGACACTCCAGTCACCAAAGAAGGAACTTTTAAAGGCAATTGGTCAGCAGTGCTGCGCTTCCCAAGCATGGCTTTGGCAGAGGTGTGGTACGACTCAGATGACTATGCTCCATATCGAGATATCAGAATAAACGAGCTCACTGATTCTGGCAGTCTTGTCTTTGTCCCGGGAATGTAAGTTTCAAAACTCACAAGCTCGAGTCTTTGCAACTACTTGCTTTAATTAACGGGCAAACCAGCGGACATTTCAGCTTTCCCAACAGTATCCAGGCACATCCGGCTTATAGGGCGACTCTTCTTTATACTTTTTCTATGACTCAAGAAAGAATTCTCGCTGAGATTATCGAAACCGGTAACTCCAAGATTAAGTCTGCAAGAATCGTTATTCAAGCGAATCCTTCGGTTGTGTTTTTGATTCTGAATAATGCTAAGAGACACAAGGATTTTGACGGCAGCTCAACAATCATGGGGAATATCAGTGGGCCAGATGAACTTGTTCTTGGTTCGAAATTCGGAATGCAGATGCACTTAGGAATCAATTATCGAATCAGCAATACTGTGGTCGAGTATGAGAAGGACACACTCATTGCGTGGCGCCATCTTGGTCGCTGGAGATGGCGATACGAGTTGAAAGACCTCGGAAATGGCTCGACTCTTGTGACCGAAACATTTGATGGGGCAACTGCGCCTTGGCTTTCACAGATTTGGCTTAGTTTCCGCAATGCCTACCCGTGGACTCAGATTGCTGTGGCAAAGACACTCGTTCGCCTCAAATCTTTGGCAGAGTCTAAAAACCAGATTTAATAAACCGCAATAAAAGGGGTACTCAAAGAGCCCTCAGCCGAATAGAGTCTTACCGTGAATATGAATGCCAAAACCCAACTGACCAAGCTCGCCGCCGAACAAGAGAACCGCCTTGTTAAATCATTAGGTCGAATCGACATCATTCTCTTCATCATCGCGGCTTACATCTCACTCGATACTATCGGCAGTATTGCTGCTGGCGGTTCGCAATCTCTCTTTTGGGCGATCGTTATCGTCATCACCTTCATGATTCCGAATGCATTGATGATGGCCGAGACAGGCTCAGCATTTCCAGAAGAAGGTGGCCCTTATCAGTGGGTGAAGTTCGCTTACGGTCGCTTACCCGCAGGAATTGCATCAGTTCTCTATTGGATCACCAATCCACTCTGGCTCGGTGGGTCACTCTGCTTTATCGCTTATGAAGCATTTAGTTCCTACATCGTTCATATCAAAAGCAATACTGCAGTCGAATGGATATTTAAGCTCACCTTTATTTGGATAGCAATTGGATTGGCGATGATCAGCCTTAAGAGTGGCAAGAAGATTATTAATTATGCCGCTTATGCAAAGATCGCAGTTCTCGTGATTATGGTTTTGACGACGGCGATCTATGGCATCAAACATGGATTCCAGCCTTTCGACTTTGGGGGATTAGCACCATCTGTCGCTGGCTTCCTGGGAGTAGCTCCGATCATCCTCTTCTCTTATGTTGGATTTGAAGCACCAAATGCAGCATCTGGGGAGATGTATGACCCGAAGAAGGACACCGCGCCATCCATTCGAATCGGCAGCATCGTCTCTGCTCTCGCATATGTGCTTCCGGTCCTTGCGATTCTTCTGGTTGTGCCACGCAAAGATGTTGGTGGACTTTCAGGATTTATGAGCGCGGTGGAAACTGTCTTTAGTGTTTATGGGGGAGCAAGTAGGTTCTTACTCGCTCTCGCTGCCGCACTATTCATCTTCGGCCTCTTAGGTTTGGGCTCGTCGTGGATGATGGCAACGGATCGAGTCCAGGCTATTGCTTCTGCTGATGGTGCGTTCATGAATGGTTGGTTTGGTGAATTTAGTGAACGCTTTGGTACGCCTATTCGAGTAAATGCGCTCTCAGGTGTGATGGCTTCACTCTTTTTGATTGCAGGCATGCAATTAGTGAATGGTGATACCGGTGCGATCTTCAAAGTTGTTCTCTCATGCGCAGTCTCGACCCTCTTGGTCTCTTACCTTCTGATCATTCCAGCCATCATGAAGTTGAATAGAAAGTTCCCTGAGATAGAGCGCCCATTCGTTGTGCCTGGAGGCAAACGAGGATTTCAGATCATGGGCAGCGTTGCACTCGCCTACATTGTCATTGGTTCATTTGGCGTTGTTTTCCCCGGAACGATCGAAGGCTGGCTCGGCATCGATTACAGTTTTAATGATA
>Ga0208739_1000568_pt1 | contig 10634 bp, 7 predicted proteins | sample CryBogCBE27Jul09_FD_184566 | JGI IMG/M metagenome (GOLD analysis project Ga0208739, IMG submission 184566) | Freshwater microbial communities from Crystal Bog, Wisconsin, USA - CBE27Jul09 (SPAdes) (version 2) | ecosystem: Environmental > Aquatic > Freshwater > Lake | place: Crystal Bog... | reverse complement strand
CTCAGGCAAAGTTATACTAAATCGTCCCCTAGTTCGTAATGGAGCAGATGGTATTGTAGATCTTATACCTAACGCTGGCAATCACGGTACGGTGGGTACAAATAGTGCCAGTGTAGTATACGAAGCACAAGATGGTACAATCATTGCAGTTGAGTTAATAGTAACACTACAGTATAGTACTACTGGTGACACTGATACAGAAATCACAAAGTTGTTGGTAACTAAAAATGCCAGTGGTACAACTAATATCGCAGTACTTGGTAACAGTATAACAACCACAGCATTTGCTCCTGCTACCTATACTGTACAATTAGCGCAAGGCGGGCAGATGGTAGTTCAAGCTACCACTGCTGATACTGCTCCGGAAGCATACTTCCTTGCTAAGTCTACTGAGTTTGGTGGGTACTACGGAGCATAAAGCTCTAGCGAATACCAGACGCCTTCAATTGCAGGCAAGTTTTACATTTGCCGCATTGTTGGATGCTTTCTTTTGAGTACACAGGTGTGCGGCAACTCCAGAACATATTACGCAGAGATTCAGGTAAGCCATCATAGATCTCACGCTTGGTCTTGTCAAGTACAGGAAAGATTTTCTCTACGCCAGTAAAGGCCTTAAAGATATTATTGGCACGAGTCCTGCGTTCTTCTAAACTGTGATTAGTATCTCCGGACTGCATGCCTAAAGCTACAAGTTCTATATCAGGATTTACACTACAAATATATCCAGCAAAGAAGTTGATGCTGTCTGTGTCATACAGGTATCCGCCCTTGTAGGGCTGTGTAGCTATTTGACTTTCACTGTAGACAAAACGGTATCCTAGTCGTTCTAGTTCCTTTAATGCCATTTCTACTGTAACAGCTTCAGCACGATGTCTATTCTCAATATTGTGTTGATGAACATGATGTATGTGTAACCGATAATCCTTGTACGCAGGATCTGTTAGTAGATGGTAAACAGTACCTAAGCTATCTAGCCCGCCTGAATACATTACGAGGATTGTTTGTTGTTCCATATATAAAATGTATAAACTTCGTTAATTGGGTGTTCTAGTGGTTTGGGATTTAATTCATTGGCCTGTGGAAAATACACAGCATACTTTGTGGGCCAGTTAGGGTTTAGGAATGTGCGACTAATAAAACGATCACAGTGAGCTAGCACAATGGGCAACAAGCGTTTGGTAAATTCTTCACCATAACTTAGTCCGCCATCTATTATGATAGTATCCCAATGTTCATCCAGAGTAAACCAATCCCTAGTAACAATCTTAGGATCATCGTAAACTGGAGCAATATCCCAGGCTTCTGTACACAAAGGCAACAGTCTTTGTGTACTGCCTAATAATAGCACACGCCCTGTTGAATAGCTCTTAAATACAGCATAATCATCCTGATTAGGAGCCGCGGGCCATTTTAATTGAGTCCAGTAGTCTTTATCTGCGTACATATCCACGAGATATTTATTGCTAGAAAACTAGGTAAATATAAAAAAGAGAGCGCCAATGTCAATAACCATACGAAGAGCACAAACTATAGGCAACGGAGTTACACTACGGGGTAATACTCCTGTTCCTCCATACGTTGCCGACGGACTATTACTTTATTTAGATAGCCGTATAGCCGCCAGTTGGCCAGGATCAGGATCAACTTGGTATGACCTAAGCGGCCACGGAAATAACGCTACTTTCTATGCTAACCCAACCGGTAATAACACCATACTAGGAGATGTTATAGATGGGTCAACGCTGAGTACTGACGGTCAAGGTGATATTAGATTTAATGCGTCTACTTGTGAATTTGCTAGAATACCTAATATGGGCACCAATATAATACAATGGACCGTTAACACTTGGTTCAATGCTGTAACTTGGCCTCCTAGTGGTCTATTGCCTCAAATATTTGGCGGAGAGTATCAAGGCGGAGGAATGGGTATTAACACCGTTAACATGACCCTAACACCTTTCAATGGCGTCGGCAGTGACAATTATATTCGAGCTGGATATTTTGACGGCAATGGACCAAATTGGCAGTTGACCAACGGATATGCCATCACTTCCGCTACTTGGTATAACATTACAGGTACTTATGATGGTACCTATTTAAGATTATATATCAATGGAACCCTACAGGAAACTTCTGGCAATGTTGCTTCAACGACACTGGGCAGTTCATTAGGCTATCGTGTAGCTCGTCGTTGGGACTGGTATGATACTACTGATGCTTATATTCCTGTAGTCATGTGCTACAATCGTGCATTAACCGATCAAGAAGTCGCTCATAACTTTAACAGTTATAGATCAAGGTACGGAGTATAATATGAGTCTAATCATTAATTCAGGATACACAATAGGCCCAGGAGTTATACTCAATAGCGGCAATTCAGTAACACCGGCACCAACAGGACTAACCAGTGCTGATCCTAGCACTTCAGCCTATGCTATTAAACAAGCATATCCAAATAGTCCAGATGGATTGTACTGGATACAGAACGCCAACATCAACTCAGGCAATCCTATACAAATCTATTGTGATATGACTACACAAGGCGGTGGTTGGACACTGATATTACAAAACAATTATAGTGATTGGGGATACTCTGAGACTCTATTACGCAATCAAACTTCTGCTCCTACAACATTGGTTCCGAATGGTACTTACGGCGGCGATGGATCAGCAAACTATAGCATCGTTGGCTGGGCAGATTATATCAAACGTAGTGCCAGCGGGTTTGATTTTATGATAGAAATAGGCAGTCGAGGTGGAATTGGCGGTATCTGGACTGCTAACGAAGCTTATAGTTTTGCCGGTCGAGTAGATGTACCTACACTTCAATCACAAGGTTCACCGGTATACTTTGGTGGTAACACACAAGATGTCATTACAGGAACTACCGGATTTCGTCAGAACATTACAGAAATACATAAATTTGGTAGTTGGAATTATAGTGACAGCGGGATGGAGCATCGTATGCCATGGTATAATCCCGGCGATATAGGTATACCTGGTGTACTTACAACTACTCACGACGACACTGGCGCTTGGTGGGGTACATTAGTAGAATATTATGGTAGTGGATTTACTCCTAGTCCGTGGGACCAATCGGTAGCTTACCAATCAACAGTAGTCTGGTACTGGGTGCGTTAATGAAGATACGCCTTGCTAACACAAGAGGCTACCTAAACGTAGGTTGGATAGAATCGCGTAGAACATTCAGCAACAATAGCTACTGGGATCCTAAATATACAAACTGGTGGGATCTCAAAGTAATTAATGATGATATACAACAACCCGGCAACTGTGTGCCTAATCATGAACACCGTAACTTTGACATATTAGGATATATGGTCGAAGGTGAATTAGAGCATAAAGATAGTTTAGGCAATGTGACCCGTGCAAAGCCCGGACAAATACAGCATATGTGGTGCGGTAAGAGTATATGGCATACAGAAGCCTGTGTTAGCAATATTCCTGCAAGATATCTACAAATTTGGATTACTCCTAAACAGGAACACTTTAATACCGAACCTTACTATGAGATAATAGAAAAAACTACAGATTACGGGCCTGTTGTAATCGACTTAAAGCAAGATATGCAAATAAATGCAGGCATTATTAAAGGTCAACATACTTTAAAAGTAAAAAATCAAGCCTACTTATATGTTATATCTGGAACTGTTACTGGCAGTAATTTTATATTAAAAGAAGGTGATGGTGCTGAATTATATGGCAATCTCACAGCAACATTTGATGCTCATATACTACTGTTTGAAGAATAGTTTTTAAGTATAAATATAGAATAGTAAGGAAAAATAATGTCGCTTAATGGTATTTCTACAGCAACTTCAAGCACTGCAATAGCTACCAAACTCTATCGCAGAGACTTAAAGTTGAACTTAGCACAAACTAAGCGTCAGAGCAGTACTGCTACGTGGCACAGAGTATTAAATATAATATCAGGAACGCATGTTGCTTATGTTAGCACATCAACTGCTACTGTTAGAGGAACCACTAGCCCTACTGTTGGGCACCCGTGGACATTAGGAGTATAAGGCATGAGGGCAGCAGAGTTTATGAGAGCTATTGCAGACGTTATCGACAAGCTCGATGGCAAAGAGTCTGAGCCCGAAGTTAAAGGTCCTTTAGAGCGTGATGTATTTGTTCCTCCTTTACAGACTAAAATTGAAATAATGAAGAAAATGGCCGATGTGCCACAAAAAAACGCAGATTTATTAGCGGCGGATGACGACGATCCACTAGATGGCTAAGGAGTGATCCGTGGCCTATACACAGGATTTTTTTACCAGTAGACGAAATTACGGCGATGGCACTACCCGAATAGGGGAAGTAGGCCGCCTCTGGTATGATCCTATTACCAATACTATTAGAGTTAGTGACGGTGTTACTCCCGGTGGCATTATTGTTACAGGTGGAGGCGGCGGTGGCGGAACTACTACTATTGTGTCTGGTACTGCTCCTGGAGTACAGCCTACCGGAACACTTTGGTGGAATACTACAGATGGTAATTTATATGTAAGCTATCAAGGAACATGGGTTGATGCATCTGCGCAGTATGTATTAGCTGCTGCCACTACAAGCACATTAGGTGGAGTTAAAATCGGAGCAGGAATCACTGTTGCTCCTGATGGAACTATATCTGTTACAGGAGTATCTGGTAATGGTTATACCGGATCACAAGGTGCTACAGGATATATCGGAAGCGCAGGCATTGATGGTATTAATGGATATACTGGATCTGCAGGCATTGATGGTATTAATGGATATACTGGATCTGCAGGTGTTGATGGTATTAATGGGTATACTGGGTCTGCAGGTGTTGACGGTATTAATGGGTATGTAGGCAGTACAGGATATACCGGTAGCTCAAGTGCTGCTATTGTTTCCGATACTAATCCCGGAACAGAAGCCACAGGCACATTCTGGTGGAATACAATTGATGGCAATCTATACATTAACTATCAAAATACTTGGGTAGATGCAGTTGCGCAATATGTATTATCAACAGCTACTACAAGTACGTTAGGCGGAGTTAAAATTGGCAGCGGCATTAGTATTACCGCTGACGGTACTATATCTGTTACAGGCGGGGCAGGTAATGGATATACTGGTTCTGCAGGAATTAATGGTATAAATGGATATACCGGTAGTGCAGGTATCGATGGTGTAGCTGGGTACATTGGATCTGCTGGTATTAATGGGTATATTGGTAGTGCAGGTATCGATGGTATAAGTGGATATACTGGCAGTATAGGCTATACAGGTAGCTCAAGTGCTGCTATTGTTTCCGATACTAATCCAGGGCCAGAATCAACTGGAACGTTCTGGTGGAATACTATTGATGGCAATCTATACATTAACTATCAAAATACTTGGGTCGATGCTGTTGCGCAGTATGTATTATCGACAGCTACTACAAGTACATTAGGCGGCGTTAAAATTGGTAGCGGTATTAGTATTACTAGTGACGGCACTATATCTGTTATTGGTGGGGTAGGAAACGGATATACCGGATCCGCGGGTACTAATGGAACTTCTGGATATATTGGTAGTGCCGGTGTTGCCGGATACATTGGTTCTGCTGGCATAGGTTATGTAGGTAGTTCAGGTATCAATGGTATTAATGGATATACTGGTTCTGCTGGTATTGACGGAACCCTCGGATATGTTGGTAGTATAGGTTACGTAGGATCAGTTGGCACAGTAATCGTATCAGACACTGCACCTGTGTCTGAATCAACAGGAACACTATGGTGGAATAGTATTGACGGCAATTTGTATGTAGAATACCAAGGAACTTGGGTAGATGCCGTTTCACAATTTGTATTAACAACTGCTACTACAAGTACATTAGGTGGGGTTAAAATTGGTAGTGGTATTAGCATTACCGGCGATGGCACAATATCTGTTATAGGTGCGATTGGCTACGTAGGTAGTGCTGGTATCGACGGAATAACTGGGTATACCGGTTCACAAGGTGATATTGGTTATGTAGGTAGTATAGGCTACTTTGGAAGTATTGGATACAACGGAAGTAAGGGTTATACAGGTAGCATCGGTTATGTGGGTAGCATTGGTTATGTGGGCAGCATTGGATACAGCGGCTCTGCAGGTAGCTTCAACCCTATCATTTCAGACACTCCTATCACCTACAATACAAGCCAACTATGGTGGAACAGTATTGACGGCAACTTATACATAGGTTTTGAAAATTATTGGGTTCCTGCTGTACAAACTACAATAGGTTACATCGGTTCGCGAGGTATACAAGGGCCTATAGGCCCTAATATTCCACCAGGCGCTACAACAGGAACTACCTACAATGGGTATACCTACGATGGCACTAAATGGGTGTCCACTAGCACTATACCTACTAATCAGAGTTTATATACTACTGACGTAGTTACGTTTGCTGGCATTAATGCTACTGGTGATATTATACCTGCAGCAGATAATGTATATAATTTAGGATCGCCAGCAAATAAATGGAATCACTTGTTTGTTAACAGTGGATCCATTTATCTCGGAGATGTTAAATTAAGTACAGAAAATGGACAGCTAGTAATACAAAATGTCAGTTATACATATAATACTGTAACTAATATCATTAATACAGAAACAGTTATCAATACCTATGCCGCTCCTACTGTTGTGCCATTTTTTACAGTTACAAATGCATTTTTTGCTGGTAATATAGTAACTACATCTACAAATGCTAGTACAACTACAGTATCAGCTAATGCTCTCTATGTAGCCGGAGGAGTAGGCATTGGAACATCACTTTATGTAACAGGTCCTGCTATATTTGAAAACAATGTAGTTTTTAATGGGTCGACAGATTACGTTTATAGCACTAACACAGTATTTACAGATAATATACTTGAATTGCATGCTCCTCCCGGGGGTGTTAATGGATTATGGACGTTTAATGATGGGAAGGATATAGGTTTAAGATTTCATTATTACAATAATACTGATACTAATGCAGCGCTAGTATTAGCTCAAGATACTGGTGATCTAGAATGGTATAGTTCAGGAGCAGAAAGTAGTTCCACATTCGTCGGTGCTAATTATGGAAATTTTAAAGCAGGTAGTATTTTACTAGTTAATAACACAGCATCTATTAATACACAAACTGGTGCGTTGGTTGTTGCAGGCGGTATAGGTATCGGTGGAGATTTAAATGTCGGCGGCTCTATTTACATTAATGGTACTACAGTAGGGTACGGCTATAACGGATCATTAGGCTATGTGGGTAGTATCGGGTATGCAGGTTCACAAGGTATTACCGGTTATAATGGTAGCCAAGGTGATACAGGATCAATAGGTTATACTGGCAGTACAGGTTACACAGGTAGTACAGGATATACTGGTAGCATTGGTTACATAGGATCAATAGGTTATACTGGAAGTATCGGTTATACTGGAAGTATCGGTTATACTGGAAGTATCGGTTATACTGGAAGTATCGGTTATGTAGGCAGTATTGGATATACTGGAAGTATCGGTTATACTGGAAGTATTGGTTATACTGGAAGTATTGGTTATACTGGAAGTATTGGTTATACTGGAAGTATTGGTTATACTGGAAGTATTGGTTATACTGGAAGTATCGGTTATACTGGAAGTATTGGTTATACTGGAAGTATTGGTTATACTGGAAGTATTGGTTATACTGGAAGTATTGGTTATACTGGAAGTATTGGTTATACTGGAAGTATTGGTTATGTAGGTAGCATTGGTTATACTGGTAGTATTGGTTATGTAGGTAGTGCAGGATTAATTGCTAATCCTTATTCAGGTATTTTAACAATAACTAATACTACAATTTCTGTTGGAACCAATACAGGTGCATTACAAGTAGCTGGTGGTGTAGGTATTGGCGGCAATTTAAATGTTGGAGCAACAGGAACGATTGGCTCCTCAAATGCAAACTACGTTTCAATTTCAGGTGCTGCAACTTCTCTCGAGCCGTCTATAACAGCAACAGGATCTGATGCCAATATTCCAATACTTCTACAGACTAAAGGAACAGGTGCTTTTGATATTGCTGCTGGTTCATCTGGTACTAATATTAGTAATGGTACAACGGTCACTTCTATTGTTCGAACTGCTGCAGGAACAGGTTACACAAGTTTACCAACTTGGACTGCATCAGCCCCGACTACAACAGGTGGAATTACTTCGACAGGAACAGTTGCTTATCTTGGTATAGTCTCTGCAGTAGTAGCATCAACCGGTACCGGATACGCAGTAGGTAACGTATTAACTATTGTAGGTGGTACATCTACACTTGCAGGTACAATTACAGTTGCATCTTTAACAGGAGGATCCGGAGTTGCAACAGTTACAATTAGTCAAACAGGTCTATATTCAGCAATTCCTACAAATCCAGTTTCTGTTACAGGAGGCGCCGGATCTAGTGCAACCTTTACACTATCATTTGGTATTGCTAACTCCTTTACAATAACACAGCCCGGTTCTGGTTATGTTGAACAACCAACAATTACGTTCTCCGGTGGGGGCGGTAGCGGTGCTGCAGCGGTGCTTCTTGTTGGGGCTGATCCAACAATTCGTACTATTAGCCAAACTATGTTGTTCAATAACATTTTTGGCACTCAATTTCAGATTGGTGGAAATAGCAACCCATCAAATGGATATTGGGAGGCAGGCTCTTATTCGGCTCCAACTCTTAGAGCATCCGGTGGCGGTAGCGCAGTTATTCAAAGTGCAGGAACGCAGCCAATAGTTTTTCAAACTAATGGTCAATATACACAGTTTGCAATCACACCAACCTCGGTTGCAGCTAACTACTTACAGGTCACCGGTGGAACTACTAATAACTCCCCGGTGCTCTCGGCAGTAGGATCTGATGCAAATATTTCAATTTTGCTGCAACCTAAAGGAACTGGTGCACTTGATATTGCCGCTGGTTCTTCTGGTACTAATGTTAGTAATGGTACAACAGTTACCTCAATCTCTCGTACTGCTGCAGGATCTGGATATACAAGTCCGCCATCGTGGACAGCATCAGCACCAACTACTACAGGAGGTGTAACTGCAACAGGTACAGTTACTAATATCGGTGTGGTGTCTGCAGTAGTAGCATCAACTGGTAGTGGGTACGCAGTAGGTAACGTGCTAACTGTACTAGGTGGTACATATACTACTTCTGCAACACTTACAGTTGCATCCTTATCAGGATCCGGTGTTGCAACAGTTACTATTAGCAATGCCGGAGCATATACCGTAGCTCCGTCAAACCCTGTGTCTGTTACAGGAGGTGCAGGAACTAGCGCAACATTTACACTATCATTTGGTGTTAACAACGTCTATTCGATTACACAACCCGGATCAGGATATGTTGAGCAACCTTCAATTACGTTCGCCGGCGGTGGAGGTAGTGGTGCAGCGGCTATTGCGGTTATTGGATCTGCTGTAACGATTAAAAGCCTTGCAGGTAACGGCACTGCTTTTGCATCGCTAAACTTAGCAACACCGGGTGGAACTGCATTTCAAATACAGGATCGCGGCGGCGTTAGTGATTCTGGAATGATTTTTAGACCCGGGCTAGCAGGAACAGCAGCACCAATATTAACATTCGGTGTTGGACCCACAATACAAAGTGGTGACGCAGCCGGATTTACATTTAGGACAAATACCGGCATCGGCGGCGGGATTGCAGGTAATTCACAGTTTACTATCAGCCATACTAGTGGAGCAACAAATGCTCTAAACGTAACTGGCGGAGCTACTTTAAATGCTCCAACACTGTCAGCAGCAGGAACCGATGCAAATATTGGCATTAATATTACACCTAAAGGAAACGGATCTGTTGTTATACCAAGTACTTCTGCAACAATTAATACTACTACAGGTGCATTAGTTGTCACAGGTGGTGTAGGTATAGGACAGAATCTTAATGTTGGTGGCTTAGTTAACATTAGCTATACCGGTAGCGCAGATAGCAGTTTACAAATTACTGGTTACAATTCTAAGGGCGGCACAGGTTATCACGATTTCTTAAGAGTAACAAACGGTTACACTAGTGCTACTAACATTAACAAATACTTACGTTTAGATAGTGTTGGTACATTACAAATATTGAACAGTGCATATACAGCTACAATTTTCTCAGTAACAGATAACGGATTTATCGCTATTAATCAAGCACAAAACGTTTCGAACGGTGTGCCAGGTAATAATGCTATAGCAATGAATAGTAATAGTTATATCTATGACGATGGTAATTATCACCTTACTTCAAAAAATGGTAGCATTTGGATCAATGCTAATGGCGGAAGCGACGTAAACATAAACACACAAATACCAGCGGGTACTACTCCCGGCGGATTAAATGTACAAGGAGCGGTTACTAGCCAAGCATCAGGCACAGCGGTTACCTCATTTATATCAGGTGCAGGAGCCAATAGCGGTGTAGCATTACAATTAACACCAAACTCAAGTGGTGCTGCTAACCAGGCTATACGCGATACATCAAGTGTGTCTAGTACAATGTACTTCGATGTCAACACCGGCGGTAGTGCTAATGGTACTTTTACTTGGCGCTCAAGTAATTCTTTCAACACACTAATGTCTATTAATAATTCTAGCATGACAAT
>Ga0208739_1000555_pt1 | contig 10784 bp, 13 predicted proteins | sample CryBogCBE27Jul09_FD_184566 | JGI IMG/M metagenome (GOLD analysis project Ga0208739, IMG submission 184566) | Freshwater microbial communities from Crystal Bog, Wisconsin, USA - CBE27Jul09 (SPAdes) (version 2) | ecosystem: Environmental > Aquatic > Freshwater > Lake | place: Crystal Bog... | reverse complement strand
CAATTGGGCCAATGTCATGCTTGGCACGATGTTCGTCTAGTGTGACCTGAGGAACCTGTATCTCAGTTTGATTCCAAGTCTTGTTCCACCAAGTACCGTTCATACCAGGTAGGAACTTGTACTTGCTGCTGGCACCAACATTGAACTCGCTGCCAGTATCATCAACTGGATAGAAAGGAATCGTTTTATTTTCGTTGCCCACTGCTACGTTGTAGATCTGAATACGATTTTTGTAGCTGTCATCGAGTTTGGCCAAATTGTCGCAACAGATTTGATAGCTGCCCGGCACTGGCTCAAATGCGTAGAGCTGTGCATCCGGGAAGATGTAGGCCAATTCGCGTGTCTGTTCTAGAAAACGTGACCCGACGTCGCAGATGTTTTTAATTTGATTAAAATCAACAAGGTCAAACAACAGAGTAAGTCTGTTGGTTGCTGCTGACTGTTCTTGTTCAATAAGTGCTGTAGGCGCATCTAACATGCGTACTGCAAACTCTTCATTAATGTGTGTCATTCTGTTCCTTTTTCAACTAGATATTTGTCTCCAAGATTGCCAGGTGCTTTGATGCACATGATGTAGCAATCTTCTAAAAATTCTGGCACTGCAACTTCATAGGGCTCAATCACAAAGATGTTGCCTTCTTCAATGGTTTCACCTAAGATACGCATACGACCTTTGATTAACAGATTATATTCTGTGCCCAACTTGTGATAGTGATCTGGCCATTTTTCGCCTTGCGGATGAAACAAGAATCCAGCTTCGAACTGTTCTGTCTGTAACAGGCTGGGTTTAAAGTTACCAATGAACCAACCACGCCAAAAGTCTTTAAGTTGATGTACCTTCATAGATCGTAATCTTCCCAACTAACTGAACCAAAGCCTTGATCAGTTACCACGTTAACTCCTACAGCACGATCCAAATCTGTCTTAGACAGTTTGTCGTTTATCAATATGCGTGTTCCGCCACCTAGTCCCATGACCAGCTGATCCCAAGCAATACCAAACTTTCTAAGTTGCTGTTCTGTGATCTCTCGAGTGCTTTCTTTACGAGCAGTTACCAGCACAATGGTATGTCCTTGGCTGTCCCACTCGTTCAGCTTTGCAACAACTCCTGGCAAGGCCACAGCATCATTGCTGTAGACTTCACTGATGGTGTGCTGATGCTTAAGTATAGTACCATCTATGTCAATAAACAAGGTTTTTGGCTTGGCAGTACGAAATTCTTTTACTTTGCCCACATAACGTGCAACATCTTCAGGAGTACCCAAGGGCACGTAGACATGGTCAGCGATGTGATAAGGTAAGATTTTTGAACCAGGTTTCAAGTAGTTGTATGTTTCACTGACATAACACTCTGGCTGACCAGTGACTCGAAAGTTCTCCATTAATTTATGAGAGCTCGATACAAAGTCACTGCCATGTTTCCAGTAGTGAAATCCGATCAAGGCATGATTGCTGATTGCTTGTTTTTCTACCAGTCGTATAATGCGCCCTGAATCAATTTGTGCAAAGCTGTTCTTTGGATCTGTACTGTTGTAGAGAACAAGAGCGCCTTCTGGATCTTTTTGTTCAATCCATTTTACAAACTCTGCGGCATCCCAATTGATAAGTTGATCACAGTTGTAAACGACCAGCGGATCACTATTGTCGATATATTCACTGGCCAATAATACAGACTCGGTTGCGCCACTAGTCACAGTCTTTATGCAAATTTCAATACTTTCAGGACGCAACTGTTTCAACAAGGCCGATAGTTGGGTATTGTATTCGGGATCATCGAACTCTCTAGTAATAAAGATAAAACGTCCCGGTACATTGAAACTGTCAACGCTGTGTTCGATTAGTGTCTTGCCCAGCACTTCAATCAGGGGTTTGGGTTCAACAATGCCAATCCGGGCAAAGCGACTGCCCAATCCAGCCATGGGAATTACAATGTTCATTACCATACAAAGTTCTCTGTGTAATATGTGACAATTTTAGCCAGCTCTTGATCAAAGTCAGCTTGCGGAGTCCAGCCCAGGGCTTTTAGTTTGCTGTCATCAATGGCATAGCGCACATCCTGCCCTGGACGATTCATGTAGCGCAAGTAATCGTCGATGTTGTCCACTGGTCCAACAACTGACTCAATGATCTTCTTGACCACTACAATATTCTGTAGCTCTGAGTTACCTGAAATGTTGAAGATATCATTCTTGACTCCGGCATCAATAATGGTCAACACGGCACGAGCAGTATCATCTACATGCAACCAAGTGCGTACTGGAGTACCATTTTGGTGAAGATCAACTTTTCGTCCAATAGTCAAGTACTTGACTGCCTTGGGAATGAGTTTTTCAACATACTGTCCAACTCCATAGTTATTTGTGGGACGAACAATAATATAGGGAATATTATGTGTACGTGCCCAGGCCAGGATCAGCATGTCTGCTGCTGCTTTGGTTGCGCTGTAAGGGTTGCTGGGCTTGAGTAGATCTTGTTCAGTGTGTGCTCCGGCTTCAATATCTCCGTAGACTTCATCTGTTGAGAAATGCAGGAGAGTAGGCATTCTAAAGCCCTGTCTCTGTGCAATCAATTTCAATAGGTGATGTACACCATTGATATTGCTCTGTAGGAAAACATCACTGTTTTCAATACTGTTGTCCACATGTGTTTCTGCTGCTGTGTTGATCACATAGTCGCAGTCTAGCAATCGATCTAAATTGTTGATATCTTCATGTACAAATTTGAAATTGGCATGTTGTTCAAATTCAGTTAAGAAGTTCCAGTTACTGGCATAGGTTCCTTTGTCTACACCAATGACATACCAACCACGCTCAAGACAGTGGCGTGTTACTGCTGAGCCAATAAAGCCCAGACATCCTGTTACATATACGATCTTTTTCATTTGATTATTTTGAGTAAATATAATTTTTAAATTTATCTAAGTTATCCATCACATAGTCGGGATGTGTTGCTCGGTCCATTGGAATTTCTTTTATAAAAAATTCGTTAGATAAAATCTGTAGTGCTTCTTTGGCACTTGCAGCATCCATGCGTCTCGCTCCATTTAGACCTCTACCAGGATCAGTTGCGTGTGCCCAACTTTTCATTTTTTCCAACACACGTTCGCCGTTGCTGTCGTCTGCATAGCTGAAATGCCAGCCACCGTCGGCGATTGGTTCGTGCGTACTAATACTTACATCTCTGGCCAATGACGGAAATAATTTGTTCCAGTTACCAAATTGAGTAATTACTGGTTGCACTTCTTGTTCGCTTACTAATAGATTAAACTTAAACACATGGAACCTCAAACAGAATCGAAACATAGGGCGTATGCCATCTACTTTGACACGGTTAGATGAATCAACAACATCAAATTGTTCAGTGGTATTGAATCTTTCCAGAGCAAGCTCAAATGCTTCACGACGAATCATTTCATCAGGTGGTGCCCAAAATACAATGTCGTCGTCTTGAGCACCTATGTCGTTGAGTACCTTGAACACATAGTTGTTTTGATAACTGTCACGTATCCACTCAGGCCTGTTGTCGTGCAGCATTGCAGACAGCGCATCATAGTATTCAGGAAATTCTTCTATTGTGTCTGCAAAATTATCAAAACTCACATAGATAATTTTATCTGCATAGGGCTTGAATCGTTCGTGGTCAAAATTTAACTGCTTCTTTAGCCCAGTATGTGTTTCTCCTGCTTCAACTACAATGAACTTGTCAACAAAGTCCCAGTGTTGATTTAATCGTATTTCAAAGATGTCGTTTTCATTAAAAAACGAACAACAATCATAAACTGCCATGTGTTCCTTTATTTTCCGTAGTCGGGAAATTCTACTATGATAGTACTGCGCCCATCAGTTCTGTGATAGGCTTTTTCATATGCTGGCTGTATACTGTCTGGAGTAGGGCATTCAATGATGTCGATGGTTTTGCACATGCTTCTAAAGGCATCACTGAAATTGCCCTTGTGTTGATCCTGTGGGTCAACAGGTATTTCACTGCCCACTGCCACACGTATAATAACTTTGGGGCAGCATTTACCATCACTTAGTAAAGACATTTTGTCCAAGTGATTTACAATTTGATCTGTGGCACAGATTAAAAAGTTCCAACGTGGTACAACACTAACTGGTACAAAACCATTGATTGCTAATCCCACGCTAACTCCAATCTGTAGATTTTCTGCAACAGGAAATTCCATCTTTTTGTTGGCAGGGACTTCAGTTAGACTTTCGTAACAACCTGTGCCTGCATAACAAACTGCCTGTCCAAGAAACAATGTATTGGGCTGTGTTGCAAGCCAATTCATTGTAGATTTTAATTCTTGATTGTATAGTTGGTTAGACATTAGAACTGTACCCTTATTCCTGCGCCTGCATGTGGATACTTATTGTTTTCGTAACGATAGTAAATTAAATTAGTACCTTCGTACCAATCGCATTTTTCAGTTGTTGGCAAATACCAATTACCACTGCCCCATACTTCGGCAGTAGGTGTCAGCACACTGAGCCCATTGTCTTCAACTACAAAGGTAATTGGCAACTGTTGAGCTACACTGTATCTATAGGCTTCGCTCCAAGCACCAGTGTTGGCACTCATGTCTCCTGTCCAACACCATACATGTTCTTTACTGCCTTTCAGTTTAGCGGCCAGCGCCAGTCCTGAAGCAATGCTGGGTATGCCGCCAACAATACTGCTACAGATAAACTTGTACTCAGGTAAATTCATTACCATACTTTTGCCTGCAAGTATACGCTCTCTCAACAGATCTTTGGGTACACCCTTTAGCAACGCTTGGTAATGATTCCTCCAGGTAGCGCAAACCCAATCATTCGCAGTATCGATCTTTTCAAATACTCGCATGATCTGTTCTTCGTTACCATCGTAAAGATGTATTGGCGCACGGATTTCTCTATTATTAAATCTGTCGCCAATTTCTCTTTCAAAATCAATTAACTGCTGTTTGTTCATACAAATAGACTCATGAAGCCATCGACCTGTTCACCAATGTAGGAAATCTGTTCTGGGGTGATAACAGGGCTGGTACCATGGAAGTAGGTATGTGTCATTGCGTGTGTTGCGTTGGGGAAATTGTTCTTGGCCAAATTAGGATCCATCAGGTGACTGTAAGCAGGCTGCAACATGATGTTGCCTGCAAAGTAAGGACGAGTCTGGATCAGTTTTTCTTCTAGGTAGTCAACTAAGTCAGTGCGCTTGAATGGAGCGTCTTTACGGATGGTAATTGGGAAAGCAAACCAACTGGGATCGCTTTTATCCTGTGCTCTAGGCAAGTGGAAGAAGTCTTCGTACTTTTCGTAAATGGCAAATAAAAGAGCGTAGTTGCGTCTGCGTAGTGCATGGATCTCGGGCAGTTTCTTAAGTTGCTCTAGTCCCATGGCACATTGTAGTTCGATTGGTTTTAAGTTGTAACCAATCTCATCATATACGTACTTGTGATCGAAGACTTCATCTGGTAGTGTTGGGATCCAGTTGTTGAACCGTTTGCCGCAGGTGCCGCATTTCAATTTGTTGGCTTCGGGCCCGACACAGTAGCAACCACGACCCCATTCACGGAAACTGCGTAGGATAATGTCTGTTTCAATGTCGTCTGTAGCAACATAGCCACCTTCGCCCATGGTCATGTGGTGTGCTGGATAGAAACTGCACGAGGCCATGAGTCCAAAGCTGCCCAAGGGTTTGCCATTATATGTACTACCCAATGCGTCACAGCAATCTTCCAACAGGATTAGATTGTAACGCTCGACCAACTGCATGAGTCGATCCATTACAGGAGGGTTGCCCAGTACGTGTGCAAATGTGATTACACGAATATCGGGCTGTTGTTTCAGTACTGCTTCAACTTGATCAAGATCCAAGTTCAAGGTGTCTAGTTCGATGTCAACAAACACTGGAGTAAATCCAACCTGTAGTGTAGGGTTCAGTGTAGTAGGAAAGCCTGCAATGGGCATCAAGACCTTGGTACCTTTGGGCAAGTTGTGACCACGTTTGCTAGTCAGTGCGCTCATCATCAACAGGTTGCTTGAGCTGCCGCTGTTGGTAACAATGCCACGGTCCTTGCCAAACTGTTGAGGGAACTCACGTTCAAATCGCAGTCCAGCATCGCCCATGACTAGCCAGCCCTTGAGCAATGACTCAACACCTGCTACAAATTCTGCGCTGTCATAGTGTGCGCCTGCATAGTTAACAAAGTCCTTGCCAGCAGTCCAGGTCTTATTTGCCTGTTTATCATCGATATATTGTTTTACTAGATCTAGTATTTCTTTCATCGTTTTCTTTTCAAGTTTAAGTAGGCAGGGCCAGGTGTGTTGATAAAGTCAGGGAATATGGCTATCAGATCATCTACGGTCTCGGGCTTGTAGATTTTGACATTGGGTACGCTGGCCAATACAGCCTCGTCGTCGTGTGCCCAATGGCTAATACCATCGTGCTCGTAATCTTGACCACGACCTGAACCTACTAATTTTACATTAGTACCCTCGTGATTCAAATAGTTACGGATAAACTCAAAGGGACGATATAGCACAAAACTGCTCATTGAGTAGCAGACAGGAGTTAGTCCTTCGTGCGCCATGCCAATACCAACTCCCAACATTAACTGTTCGGCGGCACCCACATTGTAGCTGTATTCTCCGTGGTGTTTACGGATGTTGTCTAGAATGCCATAGCCCAAGTCAGCAGTTACCAACCGCACTCGGGGATTTTTGAACATTTCTTCATCAAGTAGTCTTGCAAAGGTATTTCTCATTTTAGGCTCGCATAGTCAAAGTCATTTAGAACATGGTAGTGTGTTTGCAATCCTTTTGCAAAACTAAAGTCAGTTGGCTTGCTGACGCGAATATTGATGCGTGGCAAGAAAGACTGTAGACGTCGTGTCAGCAAGTCACTGTCAATCATGTCGTATGCACCCATACCATTGATATTGGCATAAACTTCAATGTTGTCCACAGGATAGTCATTGATGAAACGTAGTGCTTCCCAAATTGATCCTTCGGCACATTCGCCATCTGAGATCATACAGTAGACTGTCTTGTTGGGTTGAGCCAGTGCGTGTCCCACAGCAATGGGCAGGCCTGATCCTAAACTGCCTGTACTGACATGCAGATGATTGGGCAAGTCTCTGTTGGGATGAATACCATGTTTGTGCAGTAGTGCAACTGGATCAATGCCATACTTTTCTTCTAGCATACAGTAGAGTGCAAGTCCTGCGTGTCCGTTGCTGAGTACAAACACTTCGTCATCCGCCTTCTTTGCGTAGATTTCTTCAATGATGGGTGCAGCACTGAGCACACTGCTCAAATGGCTCATCTTTTCTTGGTATGTAATATCAATGATTCGTTTTTCTAATTTGGTCATGAGTTTATATAATAGGCTAAAATATGTCCAGGATGTGTGGCATAGATGTCAAACTTTTTAGAAATCCTATCTTTGTAGGTTTCTAAAAATTCAGCGTGTGCTTGCCCAACTCCTTCGAGGTTTACATCGTCAAATACAATACCACCTCTGCGTTCACCAATGATTCGCATGGCCATGTGTACATCATTGATCACGTCAGTGTAGTAGTGACTACCATCAATCAATATCCAAGACACATTCATGTCTGCAATCAGTTCATCGGTCAATATGTCATTGAACTCAATGCTGGTCATTTCCAATAGCGTTACGTTGTCCAATCCTTTGATATTAGTCATGGTGTTTTCATACTGTGTAGGCATGAATTCATTTTCATTGACCATTGTGGTATGTGTAGTACAACCATCTTCAATGAAAGGGTCAACTGCATAGACTGTTTTTCCTGGGAATTCCCTGGCTAACAGTGCTACGCTGTCGCCATCAAATACCCCTATCTCTAAATAGTTATAGGGGCTATAACGTAAATGGTGTTTGAAAAAATCAAATCCCGGCTGACAAAACATGTTGCTTTTTCCTTATAAAATCTCTAACACCTTCTTCAAGGCTGTATTCTGCTTTAAATCCATATTGCTTGTATGCGTAGGTAGTGTCGCAGCACCAAAATTCAGCATCCCGCTGTGCTTTTTGCATTAGTCCGCTCATATATTCTACAGGTGCGTCTAGCCCAGTTACACGTTGCCAGGCCTGTAATACTTCTAAATTTGACGACTGCACACCACTGCCAAAGTTAATAATATCCCCGGCAATGAATCCTTTATCTACTAGTATGTTGATACCACGAACGAAATCATCTATGTAGATAAAGTCATGAACACCATCATACAACTTCATGGCTTCATTTTTATAAAAAGCACGATAAAGGGTAGGGAACAGTCTTCGTTCTTTTTCATACGCACCGTATCCACTGTAGATACGTGCTACACAAATTTCTAAATTATAATGTCTGGCGTATCCTTGACACAGTAGCGTACCTGAACCTTTTGTGGCTTCGTACATGTTCAAGGGATTGATTCTATCTGTTTCTCGACTAGGGCGATCCATTGCACCATATTCGCTACTGCTACCGATATGTATCATTCGTGTACGAGGATGCTGCTTGACCCATTCAAGTATCTCGTGCGTCATACCAATGTTTGTAGAAAACATGTGCTCGGGATTATAAATTTCACCGGCGCAATGCAAAATCAAATCGGGTTCAAATATGTTTAGATCGCTAGTGACACTTTCCCCACGACGGTGGCAATATAGTGTGTGATCATGATAGTAGTCTTTAAAACTGTGGCCTAAAAAGCCATTGGCACCTGTTATATAAATTTTCATCTTACAATTTTTGTTAACATTTTTTGAGCTTGATCCAAACGCAAGGGCTTGTGTAGTCCTGGCCAATGCACAATCCAATCGCCCGAGGTCCATTCTCCACTGTTGCCCAGAATGTCTCGGCGTACATCGCAATAGTCATAGGGCTCTTGAATATAGCTGTTCATGTATTTTTGTGGCACAATGCTGACAATGTCTGTATATTCTTCAATGGTATCAATAATGACCTGTTGTTCTGCCCATTCGGCTGTTTTATATTCAGGCTCGTGATCCATGATCATTTTTAAATAAGCACGACCCGCTTCGCTGTTACGTGCTAGGAAGTTACCAGCATTGATGTTTAGTCGATCAACAGGAATAATAAAGTGATAATCGTTGTCGATCTTGTCATCAATTGAAATGGTCAAGTTAGTAATTGTAGCATCACACTCTGTAAATAGCAACCAGTCTATTTCGGGATGTTGTTCAAACAAGTCTAGCACATAGCCAATCTTGTTAAAACCCATACATTCACTGTACTTTTGTTCTTTGAGCACGTGAAATTGATAACCATAGCGTTCGCAGTATTCACGTTTGGTGATATCAGTTAGGTCGGCTAGGTCTTGGTAGTTAGGTAAGTTTATTGAAGCAACGGCGTGCATGGTAGTCCTTGAAAATCTGTGTTAGTATTTAATCTGATTAAATATGTGTATGCAAATATGTGTCAATGTAGTATACTACTGATTAGCACAATATACAACCCCATTCAATTAAATTTATATGAAAATCTACGACTGTTTTCCATTTTACAACGAACTCGACCTGCTTGAGATTAGACTAGAGGAGCTATACGATCATGTTGATCATTTTGTGCTGGTCGAAGCCGATACTACCTATACAGACTTACCCAAACCATTCTACTTCGAGGAAAACCGACAACGATATGCCAAATACTTGGACAAGATCATACATGTCAAAGTAGAGGACATGCCCCACAGCAAGGATGCTTGGGTCAATGACATCTTTCAACGTGACTGTATCAACAGAGGCATTGTCGATGCTGGTCCCGATGATATTATTGTGGTAACTGACCTAGATGAATTGATTCGCCCCGAAGTCATGGATTCTATGCGACAGGATGTTGATACTCAGCTTTGGGGCTTGCGTATGCCCCTGTTCAACTTCAAATTCAACTATATGTTGACCACTGCCGACTTTTACAATACCTGGGGTGTGGCTGTACGCAAACAGTTTATGGTGCCAGCGGACCAATTGCGCCGTCAACGTTTTAGCCTACAGAATTTCCCACATGGACATAGAGCAGATGGTGTACGCATGGTAGAACATGCCGGCTGGCACTTTACCTATTTGGGGCACACAGATTTTGCACGTACCAAAATTCAAAGTTTTGCACATACTGAAACCAATACTCCTGAGATTGTGAATCAATTGGATGTTGATCGTAGTATTGCCAACGGTGATGGCATTTATCATCACAAGGGATATCGTTTCACTCCTGTGGCGCTAAATGAATACTTCCCGGCAACTGTTGTAGACAATCCCGAGAAGTATAAGAGTTTTATTATTAGTGGTGCCAGTGTGCAGGCACAGGACCTATTACCTCCTCAAGTCAAGTAGGCTACAAGATGCCAGGGCGAATCATTATGCCAGGCGCCTGGCTGTCCCATATAGTTACAACGCACTTGATTTTTTATCACAAACTGGTAGTTGGGATTGATCTCAAGAATCTTTTGTTTTAATTGATCTTGATCATTGGGGTACAGAAGTCCAATGTCATCGATGATGATAGTATGGGTTTTAATTGGATGATTTTTTATAGCCTCTAGTTCGGCCCAGACTGGCATGCCATGTTCAAAATGTCCATCTAACCAGAATAGTGCAGGACTGTCTACCAGTGTCAGCATTTCTGTTATCAACTGATTGCTGTCACCTGTGTATAGATGTACTTGCGGATAGTCTTTAAAATACTCTTGATTGACTGATTGCAGTTCGGGTAAGATTTCTACACTGATGATCTTTTCGTATCCTAGACGAATTGCGTCTCTGACACT
>Ga0208739_1000550_pt1 | contig 10837 bp, 8 predicted proteins | sample CryBogCBE27Jul09_FD_184566 | JGI IMG/M metagenome (GOLD analysis project Ga0208739, IMG submission 184566) | Freshwater microbial communities from Crystal Bog, Wisconsin, USA - CBE27Jul09 (SPAdes) (version 2) | ecosystem: Environmental > Aquatic > Freshwater > Lake | place: Crystal Bog... | reverse complement strand
CGTAGTCGTGCTATTTGGCTTAAGCAGCGTCAGGTCAGAGCCGTCGCCAGTAAAGATCAACGGCTTGGTGATCGTGACGTTGCACAGGTAAGTACCAGCCGGAGCGTAAACACTCGTACTCACTAGGCAAGCGTTGCTGATGGCGGTCGAGCTGTTGGTAGCGCCAGTTGGGTCGGCGCCGTACCGCAGAATGTTTCCAGGCGCATAAGCGTAGTTGGTCGGGGTGATGCTGTTAGCAATCTCGGCTGACGTTCTAGGCCACAAGGCTGCTCCGACGTTCGCACCCGTTAGGTTTGAGAAGTCGTTAATGCCCTGCATATTGTCAATCGTGCCGCCACTAATGACGTTACCGCTTGAATCTTGCAGCACCATCTTGACCGTGACGCCAGCGCCCACCCAGCAGGATGCCGGCAGCCGGCCGTTAGATCCCAAAATGATCGGGTTGGCGTTAGGGGTGACTAGCGTAGAACTGGTGTAGGTGGCTACCGGCGTCGTAGTTCCGGCAACGTAGGTGTAGATTTTGCCACCAGACAGCACAACACCCTGGTCCGTAAAGAATTGAAGAATGGTGCCGATTGGAAGTAGATAACCTGTTGCCATTGTCGTTCCTATTCGTATTCAAATTCGGTTGCGTAGCCGTGCTTTTGCAGCTCAGGGATCTCGTCTTTCAGCTTTTCGCCAATATCGTCACGGTAGATCATGTCAGGGACGCTAATCTCTTTAACCGTCTTATATGCCCGTTCACAGGCTTGCGAGACGGTCTTGCCAGTGCCAGTCACCACCATTAGGTAGTCGCCCGCTGTGGCCCATATATCGCGTTCCACGACCTTATCGCCGTCCATGTCAGGCATTTTAGTGATTTTGACGCACTGTGGGGCTAAATACTTATGATTCTTGGGAGACACGCCGTAGATCGGTACGTCGGTGGTCTCTTTTTTGGTGAGGTTGCTGTACGGATAGTCGGGCTGCGCCAAGACAATCCCTACCGCAATGTCAGTTGTGACATCCATCGTATCCTCGCCATTGCAGGCGTCTAGCATCCATTCGGCAGGGTCGCCACGATGCTCGGCCATCATGATGTTGAAGGCAGGCCAGCCGGGTCGCATGGTGAACTCTAACGGCCAGACCTTTCCCTTCTCGTCAATGATGCAATTAACGTCGACATCGCCAAAGTGACCCAGTTTGACCAGTGACTCCTCAATCGGGAGCATCACTTCGTCGCCAATCTTGGACTCATTAACGTACTTCTGGACGGTGCCTGCCTCGCCGCAGTTAGGGCCGCAGTTGCCTGATAGTAACTTTTTATGTTCAAAATTCTCATTGTACAAGCCAATGTAGCCTTCGGATCCCATCCATCGGGATACGGCAAACTCTTTGCCTGGTATAAACTTCTGAAGCATGACCGGCCCTTTCGGGTTCATCTTGATCTTCTGCCACCGTTGCAACCGTGCGATCAAATCGGCTGGTGACTTAGCGCAATAGGACAAGCTCTTGTCCTCGTTGTCGCCAAGGGTCTTGAATACATACCGTTCTTCTGTTTTCCAAACGTGTTTTTCAGCATCCGCTAAGGTTGCGAATTGCTGGTACTCAGGCACCTCAATGCCGTGATCCTCTAGGAACTTCATGCCAAGGCCACGCTTGACCTCAAGCTCGGCACTCTTGGCAGATGGCCCGAACACTTTGGCGCCTTGTTTACGGAAAAAGTCTAGCCGCGGTAAATAATCATCGTTTGTGGTCATCCAGATAAGGTCAGCCCATTTGACCGATCCTACCCAGTTTTGGATCTTTTCTATGCCCTTAAACCCGTCGCCTACCGACGTATTGTTAGACGGCTTTGGCTTGATGAACCACCGGACAATATGACCGGCTTTCTGACACCGCCATGCAAAGGCTAGACCGACGCCATCGTTGTCAATAATGAGGATCTTCATTGGTTCTGATCCAAATCTTTTAGGGTGTAGGGTGCAATAGGCGCAGTCTGTTTGCCTACGTCTTTTAGCGTTGATTTATACCCTTCTATTTTGGTTGTTCGTTTTGCTTTTTTAGCAGCTTCTTCAATAGGTGATGTCATGGCTTCTCGAGCGACACGACCTTCTTCACCAACTTTGCCAACTTTTTTAACTAACGAAACAGCGCCGCTTACATATCCACCACCAGGTATTTTGTCCAACATAGACACTGCCAAAGCGGCCATATTTGCAGCTGTTGGAGATCCTGCAATTCGAGCAGATGGCGTGGTGCGGACATCTTCAATAGCTTGGCTAATTCTTCTAAGCTGAGCAGCTTGCGGTTTTGTAAAAATCTGGTCGATTTTGCCGTCTTTGTCTAATTGCTTAAATAAACGGTTGAATCCAGAATTGATCTGTAATTGACCTGCTTCGCCGGTAATTTCAGATTTATTGGCTGCTTCTTTCAATTTATCAATGACGCCGGCGCGAATGTCTGCAAGCGCTTGGCTGCCACGACGATTGGCTGCGTCATTACCGCCTTCTGTCAATGCTTTCTTTATTTTGGCAATATCTTCGGAAGGGGATTTCAAAATATGGTCAACAGTGCTTTCTAAAGCTATTGCTCGATCGCTTGATAATCCTTTCTCTGTAACTAATTTTCTTACGGCGCCCTGACGGTCAAACTCAGCTTTATAGCGCGCATATTTGGCTCTGGATTCTTTCCAAACATCGGGGCCATTTTGTTCCAAAACTTTCTTAATGACATCAGCTGCTTGTCCGGCTTTAACAGTTGACGCGCTAGGTTGTCCCCTCGAATTGGCATTGGCTTCTTCAAGCACTTTGACCATATCGTTAATTGGGATTCTTGATCCCCTAATAGGTTTGCCGTCTTCATCTTTAGGCAAGTATTCGTCTAAAGCTGTTCGCAGTGATGGGTATTGCCTCAAGTTACCCGGCTCAGCCATCCACGCTTCAAGCGCATCAGTTGGCACTGGAGCTTGTAAAGCACCGGCTTCTTCTGCCGCCTTTCTTGCCTGTTGATAATCTTTTTTTAGCTCACGAACTTTGGCTCGTGCGGCACCTTGTACACTTTTACCGATTTGTTCTCTGGTTTCAGCCGTTGCGCCAGTCTCTCGGCGTAAATTGTCAATTAGCGTACCAAGACGAATGTCCTGATCCGTCTTAATTTTTCTAATATCTTCACTAAATTTACTGACGTTTTCTTCTTTTGTCAGTTGCGTTATATCTCTTAGTAATTGTCCCCGTGTCGCTGGTATTCCAAGCGCCTCAAGTCTGGCGGCTCTGGCAACTGCTTCTGGGGGCAAAGATGATAAATCCGTACCGCTTGCCGCGATCTCGCGTAGTGCGTTAGTAAGCCTCGCAGTATTGATATTGAGATCAATGCCATGCTGCTTTGCATATTCGTCTACTTTAATTTTAGCGTCTTGGGTCGCCCTTGCTTTAGCTTCTGCGGCTACATCAGCGGCACTTTCTGCGGTTCCGGCTCTTGCAGCCTTCATCCCTTTTACGCCTTTGATGCCTTCTGCCAACACAATCGGAACCGCTTGTATTGCTGTCTCAGTTGCCGCAGCAGCCGCCGGGCTTTTTGTTTTTTCTGCTACTTTTTGCCCAGCAAATTGAGCGCCTTTTTCTAATTGTTCAAACGGAGCAGATACGCCAGCAGATACTATCTTTCCGGATTCAGTACGCGGCTGATACGTTCCCAATTCCTGTATTTGACTTACGCGGTCTGCCGCTGACATACCTGGCTTGCCACCCAAAGTTTCTGCCGCGACGTTGTAGGCACCCTGAGCAAGGCCTAAATAGCCGCCAGCCGCTGAAGCTAAACCACCAGTAACCATTGATAAGCCAGTTTCAGCGTATCCAAGACCGGCATCTGGCACTAGACCCATGCCTTTTGGCCCAAATGAAGATGTCTTGGCTTGCTTTGGATCGTCTAACGTAAAACCGGGCGGCAATTCTGCCGACGCAGGTTGCGGTTTATCTAAAGTAAATCCGGGTGGTAGTGCTGTATTGTCAGCCATTACATCTTGACCCATGCGCCGTTCGAGAATTTTATTTTAGCACCGCCCGGCCCAGTTGCCGTGTCACCCTCTTTTGGTCCACCAGCAGGTGGTGCGCGGCCATCGTCGCTGGTATCTCTTTTAGCCGACGATATAATTTCGCCTAATGGTTTACTGTTAGAAATGGCATCAAGCACTCGCGCTGATCCCCTTTTAACGGCACCAGCAACAGCAATCGCTGCGCCCTTAGCCGCTTGATATTCGCCAAGAGACATTGTGTCGGGGAACATTTCTTTGGCTCGTGCAGCAGACCCTTCAGTCGGTGCGCCGCCCTTCTGTAAGGCTTGAGCCATTTCAGAGCGAGCATCCTGTACAAGGTTTTTGTAGACCAATATGTCAGGGTTAGCCACGGCCTTACCAGCCCATGCAAGTCTTAACTGGCTTGCTGTTTTTGAATCGCCAAGATTGATTTTTTTCGCCGCAGTATCCAGTTGATCGAAAATCCCCCCCTTGTCGGTAAGCGCAGCCAATGGAATATCAACCGATGCTTCACGAGTGCCAACAGCGCGAGCTTCGCTTTTTTCGGCAACCATCCGAATAGTTCCTGCTTTGATGCCCTCTGCAATTTCATCAACCGTCATGTTTGGATGTTTACGAATTAACCCAGCGTATAATGCTTTTTGTTGATCTTTTCCTTTGAATCCAGCAGGAAGGTTTACACCCGCATCTGCTAACGCCGCCATTAAATCGCCTTCATCCTCTGTAAATGCTTTAGATCCTGCTGTTGCAATGGTGTTTGCCCTTACGTTAGCAAGGTTGGTTTCCGCGCCTTTGAATTTAGATTCATCACGCGCTTTTTGAGCTTCTTCTAATTGGTTGCGAATTTTCTCGCTTTGCATGATCTCTGGCCCTAACTTGTCAGGGTCAAAAGCAGGTCCTAATTGCTGAAACTTTTGCTTTGAGCCGGGATCGTTGTATATCAAATTGCCAGCAGCATCGGTCGCACTAATAGCGCCTACATAAGCTCTTTGATAGTCAGGCTGAACTGCCGCACTGGCTTGAGCCACTGGCATACCTTTTCCAACTAAATTGTTAAACTTTTGCCACACAGGCAAAAAATTGCCATCAAAAGCAGCAAGTTTGTCTTGGTAGGCTTCAAAAGTTTTCGCGGATGCTTCAGCTAAATGCTTTTTTGTTTGCGCTTCTAAATTGGCTCTATCTGCCGCTTCTTTATCTACCGCACCAAAATTCCGCATTACTTGCATTGCCGCTTCATAACCACCTGGCCCTTGGCGTATTTTTTCAAGGGCTGCCATCCTCTGTTCTTGCGTAGCATTTAACGGCAGATTCTTCAATGCTTCGTTTGTTTGTTGGCGTGTCTGTATTTCTTTTTGTGCTTCAGCCAACTTAAGCGTATTCATCTGGCTGGTATCGGCCATGTCTTTTAACTTATACGCATTAGCCGTAGAACCAACAATATCTGGCACAGCCGCTGCAATGCCTTGCAATGCGCTTGAATCTAGGACTTGGGGGGTTACTGCTGCCATGATTCGTTCCTAAAAAATATCAAGTAAATACAGTTGCGCCAGGCATTTCTGCTGGTGTAGGCATTGAATAATCAACTGGTGCCCCATAACCGCCACCAGTCGGATATGCGGTTGGTTGAGCTGATGGGTATAAACCTTTAAGCGTATTGATCGTTGTATATTGATTGGCTGCGCCGCCTACAATCTTGCCTAAAGCAGCAGCCTCGTTCATTGCTAAACCGGCTTGGGTTTGACCCTGCGCCATTTGGATGTTGCCAATATTGGCTGCCGACTGACCGATATTGGCCGCCTGACCTGCCGCTGCCGCCTGACCAATGCCAACCACATCTTGAAGGTTTGTTACCCGTTGCTGATAGGTCTGGTCAGCAAGGCCAGTGCTGTATTGATCTAGAGCCGCTAGCGTGTTGCCAGACAATCCCATGCCCATTGCGTTTGCTTTCGCTTGTGTAGATTGCAAACCCTGCTGCAACGCAAACTGATAGCCGGGAGTATTGGCAAGTGCCGCTTGCTGGCTTCCCGGAGTAGATCCTGGCGTCAGCCCTAGCAGTTGCTCTAACGGCGTAATAGCAGTCTGGCCTAATCCCGTATACGGTGCCGCCAATTCTTTCTGTTGAGCTAATGCTGCCTGCTGTTCTTTAATAGCCGCATTAGAAGCGTCCGTAGTTGCAGAAGCGGCTTTGTTTCCGGCATATATAGTTGCACCAGCACTTATTACAGATGCCGTTATGATTGCTGCTGCTCCACTCATGCTGCTAACCTCAATTTATCCGCTAATACTTGTCGATAATCGACCGTCACTTCTTCGCCGTTATAACCGCCTAAACTGCCCGCTATTGGTTTCGTAGCAATAAGGTAGGCATTGCCATCAATGTCATCCACAATCTTCGCGTTAGGCGTGCCAGAGTGGTTAGTAAACCGTCCGGCAGGGGTGCGCTTGGCGCCTAACCTTGCCACCGCAATAACCTCGCCCTCGGCAATGTCGCCCACGGCAATAATTCCCTGACCCTCAATGTCCGACTTGCCCACTTTGACCTTGTAGTTGCCATAAGGCCACGGGATAACGTCATCTAACTCGCTGATCTCACGCACCAGCTCGGCACTCATGCCAATGTCTTTAAGCATCAACTGGTAATCGCTGCCGTCATAACCAATCTTTGGCAGATCGGGCAGCACCTTTTTGTCTAGGTACATGGCTTCAAGCGCGTCGACGTTCGTCTCGTCGGTGGCGTGAATGTTTGCCCAAGTCATATCCTCAATGACGTAAGCCACTTTTTGGCCTGGTGCTGCGGCAAACGTCAATGGAGCCTCGAGCGCAACCACACTGCCGTCAGGGTTGAGAAACAAGCACTTGCCCTTGATGAGCATATTGGTATGCGCTGTGGTGTGCGGATGACCAATAATGATCTGCCCTGCTTTGGCTTCCATCTGCCTAATGTAAACGCCCGGCCCAAAACTATGCGTAATGGAAACCGGCGCTTGAGGAAGCTGGATTAACTTATCCATTACTTCATCAAGCATGGCTTCCGATATATACGGCTTTGCGACGGCGTTAGTCATTAAACAATACCAATCTCGCCTTCAGCCTCAAACGTCAGCGCAGTCGCCGTACCAGCAAGTCCGGTCAGGAAGTCAGCCGGATCAAGACGGAGCTGACCGTACCAGTCGACGTAGCTGTTAGCGGCCACCGACAGAGCCGTACCGAGGAATTCCGTACCTGCTGCCGAGGCGCCGGTCGCACCGATGTAGAATGAGCAGGTAGCAGCCGAACTCGTCTTGTTGACAATACGGATGTGACGGATCACTAAGTAGGTGTTGGTGTTAGTACCGGCCAAGCCCGTACCGCCGGTCAAGGTCGGTGGGTTGACAATGTTAGCCGCTGCCGTACCAAGAGCCACTGGCCCCATACGCAAGATTTTGTTTGATGCCATCTCTATCTCCTAGAAAATCAATAAGTTAGTCGGTTAGATACTATTCCGACACTGTTGTAAAGCGATATTAACATTTACAGACATCCTTATGCGAATCGAGTAGCCGTGGCTGTAATAGTCTGCGCTGCGCCAGATGACTGAGTGGCCTGCAAGTTAGATCCGCTAATTTGTACGGTCATGTTGGTAGCCGTCACAATGTTAGTCCATTTATACGATGCGCCATTGGTTACTAAAATGCCGACAACGGTATAGGCCGGTGCGTTGATAACCGCGCTCAGTGTGGCTTGAATCAAATAGACGCCAGTTGGGTTGGCTGGTATGGCAAAGATTGTGACGGCCGTTCCCGACGTTGGAGCCGAAACGGTCATGCTCGCTGACTGATGCGCGCCTGCGATTAGACCAGTCGTGTTAGTTGTTAAATCAGCTGGCAGCGTTGTCGATCCAACGTAAGTGGTCGCCGCCATGTAATTTGATGCGGCACCGGCCATGTACAAGTTCCAGTTATTTGTGGCTCCTGTTGTGCCTTGGTTACCATAATAAGCGTAGGCGTTAGTTATGGTCTGCGCTGTGCCTTTGGCTATATTTTGAGAATAAACGCCATACGCGTTAGTAATGTTTGCCGTGGCAGAAGCATTGATGCTTGGGGAATCAGCAAGAAAACTAAAAATACTGCTAATAGTTCCAGTTAAAGCATTGGCTGATAGCGTTGTAAACGCCCTAAATGCCGTCATGTTTGTTGGTTGAACAGAACTATTTTGGTATGGGTTGCCTATTACTGCATATTGTTGGGTAACAGCCGCAGACGTTTGTGGGGCAAAAATAGGAGTTACAACAAGACCATACATTGTGGTCGTTGCCGATGTTCCGTTGATGTTTGGGTTTATATACATCCCATAAGGATTGCCAGCAAAGGTATTTGTACCTTGCATGAAAAACTGATATTGGAGTGCGGTTGTTGGCACTAAATAAATCTGACCGCTACTTGTGACTGCCGTGCCTACCAATAACTGACCTGTAATGGTTAGCGACGATCCGGTGGCGTTACCGATGTTTGGGTTAGACGGGAATACGCCCGGTGGCCCAATGTCTCCCTCAACCATCTCGGCTTCAAGAAAGATTGCAGGCCCAGCAGGACCAGGTGAGCCGGTAACGCCATTGGTTCCGTTTGTACCGTTTAATCCCGGTGGGCCAATATCTCCTTCGACCATCTCGGCTTCGAGGAATATCGCAGGGCCGGGTGGCCCGTTGGCTCCTACGGCGCCTTGAATACCTTGAATACCTTGAATACCGGGTGGGCCAAGATCGCCCTCAATCATTTCAGCTTCTAAAAATACGGCAGGCCCTGCTGGGCCTTGAACACCTACGCCCGGATTACCTTGTGGCCCCGGTGGGCCGGGTGGCCCTATATCGCCTTGCTCACCAATGTCGCCTTCAAGGTAGGTAGCGACGCCGGGTGATCCTTGCGCCCCTGCTGGCCCTGCTGGGCCGGTTGCAGCACTGACTACCTGCCATGTGCCATCGCCTGCTAGGAACGTGCTAGAGCTGCCACCAGACGCAGGGACTACGCCAGAATTCGTTGAGCCAAAGGTATTAACGCCAAGCGTTAAATCGGCGCCCAAATTGCCGCCGCCGGTCAGGGGGGCTGTCGTGTTGACGTTTCGGGTGTTTGGAACGATACCGCCGCCGCCAGATGCCGGTGACGATAGGTAGTTATATAGCTGAAGAAACCATGCTTGCCACGGTGGGGTTAGGCGACCTTGCTTATCGGTAGATAACGGCCCTGGTACCGGCGGCAGCGGACTGCTCACTGTGGCTTCTCACGCATCGTAACCGCACCTTCGTTTAATATGAATTTTACCGGATCGGTCATTTGGATACGGAATACGAAGTCACGCGCTGATCCCCATTGGCGTGTAATGACCCTAGTCAGGTAACTGCCTACCGGCCCAAGGCTCATATAGCGGTCTGTGCTGTACGTCCTGCCGTTGTCCTTTGAGCAGGCAATCATAATCTGTGGGTCGCTACCCTGCCCTGATTGCAGGCCGACGCCGGTATCCATGTCAAAGTACAGCTCGTCAATGGCAAACACGTTGAAGTTAGTTGAAGCGTGCCGTGTGGTCAATTGCCTCAAGATTGGCGTGCCGTTGTCGGTAAACGTGTTCTCATCGAACCAGTAGATGTTGCCGTTTTGGTAATCCGAAACGTAGGTAACGCCGCCGACCTGAGCGCAGTAATTCGCTAAATGTCTGGTGGCGTAGTTTTGCGTTAGACCAGTCTGCATCTCGCTCCAAATGCCGGTACTCATGTCATATAGGAACGTGCGGTTGTCGGTCGGAAACGTGATCTGATACATGGCATGGTTGTCAATCTGATAGCCGATGCCGATGGCGTCATCCGTTCGAGTAAACTGCGACATGATGTAATCAAGGTCAGGCGTTGATACCACTTGAATCTGGTAGCCGTTGACCACCGCGACTTGAATAGAGCCTTGTGGGTTTTGCGCTAAGAAGAAAATGGAATTGGCTAGGTGAGCGCGTGATCCGATGGCGGCCAGACCGAACTCGGTGGTGGCTGCCAAGATCGGCTGAAATGGTTCAGGCGTAGCGCCGACGTTTTGCCAGAATTCGGTGTGAAGCTCAGAGAACAGTATTAGGTTTCCTGTAAGCGAGTCCACCGCCACCAAAGTATCTGGATACTGAGAAGCACTAGCAAAAGCAAGCGCGTTCCAAGTCGTGCCATCATAGGAATTACTCACCCAAAATTGTTGTGTGCCAGGCTGTTCAGCCACAAAGTAGCCGCCTACAAAGGTCGTTGTCTTGGCGCCAGCCGGAAAGCCGGGACTGTTGATCTGCGTGAAGCTGCCACTTGAGTAGATCCATCCATTAACGCCATCGACCACCATGACCTGCGTCGGGCTTGATGACATCTCAACATGGCCTGAGTAGGTGTTTATTTGCCCCGTAAATAGCGTGCTACCCGATGAAGAAAGAGCATAAAAAGACTGGCCTGCAACGGCATAAAGCGTGGTATTGCTTCCAAATAAGCATCGGGCGGTGTTTGGAAGTGCGAACTGATAGACCAAGCCCGGTGTACCAATAAACGCCACTTTTGTTTTATCGCCGTCAATGCGGTTCTCAACATAAACATTAAGCCGCCGTTGCGCGGTGAGTGGCAGGCTTCTGCCGGCAATGCCGTTCCCAAAAAGTGGCGCAATTTTCATGGCTGATACGGGCTTGCGCTGCTAGGCATAAAGTAAATCTGAGTCGTTTCAGAATTGGCCTGTCGAGCCATCGCCACCGCCTCTAGGTAATTCTTTTCCATGTCAGGCGTAAACGGCACGTTGAACATGGGGGCAATCTGCTTAGACAGTCCCCAGCACAATGCCATAT
>Ga0208739_1000531_pt1 | contig 11094 bp, 10 predicted proteins | sample CryBogCBE27Jul09_FD_184566 | JGI IMG/M metagenome (GOLD analysis project Ga0208739, IMG submission 184566) | Freshwater microbial communities from Crystal Bog, Wisconsin, USA - CBE27Jul09 (SPAdes) (version 2) | ecosystem: Environmental > Aquatic > Freshwater > Lake | place: Crystal Bog... | reverse complement strand
GTCCATTGGCTCAAGTAGAGAGCAGTGGCCTTGATTATGGCTTTAACTTCTGCTAGATCCGCTGATTCGTTTTTTGTAGATGATGCGACCGTTTTCATTGATTCTGTATAGTACGTCTTTGTTGACTAGTTGATTTGCTATGAGCTGATGTCTGGGATCTAGCTTTGACTTGTGTAGTTCTTTGGTCTCATTGAACATGTCCAATATTTCAGCTTCTTCGTTGGTTATTGGCAGTGTCAAGTTATTTAATAGTTCTACGATACGCATGTTAGGAAAGTTTGACCAGTAGTGTGATTATGCCTGTAATTAATACGCCGATAATTGTGGTGCCAATGGCAATCATGGTTTTGTAGGGATCAGCACTCTCTTTGGGGGCATCCGCTTTAGGGGCATCCGCTTTAGGTTGCTGCGGTTGCGATGTTTGCAAACTGGCCACCAAGCGGTCTTTGATGTCGATAAGGTGCAACTCGACTTTGTCTATGCGATGTTCTAAGTTGTCTAATTTTGTTTCCAAGCTGGCATACCTCACTGCACAAATTTCTACGTGCGCCTCAAGGTTCTGCTTCTCTATTTCGGTCGGCTTCATCACTATCTATTCTTTCAAAGGGGTTGATGCTGTTTTAGTTGTTGCCGTAAGGATGAGCCATAAAGTGAGCCAGAGTAGGTGCCAGTAGCATCTTATACGTTATTTATGTCCCAATAGCCTTTTTTAAAGTATATGTTCTTGATGGCACCATAAGGATAGAATATGGGCAGCATGAAACGTGCTGTTTCGTCTAGGCCACAAATGATGGGCACCTGATCAAATGCGTTGGCCAAGCGTCCCACAGGGTTGGTACCAATGGTGAATATGTCACTGTGCTCGGTAGCAAACTGCCATACCCAAACACGCTGTTCACCTTGGAAGTATTCTCCAAACTCTAGCCATTCCATGTGTGCTGATGTGGCCACAGGAGGTGCCAATTGCTGTGGCTGAGTAATGAGTCCAATGGCCTGCAGAACTGTGTCAAAATTGCGTTGTTGTTCACGCTCTAGTGTATCGGGCCCGCGAGTAACGTTGGTCTGTGTTATATCAACCAAGGTGTATAAACGATAATATTCTACGTTGCTCTGCATGTGAATATTTAGTCAACAAAAAACCCACCGAAGTGGGTTTTTGTTATAGTTATAAAAACTATTAAGCTAGTTTGATACCACCAGTTGATGTAACTGTGATACTGTTGCTGCTTGCCCAGATGTTACCTGTAGCACCGATGTTACCACCAGTTGCAGGAGCCCATTGACCTGCACCGCTTTGAATAACATAAGCCAATGCCGAGTCAGTTGCCCAACCACTACGTTCAACCAAGATGTTGATTTGTGATGTACCAGCTGAGTTTGTACCGTCGACTTGGTAAGCCAATACAGAAGCATTGCCTTCAACCCAACGTAGGATAGTTTCAACTGCACCACCAGTTGTCAACTCAGCTGCCAAGTTACCATAAGAACCACTTGGAGCGCCTGCTGCCAAAAGAATCTTGTAAGATGTCAAAGGTGCTGCGATACCTGTGTTGATAATCGATGCGTTAGCAAAAGCACGACCTGCGTCAACTTGTACGACGCCTGCTGCGTCACCATTAATACGTGTAAATACTGCCATTTTGTTTTTCCTTTTAATTAAATGAGCCTCATGGGCTGCATACTTTTATTTAGCTCTTGCGCTAAAATACTAGGCTCTTCCTGCGAAGTTTGCCGCTGAAAATACCCCACGGTTTACCAACTTGATAAATCCGCTGGGAGTATCAATGTTAAATCCCTCGCCTTTGGGCGTGTCTCCAACATACTGCTCTATGCTGCCAACTTGTGGTTCTAGTTGTTCTAGAACTGCCATTTTCAGCGTAGTTATTGCACTGTACACAGCATCTAATGCCTGTATAACGGGTTTATTTTCGTCACTGGCAATCACTGCATATTGTGGTTTGCTCAGTTTAGTCTGTAGCCATTCGGGCCCAACTGCCTGTCCTGTCACCTTGCGATTATAATAGGTCTGTAGTGTGGCCTTGCTAGAGCCTGTGATGCTGCCAAGAAAGTCATCTCCACCTAAGGCTGCAAATTTCTTAACTGCTGCACGGGCTGCGTTTTCAACTTTGACAGGGCGTTTCATCTTGAAGGTAATACCCATGTTGCCTGTGAATACTGTACACCACTGAGTGCTGTCTGCCAGGCCTTCTAGACCGTTCATGCTGTGACGTCCAACCAGTGGAGTTTCTTTGTTGTTCTCTACATCTGTGCCCATGCTGTGTACAGCAATGCCTACCTGTCGTCCTGCAATTTTTTGACCTACTTCTGTGTCAACAGGCACCTTGTAGGTAACGCCGTGCGGGTTGGGCTTGAATACAAATTTGCCCTCTATGGGCTGTAAGGGTTCAGTCCACATCAAATCGCCTTGCACAAAGCCACGGAACGATGGGGGACAAATTGAACCTACGGCGTTAAAAGCAGACGCTAATTTACGTGCTACTTCAATATTCTTTCCGTTTTTGATGTAAAAATCTAACAGTTCTTGTGCTGTAGTAACTTGGCCGCCGGGCACACCAATGTACTCTTTATAGTTCATTGTGAACCGGCCATCACTTGTTCTACGTCCAAACACTATAGCAGGGCTTCCATCCCACTTGATAGTGACTGTCTGTGGCTGGTCGATTGCGCTCACAATACCATTGATGGCATCCATGGCACTTTCACTACCGCTAAAGATAAAGTCTTCGGGGTGCGGAGTACGTGCTGCCTCAGTCAAGTATTGTACAAATTCAAGCAACATTATTTGAGTCTCTGATTAATATAACGGAACCAGTTGTTGGGATGTGCGCTGTCTTCCAGTGTGGGCATTTCGCGTCCCGAGGTCTTCAAATAGTTGGCAAAGTCATGCAGTTTGGCGTCACGTTGCGGATCGTTGCGTAGTGCTGCGATAGTGCTTTCTACTCCAGCTAGGTCACTAATGGTGCCTGTGGGACCAATCAACAAGTGAGCCATTTTGGCAGGATCATTGGTGACCAGTTCGTTGGTACTACGATCATGTACTCCGCTGTTGACGTTGACTTTGACGCCCAGTACTTTACCAATGCTGTTGAACAACACAGCACGGTCAACACCTTTGAAAGCACTGCCATCGGGCATGGCTGCAAGCATGAACCGGCTCCACTTCAAGTCGTTTAAGAAGTTGAAGTCTACTTGCACAAATCCCTGTTTGGGATCGCCGTTGATGGGGCATTTGAAATGTACTTCAATTCCAGTCTGATCAATCCAACCATCTAACATGGCAGGCTTGCCGCCCTTGGCTTTACGGTTTACAATTTGATCCTCAGGAATGCCCTGTTGTTTGCACCAGTTGACCAGTGTGCCTAGTACAGCATCTTTGGTGATCAGTTTGGCATCCAGTGCAAGATCAATGTCGCCACTGGTTTCACGTTTGCCTGTGCTGCCCACCATGGTGTCCATGAGACTTAATCCAGTGACTTGTTCTAGCCATTGGACTGTAGTAGGCACATCAATACGGTTAATGCGCTGTGTAGCAGGAGTCTTATCCTCGTGCTTGAATACGTTGCCGCCTTCTGTTAAGATCATTTGCCGTCTCTCATCTGTTTCCACAACATGGCACCAAAGTCACGTGTGAATGATTCATTGGTAGGAACTTGCACCTTAGGTCGACCTGTCCACTGTTTAACCGCAGCATTAGGAGCTTTTACTGCTTGACCTCTAGTAGCCATTTTCTGTGCTAAACTTTGACGTGCTTGTGGCGTAGCCGCTTGTGGTGCTTGACCTTGTGGTGCTTGACCAAAATTAGCAGGAACAGGTACGTCGCCGGTCACACTACGTTTTGGCTGTGCGTTTTGTGTCGCTTGTTGCTGTTGTTGATTAGCAGCCGCTGCCCGATTGGCCTGTGCATTAGGATTGTTAGGATTGGCTCTATGAACTTGCCCGGTAGGTGTTTGTGTTAATGTACCACCGGTGCTGGTTTTTTCAGGAGGTGCATAACTCTTTAGTTGTCCTGTCATTTGTCCAAACGGATTAGGTGCATTTGCTGGCTCGTTATTTACTTCTGCATCATTGCTAGTAGCATCTGCTGCTGGCGCTGCTGCCGCAGTTGGTGCTGTTGGCGTTGGTGATGTTGGCGTTGGTGATGTTGGCGTTGGTGATGTTGGCGCTGCTACTGATCTAGTCTTAGTACCAGATTTCATCAAACCTGCCATTGCATTGGTCACTGCACCACCAATATCGTCTGCCTGGCCGCCGGGCAAATCTAATTGAGTTTTTGCTGCACCTTGTTGTGCCATTGGATTTTCTTCCCCGGCGCCACCTGCAGGTGCTCCTCCAGGACCTGTTGCCCCTGCGGCTGGAGTAGCAGTAGTGCCACCTGCACCAGCAGTCGGAATTCCCATGTTCTTAAAGATACCGTTAATAACGGCTTTTCCTACTCCAGCTTTTTGCAAGAGTGCAGCAATTTGTTCGCTGTCGTCGGGCATGTCAGCTTTTTGCCAAGCAGATTTTAATTTGTCAACTGTGACTTTATTAGTCAAGTTCTTGCCCATAGTTTTAAAGTAGTCACCTAGGCCTTCAAACACTGCGGTAATACCGGCTTCAGTAAGTGCAACACCGCCACGCTCACGACCTAGGCTTTCTCTCAGCAACCAGGCACGTGCAGTTTGGCGACTGTCAATATATTCACGTAGTCTAATACCGTTGGCTGCGGAACGATTTAGTTGGTCCACCCAAGGATTGCCAGTTGGTGTATAATTGCCAGCTGGTGCTGTCGGAGTTCTGCCAGCATTGATACTTTGCTGTACATAGTCGTCTAGGTCAGCTTGATTTTTAATTGGCATAGTCTGCGGATTTGATCTTGCCATTATTTCCGCAGCTTTTATATCATTTTGGTTTGGCGTTGTTCTACCATACTTGGCAGCTTCTTGACTAGCAAGGTCTTGAACTTTCTGGTCCACTGGAATCGGAGCATTGATTTCGTCTTGACTAAAATCGCTGCCGCCATTGTCATCCATTGGCACTTGCTGCATTGGTTGACCATCACGTCCAATTGGTGCTGCTTGTCTATAAGAACCATCACTAGGTGTGTCAGGACCAATGGATTGTGTTGTGTGTTTTTGTGCGCCGCCTGCATCCCAGCCTTGTCCTGTTCCTGCATCAAATTTACCTAGGTCAGGTTGACTGTCGGGGAATGTGGTTGGTAGAGGATTCTTGCTTAGTTGGTCAAGTTGATCTGAACTCATGCCCGTTACACGCTGAATTTGTAACTTTTCAGCTGGGCTGGCGTTTGCCCATTCTTGCGCTGCTGAATTCTGAACTTCATTGTTTTTTGCCTGTACGTCATCGGGCAACTTGAAATCGGGTTCGCCAGCAACACGCTGTGCCTGTGCGTCTGCTTGATGCTGTTGCCAGCCATGTGCAACGGCTTGTGCGCCTTGTGCAAGTGCGCCACCAACGCCACCAACTGCGGCACCCATGCCTGCACCCTTGAGTGCATCCATACCAGCATCTTTCCAGCCCTTGCCTTGCATCTTACCGCGCACTAGTCCAGTTAGTCCACCAACAACACTGCCAGTCAAGGCAGCAGTGGCCGCTAAAGGCAATCCTAGTCCAGCAATGGCAGGACCTGCCACTATGCCAGCAATACCGCTGACGGCTGTTAAAATTAATGTTTGTGTAACAGGATTGTTGACACCCTGTTTGATAAGATCCATAACACTCTGTTTGGCTTTGGGATCTTGAATTTGTGCTGCGGCCTCTTGTGCTTGCTGTTCAAAGTTTTGCACAGGACCAGCATCGGCAGGAGGCAAGTTTTGTACAAACTGTTGTTTTTGTTTAGGACTTAAAACTTTGGCAGCTAGATCTTTAATTTTTTGAGCGCCTTGCAAAGCCATGTTTGTAACACCTTTGCCTGCGGCAGCTAGGTCTTGTCCAGCAGCACTAGCAACATCTGCACCTTTGCCTAGGAAAGAACGATTGGCACCCAAGTCAGACATGCCTTGCTCGGCCTGTTGGAAAATGTCTGTGATCTGTTGTGAAGTTAACTGTGCCTCTGATAGAATGCTTTTACTCTGAAGGCTTGTAATAAAAGGCACAGTAAAATTTTCGTACATGGTACGCATGTACTGTGCAGTTTTTGTATCAGTATTTCTTGAAAGACTCTCAACAATCTGTTGAGCTGTGGTCAGCTGTTTTAATTCATTAATTTTCATTTGGGCGTGTTCTCCGGATTCCACGGGTAAATTTAGTTGGGTCTTGCGCTCGTATGCTGTTCAACAATCTGCGTTCTAGATCGTCTGCAACTTCAGCATCATAGTTTTCACGTATATGATTCATGAGATTGATAGCACTTGCGATGACATTAGTGGCACGACTTTCAATGAGACTGTTTTTGTCCCTTTGTAAGCCCATGCTGGATAATTCTTCTAAAATGCTACGGGTCTGCTTTTGCAAGATTTACTCCAATCTATTGTATATTTATGTGTTAACAATAATTATCGATTGCCCAGTGAGGCTTAAATATTATTATGAACGATTATTTTTGTGTTTTGCCTTTTTTTGGATACGAATACAGTATCAGCAGCGGCACTCATTGTTGCTTATTACCCAATGGTTATGATTTAACATCTATTAGAAACAGTATATTGGCCGGTGAGAGAAGCCCGTTTTGCAGTGCCTGTTGGAACTTAGAAGATGCCGGACTCACAAGCGATAGAAAACTTAAAAATTCAGCACTGGATTTTTATTGGGATCGCGACATTCGATATATCGAAGAAGATGTAAGGCAGGGCAAATATAAAACCATAATGGTTAAAAATGTAACTAGCAATACCTGTAATTCAACTTGTGTTACCTGTAATTCTGGAGCATCCAGTGCCTGGGCCCCGCTCGAAAAGAAAATTGGGATAACCCCAAACATAGCAGAATCAATGTCAAAAGAAACCATTGATAAAAACTTAGATTTTAAAGATTTGATCATGTTGAATTTTGTTGGCGGGGAACCGTTGTACGAAAAGAAAAATTTTTACATACTTGAAAAATTAATAGAACATAATAATACAAATTGTTTTATAGCCATAACCACAAACGGTTCTGTTCGTCTGTCAGAAGATGAAAAAGAGTTGTTTAAAAAATTTAAGAATCTAAATTTTAACATCAGCATAGATGGAGTTGGTCCCGTGTTTGAGTATATGAGGTATCCGTTGAAATGGGATGTGCTGTTGGATAATTTGGAGTTTTTTAGAACTGTTACTGATAATACCAGCGTCAGCTATACTACAAGTAACCTCAATGTTTTGTATCACCACCAAACAGTTGCTTGGTTCAATGAACAAAAATTAAACTATCACTATAACCCAGTTATCAATCCCAAATATTTCAGTCCCAAATCATTGCCTAAGAAAATAAAAGAGGCAATTTGCAATAAAGTTGGATTGACCAAAGACTTAGAATTTTTCTTTGGGACTGAACATACAGAGCAGGACGATGAAAATTTTAAACAATTACTCAGCGTCATCTCTGTACAAGACGAAGTCAAAGGTATCAATATCAGAGATTACCTCCCTGAATTTTGCGATTTAATCGGACTTTTTTAGCCCGGCAATCATGCTTTTTAGTTTGGCACTTTGTGCATCACCTGAGGCACGTGGCTGCGGTGCTTCTAGGTTAAACCCTGCCCGGGGCTGTGCTCGTTCAAACTTAGCCTCACCCTCGCCCTCATCTGTGGCTGTACCCTTGATCTTGCTCATGATATTGGCCACACTAGGAGGACCGCTGCCCTGTGCAGCATCCAAACCTGGGTCTGTAATACGCATGGTTTCGATGTTGTACTCAAGGTCAATCTTTTGATCAACACCTGTACTACTACGACTTTTCAAACACTGTATTTGATAACGTCCACGTTCTTTCATGGCTCTGCTGGTCAAGATACCAAACACGTTATCTGCTGTGTTAATTTTACTGATACCACCAGAGATATGACTGTGGTTGAACTCTACTTCTTCCACAGCTGATCGGTTAAGTTGCGATGCAGTTACCATCAAGATGCCCAGCTCTTTGGCCAAGTTGCGTAGTTCTTCTGACACATACTTGTCTTTGACGAACAGGTCATTAGGACTGACTTTGGCGCTGACAGGCATGACCAAGTCCAAATAGTCAATCATAACAAAGTCAACTTTTTTACCTGTCTGTATCTGATACTCTTTCAAATAACTGCGAATGTCATTTACATTACTCTGTGCAGGCAAGGCTTTGATCTGATAGTTGCCTGACTTTTTACCAATCATGCCAACACGCAGGCTGGTGTTGTCAATGTCCTTGCGAATGTCTCTAGTACTGGAATTGGTCAACATGGCATCACTACGCAGGCCTGTGAGTTCTTCACTCAGTTCCAAGGTCACATATACGCCGCTCAAGCCCTGTTGTAGCCAGTTGAGTGCTATGTTCATCATGACCAAGGACTTGCCCGAGCCCGATCCTCCTGCAAAGATGTTGAGCTCGCCGCGGCTAAAGCCACCATACAACAAGCGATCTAGTTGTGGCCAACCTGTTGAAACTTGCCCGCCGCTGTCGAAGTACTTTTTAATACGAGCCGCAGGATCAGCAAAGTAATCCGTGCCCATGTCTTTAGTAAGTGATATCTGTACTGCATCTTTGATTAACTTTTCTACTGGATCAAAGTCGCCATTCTCTAGCAAGTCTGCTGCCTTGAGAATGGCACGTTCCAATTCTTGACGTTTGGTAAACTGTTCAAATTCTTCAATAAACCAGTCGTTGTGTTCTTGTAGATCCGTGGTGACTTTGAGTTCAACACCTGTGGTGGCACGGACCTGTTCTGTTGTGGGCAGCGTTTTGTACTTGTCACTGTAGTCGCTAATAAACTTGGCAGTCTCACGTAGACTGCGATCAAAGTTGTCGTTGTTGTAGATGTTCTGTACACGCACAAAATTCTGTGCGTCACCCAACATCATTTCTAAAAATAGTTTTTGTAATTCGGGGCTGTATTCTTTTGTCATTGCTTATTAATTATGTGTCTTTTCTTGAGTTCAATTTTTAATCTGCTGGTTTCTCGTGCATCCAGTATGGTTTTGAGAACAAACAACTTACCATACCGGCGCACTGCATCATTGATATCTTTGCATGTATCATGCCATACCGGAAAGCTGACACCCCAGCCATATTCGATTGCGTTGTTGATAAGGTTGACCCCTGACGGATCGCAGTCAGGCACAACGATGACTTCCCGCCCCAGACTGTCAATAATGTCAGCTTGATTCTCACTGCACTCATTACCCAGTATAGCAACACCATCAACAGCCATCGCATCAAACGGCCCTTCTGTGACAATGACGAATTTCTTTTCAGCTGTTTGTAGATCCACATTAAACACAAAGTCAGTGGCATATTGGCTGTGATATTTTGGCTTGACGTTGTCGTCCAGCCCTCTGGCGGTATACCCAATTAGTTCTCCCTTCCAGTAAAATGGAATAATGATGCGTCGGTGCAGATTGTAGGCTTCGCTGTCGGTGGTGTAAAATTCATAGCGATCAACATCAATCTTGCGATCCAATACGTATTGGGCTGCTGCTTGAAACTGTGGATGTATGGGATCATCTTCGTTTTGCAATCGCAAAAATGTGCGCCACTCGCTGAAACTGACCACACTGTCGGGCAAGGCACGTGGTGTAAAGTGTACTTCTTCCTTGACTGCTTTTTCCAGTTCTTCGGGCGCAACCAAGTCTTTGACACGTACTGCTTCAATAACCAAGCGTTTGATGACGTTGTCGTCTGCACCCAAATAGCCCAGCAGTTTTCGAAACTTGTAGTTTAGGTGACGACCTGGAGTGTAGTTGGCCTTGAAGTTGCAGTTGAAACAGTGATAGCTGACCGACCCGTTGCCGTTTGCAATAATGCCGCCACGTCCACGACGATCACCACAGCAAGGCGCATTGAAACTGATCCAACCACTTGTAGAGTTTGTTTTACGTTTTGCTGGAAGTAATAGATTTACTGCGTCTTGTACGGCTGTGAGCATACACTATTATATAAGACATTTTGGTTAAGATCAACTGTTTAGGCTGGACTTGATCCGTTATATCTAGTCAAATAATAGGTGGCATTTTGAAGATGTTCTGCGGCAGTCAATGCCCTAGTGTATACGTGTGCCACAGAAACTTTACCAGTCGTGTTGTTGGCATTGCCTTGATACGCAAATATTTCTGGGGTTGATGCCGACGGTCTATTTGTAGTAGAGGCACTGGTTCCATGGGCCACACCATTTATGTAGATAGTCCAGCCCGTAGTCCCACTAAAACTCATCGAAGCATAGTACCAATTATTGGCACTGAGTGTGATATTAGACCCTACTACTTGATAACCATCACCGTTATTATTACCAGCATATAATGTGGTACCACCGGCACCCCAAAATGTTTCGTTAGTACCAGATCCTATTAGGTTGAAAAAGGTTGATGCTGTGAATTGAAACACAATACCTTTGCTATAGTCAGTGTTTGCCGGAAATATAGCACTGGCTGCAACTGCACCGTTATTTCCGGGACTACTCCAATAGGCCTGTCTTGTACCAGTATTGTACACCGTACCATAACCGCTACCGGTGGGTGATTGATAGAATGTAAAATTATTGTTATTACCACTGTTATCGGGCCAGGTTGTTCCCGACACATAGTTTTGCATGTCAAGATTGAATAACAGACCAGCAGTGACATAACTTAAACTCGATTCTGTTCGAATGCTTATGCCGCCACCTATGTTAATTCCACCACCTATGTTCATACCCCGTACCTTGCTCTAAAATAATTAAAGTTTTGGCTAACTTCATTGGCACTCAATGCACGATTATACAACATGGCCACCGGAATGTAAGCATCAAATGAATCGTATCCATCCCAACGTCGTGCCACACGATACCCTAGTGTACTGACCAAATTGCTTCCGCCGCCGGCACTAGCCGTTGTGTTTTGTAGTACATTGTTAATATATAATTTGATATTAGCACCATCGTATGTGCCCACAATGTTATACCATGTGCCAGTTGTAAGTGCATAGCCACCGCTC
>Ga0208739_1000528_pt1 | contig 11106 bp, 25 predicted proteins | sample CryBogCBE27Jul09_FD_184566 | JGI IMG/M metagenome (GOLD analysis project Ga0208739, IMG submission 184566) | Freshwater microbial communities from Crystal Bog, Wisconsin, USA - CBE27Jul09 (SPAdes) (version 2) | ecosystem: Environmental > Aquatic > Freshwater > Lake | place: Crystal Bog... | reverse complement strand
CGATTTTTAAGAACCATTTGGTTTCTATTGTGGGCCACCAAAGGAATCTTGTACTCCTTGGGTAAACCCTCAATGTACATTGCCAGAGTAGAGCGGAACATATCTCTATTCTCTTCTGTGTCTGCAACAAGAGTCCCTTGCCAACCAGGATGGGTAAACTGCCAATAAAGGTCAAGAGCCAAACTAACAGTAGTAATACCCAACTGACGACCCTTAAGAATAACGAAAAAATGTACGTCATCAGCCAACCCTTTCGTCATCTCTTCCATTACATACGTCTGAGTCCCCAAGAGGTTACCCATCTTCTTGAGCCCCTCCTCTTTAGTCTCAATCTTGAGTTCTGAACAAAACTTATAAAAGTTCTTGAGGTTAAAGTTCACGTGGTTTACCCATCCTTTCTTCTGTCCAGTACGCTATCTCTACTCTTACATCTTTGTTTCTAGCACAAGAAATCAATTCCTTGTAAAACAACTCAGAATACTTCTCTTTCCACTCGGCTGCTAACTTCCTCTTGCTACTGGGCTTAATGCACTGTATGGCACGCTGCATCTCCCTCTTGAGCTTCATACGAGAGTTGTACAACTGCTCTTGCATATCCTTCTCTGTATCCATATTCAATAGCCTCTGCAACCAAAACTTCTCTCTCCGCTTGCGTGACACAAAGCCTCACCCAAAGAGTCCTACACAGCTCCCTCAGCTCATCTTCGTTCTCCCACAAAAGATTACTCAATATCTTCCCCCATAAACCTCAGCAACACCCTACAAGCTAGCGTGACATCATCCAACTCACCGTAAGACTGACAGTCACTCATCGTGTCTCTCAACCTCCAAACCATGTACTGGTCCAACAAGTCCGTAGCCGTCAACCTGTGACTGCCCGTCAACACAAATTGTTCACTAGGAAAAACTTTTACCTTACCGCCTGTGCTCATGCTGTCCTCCAGACTCTCACCACATCACCCTCAGTCCTACACGTGTACTTACACCCCAACCTCTTACTCGCCCTGTAGTTGGCATTCATCACCTTCTGCCTCGCCTCCACAGGCACAGTAAAACTGTCCCCCACATCCATCTCTTCATACGGATACGCATACACCACTCTTGGCAACGGTATGCTTATCTTCTTCTCTATCGCTAGTTCTGTAACCATATCACTCCCTCTACTAATAACGCTACTATACACGTAAAAAAAGAGCTATGCAATGGTTAGTTACATAGCTCAAGCCCGTCAATCAGTGGCAACTGCGGGAAACAATATTTTATTTGGGGGGGGCGAGATGTGGAGTGCACGCCACCACAGCATCCAAGTCCCATGACATGACCTGCTGCATCACGTCAAGCTGTGCTCTTACATGAGTCAAGCCCTTTCCCTTTCCATGCTCGCACTGGTGCACTGGTGCCAGGCTCTGGCATGTGATGACAGGCTCGACATGGTGTCCCTATATATGGTCATGGGTGAGCGAGAGGTTGAAACCCTAGAGTCTTTCACGTCAACTGGCTTTGCACTTGCTTAATATATAAAGACATGACCACACAAATACCCTCTTTCTTTATATAAGTATACTGTATTTATCCTCACTTTTCACTTATCAAATACATAAGATAAACTAATACTATCTGTTTACGGGTTTCTACTATAAGGGTTTTTAGTCTCACTTTATTAAAAATAAATATCCTTATAAATCAATAATCAAATAACCCTACAAAAATTGTGGCACGAATCTTTCGCCTATATATATAAGAGCATCAAAAAAAGTGTTCTTAAATTCCTAACCTAACTGAAAGACAATTATGACAATCACCAAAAAAGCCCTCAAGATTATCAACTCTGAACTCAACTCTGTTGCTGTTGCTCACATGATGCTTAACGATGCAATCAAGGACAACAACAAAACTCTCATGCTCTTGTGGGCACAACACGGGTTGAGAGCAACTCAAAAACTCAACGAGTTCGGTATTAAACCAGATGCGGGCAACGGGGGTACATTCGAATTTTACGTTCACAAGTATTCTCACCTCGAACTTGCTTAAATAATAGCTCCTAGCCCTTTCTGAGGGCTTGGGGGTGCTATTTTGCATCGTAATCTAATTGGAGTCCTACCAATGAATAAAAATCTAATCTTACTTGCCCGTCAATTACGTAAATCAATTGGTGCACATTACCGAATGATTGGTAATTCAAATTTGACTAATGATGCGTTTCAAGATGCAAGAACTAAAAATGATGAGGCTGTATCACTTGCAAAGTATTTGATTCAATCTTTAGAGAATCGTCATCAAGCCGAACTGTTTGCACATCAAGTAGGTATGCCAGGTTATTTTTACGCATACAGCGTTTAAGGGGTTAATTATGACATTCGCATTTATACCTAAAGGCAACTATTCAATCGGTGACATTATCACCGTACACGGTGAAAAGATGAGAGTTGAGAGCTACACACACACGGGCAAAAACGTGACTGTACACACTCTAGAGGGTGCACTCAAGTTCAAGCGTATTGTGTGCATCTGTACCGATTCAAAGCCTATTGAAGCTGTTTTAAGTTGATTTCAACTGTTAGCCCTTGTAAGAGGGTTAACGGGTGCAATCCGCATCATTAACTTAATTGGAGTCCTACCATGTCAAGAGCTATTATTACCAAGTATTTGAGTGCAACTAACACCAAGGGTTCACGCATCAAGGCCACTGTGCCAAATACAAATTGGAGCGTTATAGTGCCTTATGACCACAGCTATTCTTATGAAATGGTGCATTTTGAAGCTGTTAAAGCATTGGTCAAAAAGTACGGCTTGAATTGGGTATTCACCCCCTTGCGCTGTGCCAGTTTAGACCACGGGGACTCTTACGTGTTCTTAAGTGCTGGCATGACTGACACAGCTACTGGCAAAGTGTACGAGCACGGGCAAGTAGTAACAGCTTAACTGTTAAGGGGCTTATATAGCCCCTTTACGGGTGCGCTGTTGCACTATTTGAATGGAGTCCTACCATGAAGATATCAGAAAAATTTGCCCTTAATGAGTGGCTTAGTGAATACCCTGACGACATGTCTTATGGTGAAATTTTAGAGCTAATGTCCACTGACGAATGGACTATTGACGAAATCACCGTGTGGGAGGTAGTGGAAAACTACACTCTAGACCAAGTGTCTGACTTTATAGAAAATACCCGTATGCACTTTGAGAGAGTAACTGAGGAGATAACAGCATGATAAAAGAACACTTACCCGTTGACCATAACCACACACATCACACGCACCCACGCACGCTCTGGGAGGCTTTTCAGGGTAGAGGGGACATGTACGTATCAGAACCCCTAATATCCGCTGAGGATGCCCCTTTTGTAAAACAGCTGTGCGTTATAGCCCTAGTGTCCCTAGTGGTTTTTCTGGTGTGGGGTTGACAGACCCCATGAGGGTTTGGTAGAGTCCCCTTAGTTGCCGTGGAAAGCAATAGATTAAAGCCTCTTACACATGCCTTCGCCCTTGGTTCTTACCTATGGGTTTCCACCGAGGGCAGTTGTAAGAGGCTTTTTTTATTGCTGGTGGCGATACGGGGGCATGACCTACCCCTTGAGAATGTGGATGCGACAGACTCAGATAAACGTGTTGAACAGGGCGTGTGTCTCCTAGGTAACTTCGGGGCAGTGAAAACTCTGGTAGGGCAAAACCCCTATAAACTAGATAAACGAGAGCATCTTACCCTTGTGGATAACTTGGGGACAACTAGCTTGATAGTGCCGTCTATCAGGTCACTAAAGGCATGGAGAAATGAAAAGACAACATGCAAGTTTTAAATTTATTATTAAAAAGACGGGGAGTCTTGAGAAATGCTTATAAACACTCTGGAGAAGCCAGTCACTTTTACCGACTACAAGAGCTTGAGTACCTGCTCAAGCGTATTGAACATGACCAAGACAGAAGCGATGGTGCTTCTGGATTGGGTGAGAGGGGGTATGGACTTGCCCCAACATGTAGTGACCCAAGCACTGTTGATTACGGGTGATATAAGCCCTCTGGCGCTGCGCTAGGGGCTACGCTGGAGGGCTACGCTAGTAGACCCCTCGACAGGGGCTACTCTCTGTGTCTTGAGATGGGGTCAAGCGGAACCCCAAGAGAAGCGCAGACCCCTGCATGATAAAGACCCCATGTTTTGAAAGGATATACAAGATTACTGTTGACAGGCTAATCACCTACCATGATAATTCACACATCTACACATGTAGATATTTTCCTAACCATCGAAAGGCTTAAAAATGAAACTATGTAAAGACTGTAAGCATATTGTCGCTCCTGACAGTGCTGACAAAAGATATTCACGTTGCAACTATAACCAGAAAATCTCTATGGTGACTGGTGAACCTGAAGAGACAGAGCTTCTCTTTTGTTTTGTCTCCAGGGAGTCTATAGACCCCTTGAAGTGCGGTGCAGACGCACGTTTCTATGAGGAGAACACACATGTCTGACTTCACACCTGAAATAAGAAACTCTGCTATATGGTCTGGAGACAGTCGCAAGGTAGCCAATGGCAAGGCCAATGACGTTATCCTGACTAAGCTCGGTATCATGCCTATACCTGACCTGTCTGACATAGAAGCTGTCCAGATGGGACATGTGATGGAGCCTGTCATCGGCAGACTGGCTCAAGAGAAGCTCAAGACTGAGCTGGTCAAGATAGAAGAGTCTCTAACCCATCCTAAAGAACCGTGGTTACGCTCTCATTTTGACTTTGCAGGGAAGGTCAACGGCAAGACTGTCCTAGTCGAGTGTAAGAACTATAACGCTGCTGTTAGGAACAAGTTTGAGGGAACTAGTATTCCAGCAGCAGACATGGCACAGCTCGTCCACGAGGCTCTGGTCTACGGGACTGACACGATGTATCTGGCTGTCCTCTTTGGAGGACAAGAGTTCTACTTGCAAGAGTTCCACATCACAGAAGAGATGAAGACAGAACTCCTCTGGAAGATGGCAGAGGTGTGGGCTAGGGTGAAGACCAACGAACCCTACCCTCCAGAATCTGTTGAACAAGCCAAGCTACTCTTCCCCACATCCACAGAAGACCTTAAAACAGCGTCTAGGAGCGTAGAAGAGGCGTGTAGCACCCTGAGTGTCATCAAAGCCAATATCAAGGCTCTAGAAGCCCAAGAAGAGGCTCTACAGACCCTCATCACAGGTTATATGGGTGAATGTGGGGGATTGGCGACTATAGACGGGAGGACTCTGGCTACCTGGAAGTCTGCCAAGGCTAGTGTCAAGTTTGACTCTAAGCTGTTTCAAGAGGCTATGCCTGACATCTACGAGCAGTTCAAGAGGCCAGTCCCAGGCTCACGTAGGTTCTTACTGAAATGAAGTCAGCATACCCTTATATCCACAGACACCCTACTACAGGCGTGACAGAGCTGGACAACGGCATGACACTGCGTGACTGGTTCGCTGGCATGGCTCTACAGGGCTTAATGCCAGACACCTTTAAAACACCCCCTGATGACTACCCAGATGGCTCACTAGCTGAGCTTTGGGCTGGTATGGCCTATGAAATGGCTGACGCAATGATGAAAGAAAGAGAGAACAAATATGAGTAATCTAGTACCTATAGGAGACATTCAGACGATGGCAGAGGTTGCAGCCAAGTCTAAAATGTTCGGCTTCAAGAACACAGAAGAAGCTATGGCGATTATGCTCCTGTGCCAGGCAGAGAACCTACACCCAGCTATAGCCATGCGTGACTTTCACGTGATACAAGGTAGACCAGCTCTCAAAGCAGATGCGATGTTAGCCAGGTTTCAGCAAGCTGGAGGTTCAGTCAATTGGAAGGTATATGAAGATGAGCAGGTCACGGGAATATTTAGCCATCCGCAGGGAGGCTCACTTGAGGTCACGTGGACGCTTGCCAAAGCCAAGCTCATCGGGATTGCCAACAAAGATAACTGGAGAAACTACAGCCGTGCGATGCTCAGAGCGAGGTGTGTATCTGAGGGTATACGCTCGGTTTACCCAGGGTGTGTCGTGGGTGTCTACACTCCTGAAGAAGTCCAGGATTTCACGCCTCCCAGAGACATCACGCCTCCTGTACCACAGGCTCCAGTTGAGGTCATCCAAGAGGTGATAGAAGACGCTGACGGTGCTTTCAAGCTCTGGGTTCCCAATGCTGATAAACCCTACTCTACTCACCACACCCTAGAAGAGTGGATAGAGGGCTATGTCAGCATGGCTGTGCGTATCAATAGTTCTCCTAAGTTTGACTTTGAGCAAAAGCTAGAGAAATTAGCACAGTTGTCAGAATGCAACACTGAGTTTGTGATGACACTGACCTCTATAGAAAAGGCCAAGATTAAGGCTGCACTGGCAAGTGAGGGGGTGAATGTAGACCCAAAGCGAGAGCTGTCCCTGATACGTCCCGATTTGGAACACAGCGATACAGAATCTTGAAACACCTAGAGCACTCCCCTATCACGCCACAAGAAGCACTCAAAGAATACGGGAGTTTTAGGCTTGCAGCACATATTGAGGTTCTTAGAAAACAGGGACACGACATCAGTACAAAAATGGTTAGAGAGGGTGGGAAAGAATACGCCCGTTACACATTACACAGAAAGGAAACACAACATGGATAACAAATTTGAAGAGAAACCAGGATACGCAATACTCTTTTACACAGCACCAGAGAATAAGAAGTTTGAGCAGTCTCCAGACTTTGACGGCTCTATGATTCTCAAAATGGATTACAAAGCAGGGGAGCGTATCAAGATTGATGTCTGGCAGAAAGAGACTCGCACTGGTAAACCGATGCTCTCAGTGAAAGAGAACACCTGGGCTAAAGAGAAGAACCTTCAGAAAGACCAACCTAAAGAGGTCACACCCAGCTACAGACAGGCTCCTAGAACAGGTTACAGGAAGCGTGATGACGAAGATTTGCCATTCTGATGGCTAGTTCTCTGACACCCACACAGCGCACTCTAGCCTACTTGCGAGAGGAAGGTTATCTGTGCGCTATCGTGGAGAAGTGGAATCCTCACGTCAAGATAAGACAGGACCTCTTTGGGTTTATCGACATCTTGGCGATTAAGAAGGGGGAGACTCTGGCGGTGCAGTGTACGTCTACGGGTGTGGCTGCAAGGGTGAAGAAGATACAAGAGTCTGAATACCTAGCAAGGGTAAGGGAGGCAGGATGGAAGATTTACGTAATTGGATGGAGCAAGAACTCCAAGGGAAAGTACGTGATGAGACTCTTAGACATTTCATAGTGCTCGGTGCTGAGATGATGGCTAAGGCTTATAAACAAGGCTTTGAAGATGGAATGTCCTATATAACTCCAAGTGGGGGTGGTGCTTCTGGGCAATCCAGAGGTTAGGAACAGTGGCTGGCAGACCCGCTGATACCCCTCAGTCTGCCTATTTCCTAACTGGAGAAGAATATGAGCCAATGTCCTAGTTGTGGTGGTGACTGCGGTTACACCAAGAAGAAAGGTTGTCAGTATAAAGCTGGAAAACGTGAATGGATAGGATTGACAGATGAGGAGCTTTTAGAAGCGTGGCATTGGGGGGGTAATGATCCACACATTGAAGGTGCTCATTTTGTGACTTTGTACAAATACTTTGAAACTAAATTAAAGGAGAAAAATCATGGCAACTAAGAAAACCGTGGCTAAGAAAGCCACTAAACCTAAACACATCTTTGTAGCAACACCTATGTATGGCGGGATGTGCTCAGGCTTTTATGTCCAGTCTCTGCTGCCCATGCAGAAGATGCTAGACGAACAAGGCATACGCTCTAGCTACAGCTTTATGTTCAACGAAAGCCTCATCCAGAGGGCTAGAAACGCTCTGGTGAACGTCTTTATGCAGAATGATGAGTTCACTCATCTCATGTTCATAGACGCTGATATACGCTTTAATGCCTCTGACATCATCCACATGGTGAACTCTGACGTAGACGTTATCTGCGGTATTTATCCTAAGAAAGAGATTAACTGGCTAGGTGTAGAGAATGCAGTCCATGAAGGGGTTAAGACCAGTGACTTGAAGAAGTACACGGGTAGCCTGGTCGTCAACCTCAAGAACTACTCTGGTTCTGTCACTGTGCCGATTAACAAGCCAGTAGAGATTTGGAATGGCGGTACAGGGTTTATGTTGATTAAGAGAAGTGTGTTCACCAAGCTCAAGAAGCACGTCCAGAGCTATCTTAATGACGTAGCAGACACTTCAGGAACCCTAAAGAACAACAGGGTACACGAATACTTCCCTGTGATGATAGAGCCTGAGACTGGCAGACTCCTTTCTGAAGACTATGCTTTTTGTTATCTAGCGAGAAAGCATGGCATCAAGATTTACGCTGCTCCCTGGGCTAATCTAGGCCACATGGGAAGCTATCTCTTTGAAGGTGGACTGCTACCAGCTCCTTAACGACAACCCCATCTTTTACGGGCAGCTTTACCACGCTCGCCCGTCCAACTTTTACTGCGAGCACAGAATGATTTATGTCTTGGGCCTGATTTTTGGGGTGCTTTTAGCTTTGAGCCTGTTGCTTTGTTGTACTTTGCTCGTCCTTTGGCTGTCAACCCTCCCCCTCGGGATACTGGGAGTTTTTCTCCTCGGCCTACTGATAGGTTTGGACCTGACTTTCTAGGCATCTTATTTACCTGCTAGTTTCATAAATGCAGACATAGCAGCATCTGCATAGCTCTTAGACATAGCTTCATCTTTAAACGTCTGTATAGCCTCTCTAGCTTTAGCTGACGCTATTTCATAAAGACTTGGCTCATACTCTAGCATTTTTGTGGTGTAAGGCAAAGAGGACTGTAAGTAAAAATGTTGTAGTTCTGGCGTGGGAAACATCTTTTTACCAATGTCTGTGTCGAGTATTGTTTGTCCTTTTGGCAAAGCAGCTTCAAAACCTTGTAAGTCAGCCATCATTTCACTTTCGCTGTGTGGGAAGCTGGAAGAAAATATGTTTTTATCTTTGTATTCTTTGTAAACCTTTTCAGCATTTTTGTAAATTTCATTCATTTTGTCTGATGGATACGCCATCATAGGACCACCTAAACCAAGACGATAAGTGTAAAAATCTTTATCGCCTTTTTCTTGGCTTTTCACTAAATCTTTGTTAGCTAAGTTTTGTGCAACGTGTGTAGCTTCATGTCCTAATGTAGACACAGGTTCAAAAATAGACCGTTCATTCAAATTGATTACTTGTGGCTCACTCTTTTTAACGTAACCACCCAGTGCTGGACCCGCAGCAATACTTTTAATTTTCTCAACACCAGTCATGTATTGAGGAAAGTCAATATTTAACTTTTTCCTAGCTTCTGGTGACAATGCCTTAGACTCTACCTCAGCATATAAATCTTTGTCTTTAGGCATATAAACGTGTCCCTTGCTTGTCAATTATGAGCCGTTGTAGTCTAGGCTGGTCATTAGGACTATTAGGCACAGATATATGAGTCCAACGGTCAAACTCACGAATAATTTGGTCATACTTTAAGTCACTCGCAATGATAGCCTTGACCACTTCATCTGGGGTCATACCAGGAACCCTAATATCTGCTGCACACCCCAACCTATGCTGAGACGTGTTTTTGCTACCCACGGCAGTATTCACAGCCTCACTACGGTAGGCAGAATTGACCATGATAGGCTTGCCTCCTAGAGTCTCTTTCACTTGCTCTAGGAACTCAGCCAAGCGCATTAGGTTAGCCTTTTCATACTCACTAGGGGTGTTATCCAGCTCTCTGTGGTCAGTATGAGTCAGCTCTTCTAGCGTGAAGTTTTTAGTTAACATCGTCATTCTTTTTATCCCCTATATGTATGCCTGTGATAAGTCCAATAAATCCACCCACAATGGTCTGGAATGCTGGTCCAATAATATCAAATACAACTTTATCGTCAACAGTCGGGTCGTAAATAGCCAGTAGAAACATCCAAATCATACAAGCCACTACACCCATTAAAGAGATGCTTGCAATGATGGTGACGACAGCTTTGAGGTTGATGTTCATTGTTCACTCCTTACTTGGTTGTAGAGGTCAATACAGGCGTTAAGCTGCCTGATAGCATTGTCTCCGTCTGCGGTGATGGCGACAAGAGCTTGACTAACCTCTGGGTCAAGTTCGGCTCTGCTTTCTGTATCTCCACTGGCAGAGGTGGTATTTTGGCAGGTTGAAACGGTGCGGGCGGTGAAGCGCAACTGACCACTAGACAGGTCAGACTGCAACTTAGTAACTTCAGCTTTGGCATTCTGATTGGCCTTTCTCAATTCTTTGGCATGACTGTCTACCATGTCTTGCATCTGCTTCTCTTTATCCCTCTCCAAGGCATTGAGCCTAGCGACCTCTGCTTCTTGTTCAACATAAGCCTGGTGATGCCCGTAGAAATAGGAACTCAGCACTAACCCTAGCACACCAACAATTATCCACGGATTGAACAAACTGAACATTATTTGGCACTTCTGTTAATACTTTTTTGGTAGTCTAGGTGAATCCCGTACATCAATACAGCAAACGTAGTCAGAAGGACAAAGCAACCAGCAAGTAACGCTCCACGTACCTGCCATTTGTCAATAAACTGCCGTCTTTTACGTGCAGCTTCTTCCAGAGCTTTTTTTGTTCACGCTCGACTTTTTCTCGCTCTTTTTTAACTATCTCACGCATTTCCGTGAATTTCTGCCAGAGTCCAGGCATACCAATCTGGTAAATAATCATCTCTCTGAGGTCAGTCTCCATCTGCTCCAACTGTTGTTGTCTCAAGATGCGATTCATAGCCTCTTCATTGATAGAGACATTCTTGGCTAAGGGCTTCTTCTTGGCCTCTTTCTCAGCCTCTTTAAAGGCTTCCTGATGGGTAAAGAATGACCCTAGGTGACTACCCACATCTTGGACAATATCCGCTACGTCTTTACCATCTTTCTTAAAGTCTTGGTAAAGCTCTATACACTCACGGATACCTGCGTGTGCCGCTTTACACGCTGCAAATATCGTGATGGGGTCCATTAGTACCCCTGAGACGTACCGTCATTCAGAATCAAAACACCGCCAATGTTTACGCTGACAACAGCAGCCGTGGCAGCACTACTGGCAATTTGGAATCTCAAGTCTGTGCCAGCAGGGTATCCATAA
>Ga0208739_1000512_pt1 | contig 11331 bp, 10 predicted proteins | sample CryBogCBE27Jul09_FD_184566 | JGI IMG/M metagenome (GOLD analysis project Ga0208739, IMG submission 184566) | Freshwater microbial communities from Crystal Bog, Wisconsin, USA - CBE27Jul09 (SPAdes) (version 2) | ecosystem: Environmental > Aquatic > Freshwater > Lake | place: Crystal Bog... | reverse complement strand
AGCCATTATTTATCCTTAAGATCCTGTATCGCCACCAATTGGGGTAGTGTAACCCGCATCAGTTGCTGCTTGTTGAATATCTTGTGCAGTGGTTGCGCCAGTAGAAGTTGGCGTGCTAGAAGAGCCGCTATATTGACCACTGGTATCCTGACCTGTGCTTACTGCAGCGAGTGGTGAAGTATTGGTAGAAGTGGCAGCTGGTTGTGAGGAACTAGAACCAAACAAGCTACTAAATAATCCAGGGGCTACATAGTTAGGGTTAGCCATTGGCAAACCAGTTACTGGGTTGGTAATTGTTGGGCTACCACCACTTCCAGAACCAAACAAACCACTTAATAATCCGCCAGTAGATACACCAGTGCCGCCCAAGGCAGTAGCTAAACCCATTACCTGGTTTAGTGGAGATAGGTTAGTTGTGTTAGATACTGTGGCGCCAGGTTGAACGGTTGACAATACGTTGCCAAGGTTAGCTGCGTTAATGTATGGTGATGCTTGTTGATATTGACCGGTAGTCAATAGGTTGTTGATGTCTTGTTGTGTTACGTTGCCAGCGCCAATAGCGGCGTTTACACCGGCTGATTGGTTTTGTAGTGCGGCTTGCATTTGTTGTGATGCTAACTGAGCCTGAGCGTTTGTCAATGCTGATACATCAGCAGTCTGGCCGCGCAAGCTACCAAAGTTACCAGAACCAATATTTTGTGCTTCTTGCTGTGCCTGGATAGTTGGGGCTAATTGTTGAAGTTGCTGGTTTTGGGCTTGGAACAAACCACCCAAAGCGGTATTAACGTTTGGTGTTACCTGACCAGTTGGGCTAACGTTCCAAGGACTCGCAGCGCCACTAGCAATATTTTGTAGTGTGCCACCAGCTTGTGTAAATGGGTTAGTTGCGCCGGATAAAGTATTGACCGCATTCTGCGCCACAGTGTTTTGAGGAGCCGGAGCAGCAGCATTAGCAGATTGTGCTTGACTGACAACGTTTTGCTGAGCTGTATCAAACCAGCTCGGCATTGTGGTTGTTTGGACTCCTGTATTGGAGATTAGACTACTTAATCCAGTTGCCATTATACTTTCGCTTTCTTCTTAGCTGCCAATAAGTAAGCCAAGGGGCCTTTACTATCTGGCGGTAATTTACTAGGGTCGTGTTTTTGTTTGTGGGCGCGGATAACTGATAAAAAGCTATCTAACACCTTAGCGCCAGATTGATTGCTTCCGTTACCTAAATCAGATACTACATCAGCTGGAATAACAAACTCACCATTAGCCAACATGGCTTTTACAGAGTCGCTGGTACCATCGCCAGCGCCTTGAACATAACGATGCTGCAAACCACCTTCACTATGAAACTCTGGTACATGGTCATCAATCTCACCACCAGCGGCATGGGCGCCAATCAAGCGACCAGTCATATCACCAAATGCTTCATTTTTTGGTGTGCCTAAAAGCGCGGTAGGACGACCATGACCAAACACTGGAGCATAACTTAAACCACCACCAGTTGCCAAATGGATTACTGGGGGCGCCTCTTCAACAGATTGAATTTGTGTGCCATATTCTGGGGACGCTAATGCGGATAGTGTTGGTATACCTAGTAAAGCAGCCTGTTGAACCGCTCTTAAGGATGGTGTCAAACCAGTGAGTTGATTACTGGTATCACCAACGCCAGTGATTGAATTAGATGATAAATTGGATGTAGATCCACCGGTAGCTAAACCGGCAAAGTATGGGTTGTAAGAAGCTGATGGAGTTGTCATATTTTGATTTTGTTCTAATCCAATTAATGAGGCATCTTTGGTTGGTGCAAATGTTCCTACTAAGTTTGTTATACCTGGGTTAGTTTGAGCTGTGGATGGTGATCCGTATGATAAACCAGTTCCACCGCTTGTTGTAACTGTTCCTGTACCGCCGGTACCACCACCGCCACCAGTTCCAATTGCAGTTCCACCGGCGCCGGTTCCTGTTCCAGAGATTGTTCCGGCTCCTGCACCCGTTCCCGCTATTGTGCCTGTACCGGCACCGTTACCACTTGCACCACCGGGCACTGTTGCCGTACCGGTTCCTGTTCCACCAGGTGTTGTTGCGGTTGCTGTTGTGCCTGTACCCGTTCCGGTTGACTTACTAGTAAATAAGTTATCAATTAATTGCTGGTACGGATCTGTGGCAACACTTGGTGTCGTTGTGGTAGCAATGTTTTTAATTGCATCATTATACTCACCCTGAGTAATTTGTCCACTAGCCAACTCAGAATCAAGCTGTGCTTTAGTAGTCTGAGTCTGTGCTGTTGTATCTGGTGTCGTTGTAGATATCGGGATCATCGAAAGATTCGGTGTTCCGTCTGTATTCTTAGTTACGGGGAACTGATCGCCACTTGGTTTTCCTTCCATAGAGGAATCAAATGTATTTCCCGTTGATAACGCAATACCAGTGTTTGTTAACTGACCGGTTGTTGGGTCTTTTACGTAAATTCCCCACTTACCAGTTGTTGGGTCTTGATGATAAACACCAGGAACCGTCTGTTGCGTGGCAGGCAACGTATCTGCCTGTGCGCTTGGGATTACTGCATCCAACACCATCTTAACCGCATCAGTTGGCGTCATTGTTGGATCTTTTGCCAATAACGCATTGTATGCAGCAATTTGTTCTGGTGTAGTTAATTGACTTTGTGCCGCAGCATTAATGTTCGTTGCTGCTGCGCCAGGATCAACAATCTGTTCTGTTGCTGTTATTGCTTGTGCTAATTCAGATGGTATACTACCATTTTGTGTTGCCTGAATATACATATTTTGTGCGTTAACGCCAAGGTTAGCTACAGGACTATTTGCTATTGTCAGTGCCTGATTTATTGATAAGCCTTGTGAAGTAGCATTATTTAATGCTGCCTGCTGAGCATCCGTTAAACTATTAACCTGGTTTGCCACTTTAAACGCATCAGCTGGGGCAACATTACTGTTGTTAACCTGATCAAAGAAGGTTTGAACAGCCGTCGTGCTCATTGTCGCAAGCTGTGGTGCGTATGTCAATGAGTCAGTGGCCGACAATCCCATCTGATTAGCAAAGCTAAAATAGTCTTGCTGATTTGTTGGTAACGCATTAACGGTAGTAGCTAACTGTAATGAGTTAGTTGGGTCACCGTTTGTCTTAAAATCACTGTTAAAGCCTTGTTGCGCCGCTGTCGACATTGTGCCAGATTGTTGTACCGCGTCTTGCACTTTTGTAGTGTAGTCGCTAATCTGTGTCTGGGCTTGTTTTGCAGCAGCATCTAACTGGGTATTTGCATCTGTAATAGCCTGTGTTTGACCAGTATAGTTTGTAGTTATATTTTGGTACGCTTGATAATTTGTGTTATATGTATCACCAGCGGTTTGTGCAGCTACTTGCAAAGTACTTAAATTACTCTCCTGGCTATTTAAACTTGTGGCCAGGGTATTAATTTGATCTGCTAAACTATTTGCAGTTGTTACATCATTAGCTGCTTTAGCAGTATTATATTGGCTGACTAAATCAGTATATTTATTATAATCAGAATTATAGCTATTGTATGCTGTTGTGTAAGCATCATTAGCACTGATCAAATTATTATACGAAGTCTGCGCAGATTGATAAGCAGGCTGAACAGTATTGGTGTAATAATTTTGTTGTTGTGTTTGTTGGCTATTAATCCCATTAATAGCTTGGTTAATTTGAGACGCAATATCTGTACCGGTTTTAGATAAATACTGCGATACACCTTGCGCAACATCAGTATTTTTTAATGTTGATCCAATTTGCGACAAACTAGTATTAACAATACTATTAACAAACGAAGCACCAATGTTTTGACCGGCCACCGCTGAAGCACTTGTAGCTCCAGCAATTTTACCGGCAATTGATGATATTGTTGATCCTGCACCAAGATCTTGCGCACCAACATTAACTGCACCGCCAACCGTAGTACCAACTCCAGCAGCCAAACCAGACAATAACGATTGGTTAATATTGCCAGTGGTTATCAAACTCTTAGCTGCAGCGCCGACGGAGTTACCAGCAGCGCCAGCTAAAATTTGTTGCGTGGCGCTATTCATAACACCATCTAATTCAGCACCATAGGCACCAGCGTAAGCAGTGGCTAATACCGATGGCGCCACACCAGCTGATGCTGCTTGTGCCATACTGTTAGCTACTTCAGGCGCCAAGTTATATGATTGCTGTAATGTATTAGCAATCTGATCTGGTGGAATGCCTTGAGCTACCATATTGGTAGCGTCTTGCGTTGCCATAGATGCCGTGCTATCTGCGGCGGGGGCCAACAAATTGCTACTAACCACGTTAGCAATATTAGAAGCTAAATAAGTTGTGCCCGCTGATATGGCGGCTTGTTGTAAGTTGCCACCGTTAGCAACGGTATCAGCGGCCGATATCAATGGTAATAATTCTGGGTTACCAGTAGCAACTGCCGCTATTTTAGCAATTGAACCAATTGGATCATTAATTGCCGCCTGACCTACTTTTTCAATAGTCTGGCCAATAGATTGAACTGCATTGCCAACAGCACTTGCAGCGTCGCCGATTGCATTACCGACATCACTTACGGCATTAGAGATTGCTTGCGCTACGCCACCCATTATAGAGCACCTTTATCGGTCGGTTGCGCTCTATCAGGCAGCCCACCTTTATGGGGATCACCTAAATTTACCGTCACAATATAATCGCCATTTGCAGCTTTTTGTACTTGATATCCCATATTAGGAAATGGCCGATGGCGTTTTACATATTTAAAAATACCCAATAAAGAGGAATCACTAAATTGAGTAACTAATGTTTTAAATCCAGCTAAACCAATTGCCTTAGTAAATACCAAAGAGTTATGCAAATAGTTTGGAATTGTATCTGCGTTGATGGCTCTAAATTGTGCAATCTTGCCATCTTGCGGCGATTGGTGCACCACAAAAATGGTATTACCTTCTCTCATCATCAAAGCCTTCATCTGATGAGCTTCTAATACCAGACTAGCTTTGACCTGCTCGGCAGTATACTTGCCGCCAGTTTCCTTAGCAGCAATGGCAATTATCTCGTCTTGAGATAACTTCTGATGTTTTGAATTAACAAGAGAAGACACAACAGCTATTATTTTGCTGTTTGTGCCTTAGCTGCCAAGGCCTCTTCAACGGCCTTCTTGAACTCAGGATTGATGGCATTCTCATCAGTCTTGTGTTTTGCCAAGATAGCGTCAGCAACGGCTTTATCGTTGAGGTACTTCATTGTTTGTTGTCCGTGCATTTTGATTCCTTTGGTTATTGTATCTACTTATATTAATGCAAAAAGTGCGTACTAGACGCCCTAAAATTAAGCATTTGGCTTATTTACTATCAGGGTAAACTCATTAGCCCAGTCCTGCCAGTTTTCATAAGCCTCTGGGTTTGGCAGTGGAAACGGCTGGAATGTTGCCAGACTAGCCATATGCTGGGCGGCTTGTCTCCAATTTTCCTCAGGTTGGAACATAATATGTTCTTGGCTGTAATAAATGGCTAGATTGCCATTCCAGTCATCCCAAGACATATGCTGAGTTGTACATGGAAAAAACTGCGGAATAACGTTTTGCTTAGGGGCGCTCATCACCGTACTCGGCCGTAATGACTAATTTACCCATCTCAAAATTACCACCAAGGGTATTAGATTCAAACTTTAACTGAATTAGGCGATGCTCAACACGTAGGTCAATTTTACCAGTGTTTGGGTTAAAATAATATGGGCCTGAATCTTGCTCATCTTCAGTCATCGTGCCACTGGCAAATTTACGACCCAAGATAGTCATTGACATTTGGCCAGACTGTAAAAAGTTTGGCTCTACACGACGGATGTGCATACGACGGTTGACACCAATTAAAGAATCACCGCCGGGGGTTCCAGAAATCCAACTAATATCACTAGTGGTAATACTGGAGTAAATTGCTGTCTCGCCGTTTAGTGCAATTTGGTTTTGGCCATATTCATGTTGCCACAAATTGTAACCACCAGTGACATAGTAAACTGGTTGACCAACAACTGGCAATGGCGAGATTGCAGTTGACACTGTTACTAAAGTAACCCCAGGGGGTTTAACCGTAGTATTATAAATGTTTTGACTGCCAGTGATTAAATAGGTTGGGTTTTGTGGGACATTTGAAAACGTTACACTATCACCAGGGCTAAATGTTGCTGTTTGATCTCCAGCTAAATAAAATTGATTTGAAGCTGGGGCCGGTAAACTGGCTGGGTGTGCAATCACATCAACTGCTGTACCGAGTATGGGGTCGTAATTCCAATCAATCCAAATTGGATTAGGAAACAATTCTGTGGTGTATCCACAAGAGCGTTGCGCCCCTACCGCTTGGCCAGCATCGTACCAGATCTTATCTTTGACATTATAGATAATAGCATCAGTACACTCAGTAGCGGTGCCACGTGGATAAAAGAACCAAATCTCATTGTAGCGGGGCACTTTAGTGGCCCATACTTTTTGACGTTGCTCGTAGTTGATGTTATCAAACAGGTAATTTATGTTCTTATCATTAGGGAGAACCTGCACGCTACCGTTGTATACATAGAAACGGTCAATACCCATCCACCAATAAGCTCCGTCCATCTCCACCACTGCGTTAGAAGACATAATTGAGATTTGGCTAGAAACAATATCGTAGTTCCAGTAGGTTGATGGGACAGTAGAAGCTGTTGAACCCGCCGGATTAAAGGTAACACGAATTAGACTATCTGTGGCCCAGAACAAACCGGACGGAGCATTAGTACCTCCGCGCATTGGTAGGCCTTTAACAATCTTAGAACTACCAACGTTAACTTGGTTGGCTAAAGGTCCGTTCCAATCATAAAAATTTTGATTCCCATAAGTACCATTAACATTATTGTTAGCGATAAACCCATGAGAGCCATACACGAAAATAAATGGATACAGGACACAGACACCTCCGTCAACAGAGATTGGTTTGTATGTTGGGAATTGTCCTTGGCTATCTGACAATCCAGTAAATGACCAACTATAATTGTTGCCTGGGGTAATTTGCCCAATCAGTACTTGACTTGCAACGCCACTATCAATATTAACTAAATCTTTAGCTGGATGCGCGAGCACATACAGCTGTCCGCCATATGGACTAAACTGCGCATCAAACTGCCAGTTGTTTAAGTAAGGACCGTTTACTGGGTCTGGTGTAAATACGGCATTGCTTGTTAAATAAACAGTATTTGCGTTAGATGGAACTGTACCACCAGTCAAAGTTACTGTTGTAACATTTGAGCCATAAGTTGCAGATGAAACAGTAAAAGTTGTAGCATTACTGGTTTGCTGAAATATGAGATGGCTAGTATTTGGGAATGTGGCTACTGCGTTACCACTGATAGTAATGGTAGAGGTGATTGAGTTACTATTTGCAACCGGGACAAAAGAAGTGCCAGGTAAAATAGTAACTGGGAATGGGCCACTACCAGTTGCAAAAGTTGTACCAGTTGTAAATACATCTAGTTCTTTATAGTTACCCGCAAAAATATAGTTTACGCCATTGTATGGTTGTGCCACCATACCACGATAAATACCGACCAAGCTGGTAAAGATTGAGCGATAGCCACCCATCTTTTTGGGAACACCACGCTGAAAACGACACCACACACCGTCGGTGTACTCGTCGGTTTCAAAGTAAGTACCATCACGTTTGATACCCGCTGGAACTGCTAATGTATAGATCCGGGTAAACTGTGAGGTATCTTGCTGAACATTATCAGCTGCCATTTAGAACGTCCCGCCACTAATTGATTTAGCGTTTAATGATGCAAGTACATTGACTGCTGGTGCAGAAGGATTTGATCCATCCATATTGACAATCTCAGAACCGTTTGCAGTTAAACCTAAAACACCAGTACCGACTAAATACATACCGCTGGTTGTATCGTTATTGAACGAATACGCTGGCAACGATTGTGTACCATTAGATGCGTAAAATAAACCAGTGGAAGAAGCTGTCAATACATACAAATTTGTACCGTCACTTAATACAGTAAAAATATTACCGGCTGATAAAATGATTGGTGTCTGTGTGCTACCTTGACATTGGAAAGTAATATTATAACCCGTTTGATTGGTATTATTTACCAAAATATAAATCTGGGTAATAGCTGGCAATGTTACTGCTAGGTTTTGTGTACGAGTACCAGACTGTGCAATGTAAGTCTGGATAATTGGGGCGTATGATGTTAGGTTAAATGTGTTACCAATAATGGTGTCCACATCGTATGTTGCTGAGTTAAATGTTACAGCAGATGGAGCAACCCAACCAACAGTAATGAAACCACCTGCGGTAGCATCATAGAAAATAAATCCGGAATCACCTGGGTTGGTAACAATTTCGCTTGTGTTATTAATTAAAGCTGGAACTGGGGGGATAATAGCAAGACTACCAGTACCATTATTTCTAAAGCCAATATACCAACCGTAAGTTAGTGTCTGTGGTGTTGGTAGATTAAATGTGCCAGCGCCACCATTCCAAACAAAGGTTGCAGCACGGCTGGTATCGCTAATAACTGGTGTAGACGTTACATCAACGGTATTTTGTGAGGTGGCTAACTTACCGTTAACGGTAGTTAAACCAGCACCAGCTAGTGTGGCTGCATCGGCATATGATGTACCAGCAGCAAAAGTTACATTTCCCCAGATACCACCAGGAGTAGTATTATCAGTAAGATAAAAATACTTTGAAATACCACTAGGTACACTAACGGAGTTTGCACCCGTATAGTCTTTAATTGTGAATGTATTTGAGCCAAGGTTACGGAACAAGATATCCGCGCCAACTGTTCCCTGATCAGCTTCCGGTAAAGTAATGACAGCAGCATTTGCATTAGCACTAGTACAAACGCAATCGATAATGCGAGCAGCAGGTATTTCACCCACACCTTGATTAACAATGGAAGGCCAATAGAGGGGCGTAACTGAACCAAAAGAGAGTGCATAGTAAGATACATCCGTTGGGGTAACAACGGTGCCTGTAAAGGGCGATGTGTAGACTGGAGTTGTCATATTTTAAGGTTCCTGAACCGTAGTATTGCGATCCACGCGGCGAGCATCGTCTTCTTTTTTGAGCGCTGCAAGTGCATCAGTGTAGTATTGTTTCCAGACAGGTAATTTATCAAGTGCTTTTAAGTAGCCTTGGGCTTGCAACAATGAACCATAAAGCATCGCTTGTGGTGCAATTTGTGTCCACAAGTTTTGTTGATTGTTTGCGTCCAGGGGTTGAATTTCAGCAAAGTAAATAATCTCTACTGGATAATTTTGGTCTGGTTTTGGTGCGAAATTCCAGTTGCTATAATCGTAATCAGAATAATAAATTGGCTGCGCGTTAGTTGATTCAGATTGATACTGGGCCACGTAATCTTGGCTACGTAACAAAATAGGCTCGCCGTTAACTTTCATTGATACTGTCTTGCGCCAGCGTGATGGTTTATTGAGAACAGTTTGATTTGTTGCTAAGCTAGTCTCCACCACAATTAACTGCATGAAAGTCTTTAACTCAGCAGCAATTGACGACTCAGTAAGTGCAATCAGGTTGGGGATCTGCGCAATAAAGTCAGCATCGTCCCGCTCCATGTATTGCTGGATGTTAAGAACGAGGCTGTCGTAGGTCATTATCACTGACATTTAATTACCTCGTATAGTAAGAAATATTAGGTTGGAAGTAGATCGGAGACTTATCACGATCCTCATCTTCAAACTCTTGACGTGCCTGCATGGCCAACTTTTCTAAATACTGAACACGTTGCAGATCAATACCAGGTAACTGCATCGCTAACTTGTGTGATAAGGCAGCCTGCATGTAAGGAATGACACGGTCAGGCATGTATAGTTCATTTGTTAATGAGCCAACATCTTGGGGTTGCAATTCCAGGATCATTTCAAATACCTGGAAGTTGTTGTTTGGTACTGGCCATAGCGCCATCTGTGGCACGATCTGACGATCGAACCAGTATTGCAGTGTGCGTTGGCTTGGGAATTGTTTATTAGGCAAGTCAAAGTAATCAGTACGGTTCAGACGAGCCATTGGGATTACTTGTTGTGATTGCGCAAATTGGATAGCGCGTAACGAATAGGTTGAGCTAGTGTTACGGTTTTGAAGGCGATAATAATAGAAACCCTGAGTTGGGTTTACTTGGAAGTATTGCCATTGAAAATCAGACAGCGTGGCGTCTGGGAAAGATTGCCAAGTTGTCCAATTAATACCATCATTACTGACTTGTAAATCCAGTGAGTAGGTAGTGGTGGTGTTTGGTGAGTAAGCATTAAAACCAATGTAGAACAGACGAGTACCTTGGCCATAAGCTGCACCAAAGTAGTTTTCTGATAACGTGGTTGTTGCGTGTAGCAACAAGTTGGCGTTATTGGTCTGATCAAACAACGCAGGAACGTTGCCATTATCGGCAGGCAAATAACCAGAGACCGCAGGGTTTGTGATATAAACCCAGTTTGCTTCTAACACATCCACGCAGTTAGCAGGCATGGTTAAAAACTGCTGGTTGGTTTGTGCGCCAATAATCTCAATCTTTTGCAACCAGATATTGATGCCGCGGTTGACTGAGTTTTGCAAGACATAAAACAGGGCCTGCTTACCAGCGTTAACTAACTCGGGCGTCATCTCTTCTGCGGTTCTACCCGCATCACGATAGGCGTACGAAATTAGTTGATCGACATTAACTGTTGTCTGGTTGTATGTACCTGAGTAGGCCATGGATTAACGTCCTCGGCCAGCGGCCTTTTTCATTACTTTTTGTGGTAGGTTTGCTTTGGCTTTACCAGCCTTAACAAATTCTTTCCCCACTTTTTTGGGAATGCCTAGTGTGCTTTTTCCAGCAGCGGCTGCATACATCGCAGCTTGCTGGTCTTTGGATTTGATTGGCATATTACTTTTTCTTTACCTTACCGCCGCGTTTTTGGCCGCCAGGGATAGTTGAACCGCCGGGCATGCTGCCTGGATTGCCTGCACCAATGTTAGATGTCATTGGGTTTTGGTTCATGCCACCTTGGTTAATAAACTGAGATTGCTGTGCTGGGCCAAGATATTTTAGTGCATTCTTGGCACGATCAGCCATACGCTGGTTTTCTAAGTCTTTTAGGATAACAGCATTTTGTACAGCAGACGGCACACCCGTTGAGCGGCCGTCAGCAAACTTTTTTACTTCACCGCCTTTTTTGTACTTGTTAGCCATTTCTTTAGCACCAGAAGCGGCAGCAGCTTTTTTGTCGCCAGTGGGGGCTACTTTTTTGATTTTGTCTTTGTCGCCAGCTGGCATCTTGTTAGTCTTGCTAACGTCGCTGCCCTT
>Ga0208739_1000507_pt1 | contig 11369 bp, 17 predicted proteins | sample CryBogCBE27Jul09_FD_184566 | JGI IMG/M metagenome (GOLD analysis project Ga0208739, IMG submission 184566) | Freshwater microbial communities from Crystal Bog, Wisconsin, USA - CBE27Jul09 (SPAdes) (version 2) | ecosystem: Environmental > Aquatic > Freshwater > Lake | place: Crystal Bog... | reverse complement strand
GGACAAGCTGTTTCTGGCACTTTTAACGCAAGCTAAGGAGCAATAAATGGCTAATCCTGATTCAGTATCACAGTATTACCTTGATTCATTCGGGAATGGTCGTATTGCTGTTAAGCAAGCTACAGCATTTAACACGACAGGGAACGCTACCGTTACTGGTATCACCCTGCCGTTGTTAGGTGGTGGCTTAACTAATGCTAATGCAACCGTTGGATCTGGTGGCGTTATTGTTCGTAGAATTACTGTAAATAATCCAATTGGGAATATCTCAAATGTGGTTATTTCTGTAACTACTAGCTCTGACGGCAACATTTCTAACGCTGTAGTAGCAAATACAACGCTAACCAATTTGACAGGCGCTGGTACTTACCAAGACCTTACAATTGCTAGTCCGTATAACAGCAGTTCTGCTATTACTGGTTTTACAACCCAAGCCCTATTTGTCAATGTGAACACTGCTAGCGGTAATGTCGCTAACACTGCCACTATTGCTGTATATGGCGATGTAGTGAGTTTCTAATGTCTAATATCTTTGTAACCAACAATTCTGAGAAAAAACTAACTGACGGTTACGGTGGTGTCTTTTATGAATTTAAAAAAGGCGAAACTGTAGAAATCCCAGAGAATGTTGCTCGGCATATTTTTGGTTACGGAGATGAAAACAAAGAACCTTATTTGGCACGGTTAGGATGGATAATCTCTCGCAATGATTTGGAAAAGGGTTTAGATATCCTCACCCAATGGGAGATCTCCACCGAACCTCCCTCAAAGAACCAATCGTTATCCCCGTTGGTGGAAAGAGTACCCTTGCCTCCTAAAAAGGCAGGGGGAAAAGTCCTTAAGGCGGTAGCATGAATTATGGATCGTAAATGGCAACCTTATCGAGCTACATCACCCAAGTTCGTAGATTGCTCCACGATGCTAATGGAAACTTTTATACTGACCAACAGTTAACAGATTACATTAACGAAGCACGGGAGCGAACAGTACGAGATACAGGCGCTTTGCGTGAAGTAGTCGTTACGCAAGTACCTTGTCAGGTCGCACCTACTGCAACCGTTAATAGTGCATTACCAGCATACCCAACTCAGTGGGTGGCAAATACAACAGTTACTCAAAACACTTTTGTTTTTAGTAATATTTATACTTATCAATATGTTACAGGTGGTACATCAGGATCTTCTGCTCCTCCGTACCCACAAGCAACACAAAACAATTACAACAACTATCCTCCCAGCACCCCCTTTGCAGACGGTACAGCTACCTTGCAATATGTCGGTAATGCGGAGAATATTTCGTATGCAGCGCTGACCAATTTGATGGGAACAAGCCCATTAGCTCCTAGCAACGGCAACACAGTCCTAGATATTATCAATATCAACTTATATTGGGGCAATACTCGTGTGCCACTGGACTACTTGCCTTGGTCAGACTTCAATGCACGGCTCAGATTCTGGCAAAACTACATTGGCAGACCTTTAGCCTTTAGTATTTACGGTCAAGGGCAAATTTACATAGGACCAGTACCCGATCAGGTGTACCAGCTAGAGATTGACTGCGTGGTATTGCCTAACGCTCTGACTTTAGCTAATTCTGGCGTAACAGATGTCATAGCAGACCCATATTACACGCCCGTACAGTTCTATGCTGCGTATTTGGCTAAATACTACGAGCAGAGCTTTGGTGAAGCTGAAATATTTAAGCAGGAATATCAAAAACACGCTCAATCAGTACTTAACACGGTATTTACTCGTAGAATACCTAGCGTTTACTCAAGTCCATATTAAGACATGGCTGCTGCGGAACAGAAAAAATCGTATCAAGTTGTTAAGCAATTTAAAGGGCTTAATACTAAGGCTGACCGCACCGCTATTGAAGATACTGAGTTCTCTTGGGTGGAAAATGCTCAACCTGTAGGATACGCTAACTTAAAAGTCGTACCTACCAGTAGTCCAGTGACGATTGGCAATACTACGGTATCTTTTGCCAACACAGTAACGCAATTAACCTCTGTCAATATTGGCACAAGCGATTATGTTGTTGGATTTCAACAAGATGGCTCAGCGCAGTATTATCGTGTCCAAGACAACACCTTTGGGAATGTAGCTCCTGCTGGCACATTTAGCAGTTCTGGCGTAAACAGTACCCAGTGGTACAACGACAGGATGCTGATTATTGACCCATACAAGGGTATGTTTTCATGGGATGGCAATAATACCGTCACAATCGGATCAGTAGGCGTTGTTGCCATAACCAACCCAGGTACAGGATATACCACAGCGCCTACTGTCATTATTTCAGGACCTGACCAAGTAGGGGGTGTACAAGCCAATGCCACTACAGCCTTAGTTGCTGGTGGCAATACGGTAGGCTCAATTAACCTTGTCGTAGGTGGATCAGGCTACACCAACGCAGCAAATTTAACGGTTACTTTGACTGGTGGCGGTGGATCAGGAGCAACGGCAATAGCTGGATTGCTTACTTTTGCTACAGGCACTGTCACAATCAATGTGGTTGACGGTGGAGCTGGATATACAAACGCTGCCAATACGGTTGTGTCTATTTCAGGTGGTGGTGGCTCAAATGCTGCTGGTACAGCCGTCATTAGCGGTAATACGGTGACACAAGTAGTCATGACTAACCCTGGATCGGGTTATACAAATACAGCCAACCTTGTCGTAAGCATTTCAGGTGGCGGTGCAACTACGGCTGCTAAGCTACAAGGCGTGGTAAACACACAGCCAAGCAGCGGTATAGCGAGCTTTTCAGGGCGTGTTTGGGTGGCGCAAGGCAGAACCATCACCTACTCTGCTGCGGGTGAATACAGCGACTTTACAAGCGTTTCTGCGGGATCAGTGACCCTTACCGATAGTACTTTGCACGGAAACATCATCCAATTACTGTCTGCCAACAACTTTTTGTACATTTTTGGCGATGATTCCATCAATGTGTTCTCTGATGTGATTGTCACCGCTGCTGGTATCACCTTGTTTACCAACACCAATGTGAGCGCATCTGTAGGAACAAAGCGCCAGTACGCCATTTTCCCGTACTTCCGTTCTGTGTTGTTTATGAATGATTATGGCGTGTACGCCCTAGTGGGATCAACCACAACCAAGCTGTCTGATGCTTTAGATGGTATTTTCCCTAATATTGATTTTTCTAGCCCTGTTTACGCTGGACAAGTCCTTATCAACAATATTTTGTGCGCTGCTTTTAACTTCAGATATTACGATGCCGTTTTCACAAACAGCTACCGCTATATCCAAGCGGTGTTCTTTGAGAAAAAATGGTTTATCACCAGCCAAGGTAACGCTCTTGCGTACATTACTTATGTGCCGATCAACGGCAAGTTAACGCTTTTTGGCGTACAAAACAATCAGTTATATAAGTTATATGCTGATAGCAATAGTTCGATTAGTACGATCATACAAACCGCACTGTTGCCGATGGGTGATCCTATCCGAACAAAACAAGCGCTCAAGATTGGTGTGGAAGCGACTTCTACCGTTGGTTTGACGATGAACACAACGGTGGACAATGAGAACAGCTCTAGCGCCCCCTACACATTGACTTCTTTAGTGAACTGGCAAAACAAATACTTGCAAACAGAGTTGTGGAGCAATAATGCTGGAACACCTATTCCTTGGGGAACTGTTGGTTACAGTTTGTACAAGACAGACGCATCTCAGTATGGTAAATATCTTGGAATTACAGTAACATCAAGTAACCCGAATTATGTGCTAAATGGATTCGAGTTTGAACACGAATTAAGAGTGAGGTTCTAGTGACTAAACCCGTATCATCCGTACCCTATTCCTTTGCTAGTCAAACTAGCACTATTCCGTTATCGTACCTCGATACGGATTTTGGCGCATTAGTAACCGACTTAAATGACCTCAACAACTACAGCAACTATGTAGCGGATACTGGTTCAGCCAATGTTATCGTTCTAAATTACCCTGCTGGCATTTCGACTAGCACGATTGCGACAGGTTGCCAACTGCAATTTGTGGTAGCTGCGACCAATACTGGCGCTACTACTGTGACTGTCCAGGTTAACGGAACAACAATTTTAGCTGCTACAGCTTTGATTTTGGAATCAGGTTCAGCACTTAGCTCTGGCACTTTGGTGGCTGGAAGCATCTACGGCATCATTTATAACGGCAGCAAATGGGTATTGACGGGAACTGGAGCAACGGGAACTGGCGCAGTAGCATCTGGCGCAATTTACATCAATGCTCAAAATATCAGCACTAATTACACTTTCCCAACTGGCTACAACGGTGAAAGTGTTGGACCAATCACAATAGCATCTGGAAACACAGTCACCGTTACGACTGGTTGCAGATGGGTAATTCTTTAAAGGATTTATATGGGAACTCTTGTACTTAGCGGAGCAACTAGCGGTAGCACAACTATTGCACCTACCGATGCTGCAACAGTTACAGCTACCTTTCCAGGTGCTACTGGCACAGTAATGGTTAGCGGTAATATGCCAGCGTTTAGTGCTTATTCATCAGTAGCACAGTCTATTTCATCTTCAACCTATACTAAAGTAACTTTTGACACAAAAGAATTTGATACAAACAACAACTTTACATCTAGTAGATTTACACCCACAGTAGCTGGTTATTATCAATTTACTGCTGGAATTCAAGTTGCCGCTACGACAACTACACAATTAGTTTTTTACAAAAACGGTGCTGTATTCAAATATGGAAATCAATGTCCATCAATTAGTTATGTAACTAACAATTCAACTGCACTTATTTATTGTAATGGTTCAACAGATTATGTAGAGTTATATGCTTTGTTTGGTGCTACAAATAATACAAACCCTAGCAATTCATCTGTGTATTTTCAAGCATCAATGGTAAGGGCAGCATAATGACTTTATACGACAAAATTATGGCTTTATATCCTAGCCTTACTCAACAGGATTATATGACTGTAATCATTCTTCAAAACGATTCAGATGGCAAAGGCGATTACATTGCTAAATGGAATCACCCCACACTAGCTAAACCAACGCAAGAACAATTAGACGGAGTTAAATAATGGCATCCATCATTAACGCATCTACCACTTCTGGTGTTGTTATTACTGGTGACACCAGCGGTAATTTGTCTTTGCAAACGCAAGCTGGTGCAAATACTATTACTGTTCCAAATACTTCTGGAACAATGATGGTTAGCGGTAATATGCCAGCTTTTAGCGTGTATTCTAATGCTCAACAAACTGTTAATAATGGAACTTTTACAAAATTATCATTACAAGTAAAAGAATTTGATACATCATCTAGCTTTGATAATTCTACAAATTATCGTTTTACTCCTACTGTAGCTGGTTACTATCAAATTAATGGTGCTGGTCAAATAGCAACTGCATCTCAAGGATTGCTTGTTAGCATATATAAAAATGGAAGTGAATATAAAAGAGGAATTTGGTTTGGAAATGTTGCAAGCATAGGAAATCAATCAATAGTTTCAACTATAGTTTATTTAAATGGCTCAACTGATTATATAGAGTTGTATATGTATCAAGCTAGCGGTTCAAATTACTTAACAAATTATGGAAGTAATTCAACATATTTAAATGGAACTTTAGTAAGGGCTGCATAATGTACGAAAAATTAATAAAAATTTATCCTGAATTAGCAACTTTTAATTTTGCTAGTGGCGCAATTACACTTCAAAATGATGGTGCTGGCGATTACATTGCTAAATGGGAACATCCTACATTAGCTAAACCAACTGCGGAGCAATTAGTATGACAACAATTATTGACGGAAGTGCAGGAGTAACATTCCCTAATGGTAGTAATCCACAAGCTGCACCTAGTAAAGTGTTGCAAGTGGTTAATGCTACTTATGGAACTCAAGTAAGCTCATTAACTGCTTCTTTTGTGGATACTGGTTTAACTGCCACAATTACACCATTGTTTTCCACTAGCAAAATACTAATTATTATTAATCAAAATGGATGTTGGAAAACTAATGCCAATACTGCAAATTCTTTAGATATTAAATTAATTGGCGGAAATACTGGCGGACCTCTTTTTTCAGGTGCTTTGGGCGAAACAGATACGGCAATTAATAATGGCGTTACTTCTTCTTTTACTTATTTGGATAGCCCAGCAACAACTTCTGCAACTACTTATAAAACTCAATTTCAAAGTAGAAATAATCAAGCGACTGTATATGTTCAATATGCAAATGTGTCAGTTTCATCTATTACACTTATGGAGATTGCACAATGATTAACATTCACGAAGTTATTTATGATTTAAATTCATCTATTACTCATATTCGTGGTGATGTAGCTTATGACAAAGACGAAAACGAAGTGTCTTATGACATGGCTGCTGCGCAAGCTAAATTGCTTGAATTAGAGGCTGCTGAATCTGCTAAAGAACAAGCACAAGCAACTGCAAAGGCTTCTGCACTAGCTAAACTAGCTGCGCTTGGTTTAACTCAAGATGAAATTAACGCATTGATTGGAGCTTAAATGGGAATCAATGCCTTTACTAAAACTGGTAACACCGTAACTTTTACAGCTAATACAAGCGCACCTACACCTGTACAAGTCGTAAACAGCACTATTGGTGGTAATCAATATCGCATCATCAATAGCGGTACTACCGTAGTATTTTTAGGGTATGGCACAACGGCTTCTGATGCAACCAACGCTGCAACCACAATTACCTCAACTGGCACAGCGTTTCCCTTGCTCCCCAGCACAGATGAGATTTTAACTTTTGTACCTAATGCTTACTTTACTGGCGTTAGCACGAGTTCTGCTGTCATTTACATAACCCCTGGCGATGGAGTTTAAAACATGGTTCTTAAGGTCGCTGGCGGTGGTGGCGGTACAGCAGGTGCGGTAAATTACCTTGGCACTTGGAACGCATCTACCAACACTCCCACTCTTAGCTCTGGGGTGGGTACTAAAGGTGGCTATTATGTTGTGTCTGTTGCTGGTACTACTACTCTTGATGGTATCAGTCTGTGGTCTATTGGCGATTGGGCAGTATTTAATGGATCGGTTTGGCAAAAAATAGATGGTTCAGCTAATGAAGCGTTTAATGGTATTACCGTTACAAGCCTTACTGGGTATATGTATGCAAACAATACTAGCCCTGTTACTGCTAGTACAACTATCCCTGTTGCTGCTGTCAGTGGCGCAGTTGCGAACACAGTTAATGTTCTCGCTTCTGGTCTGCTTTCTGGTGGTGGCGCTCTTACTGGCAATGTAACAATTGGTTTGACCTCAGTACCTGTTGCCAATGTGCCAGGTGCAGTACCCAATACAACCTATGTTAACGCTGGTGGATTGTTGACGGGTGGTGGTCAATTAAACGGGAATGTCACATTAAGCCTAACTTCCGTACCTAGCGGTAATGTGTCAGGTCTTGGCACTATGGCAGTCCAAAACGCTAATGCGGTCACAATTACTGGCGGTACAATTAACTCTGTAGCGCATACCAACGGAACATTTGCCAATGCAAACATTACCTCAGTTGCTTCTACTTTCCCCAATAATTATTTGTCTAATAGTGCTGTTACCCTTGGAAATACTAGCGTATCCCTTGGTAGTACTGCTACTACTATCGGCAATCTTACTCTCTCTAATGTAACTATTACCAGCGGTACAATTCCCAATAGCGCAGTCACTGGCTTGGGAACGATGGCGTACCAAAACGCCAATTCCGTAGCAATTACAGGTGGCAATACATCTGTTACTTATGACAACGCTGTTTATCAGATAGCTACCAGCAATATTTCTGCAAATGTCAGTTCAGGTGCGTTTTCTTACGGAACACTAGGTTATTCTGACACTGGAATCGTAGCTTCTTTTGCAAACACAGCAAATAGCTATGTCCAGATGGTCATGCAAAACTTGAGCAATGGTGCGGCTGCATCTACCGATATTTCATTGGTAAATGATACTAGCGCTGCTTATATTGACTTAGGTATTACTTCTAGCAACTTTACAGGCACAGGTAAATTTTATTCTGCAAATGCAGCCTACCTTTATTCTGGTGCTACAGACCTATATTTAGGTACTGTCAACAACAACTCAATTCATTTTGTAACAAACAATACTGTAACTGATGCCGTAACCATAAACGCTAACGGATCGGTCAATGTAGCATCAAATTTAACGGCTTCTGCTCTTACTGTGAGCAACGGGCTTATGTTTAACTCTAGCAATGTTTCTGCCAACACAACAGTGTCAACTGGCTACAACGCTGTATCAGTAGGTCCTATGACCCTGGCTAATAATGTTACTGTAACCGTTGCTTCTGGTCAAAGATGGGTAGTTCTTTGATGGAAACACAAACCATACTTAATATTGCTTTTGGTATAGCTGGCGCTTTTGGTGGCTGGATACTGCGTGTGGTTTGGTCAGAAATTAAACTTGTACAAGAAATGCAACAAGACTTGGAAAGAGATGTTTCTGAGAATTATGTCCGCAAGGATGACTACCGAATTGATATTGCTGAGATAAAAGGGATGTTTAACCGCATCATGGATAAACTAGACACGAAAGTGGATAAACCATGAATATGCAAACCCTTTCAATAGTTGAATTTGGCAATGTTGAATCATTGGATGACTTTTTATTTGAAAATGGCTTACAACATCAGCTATTTTGGAATACTTTGTCCCAAAAAGGGCTTACATACAACAAATTCCCTATCATAGATGCCGATACAAAGAACCTAGATGACTGGCTTTTAGCGCATCAAAGTGAGCATCAAGCCCTTGCTGGATACCTAAATTTATCTAATCCATTCAATATGTTGGATGTAGATTTTCAACAAGAAGAAGCATTTTATGACTGGTTAGGCACTCACTACACTATCCATACACAAATTGCTCAAGCATTGGGGCTAAACTAATGTTTCTCCCCGCCAAAAAAAATCGGGTTTTTGCGTTGCACAACGAGGGAAGCAATGGATGAAACGCTAGATTCAGGTGGTATAGGATCAGTTACCGTACAAGGTATTTCTGATGAGGAGTTAGGTTTACCTTCTCCTGGCACGGTTGCGCCCATCAGCGCAGACATAGGCACGAATGTAGAAGCGCCAATTACTTCTGAAATTTCATCTCAAGCGCCTCAAATTCAAGCGGTAGAGCAAAATCTTGCACAAGTACAGTCGCAGTTACCTGCTGATGTTAGCTCGCAGATTCAATCCCTTTCAGAATCTTTATTGCAACAACAGACCCAGATTCAAGATGTTGTGTCCCAAGCCGTTCAGCAACAACAATCGGTTAATGCTGCTGCACAGCAATATCAAGCTGCTGCCCAAGCGGTAAATGACGCATCATCTGCCTATACTAATGACTATAACGCTTGGTTAAATTCTCAAAGTGGCGTAAAGCGTAATGGTCAGCCTTACACAATTGGTCAAATGCTGGCAGTTGCTAAACAGTTTGGCAGATCCCCTGCCGATGCTTGGGGTCAAAGCTGGAATGTTGCAACACAAAATACGCAAGGTTTAATCAATAAATACAACCAAGATTTAAACAATATCAACTCTGCAAAACAAGCCTTAACAGATTCACAAAACGCCTATAACAGCAGTTTGTCGGCTTACCAGACGGCTACCTCTCAATTGCAAACTCTAGTAAGTGATTACAACAATAATTACAGCCAATATCAATCTGCCGTAGGTACAGCCCAATCGAGTTTGGCAGCAAAAGGTACTAGCGCTACAGGCACAGCAGGTGGAAAATCGGGTGGCGCTGTAGGTGGCACAGGAAACGCTAGTGTAGGTACAGCAGGTGGAAAAGGTACATCTCCAACAGGCACAACGGGTAATGTCACAATTAAGACAGCAACAACCAATGTTGCCACGCCCAATGTAGCCACAACTAATGTCAAAACGGACAAAACCACTTTTCAGCCCCTAAAACAAACTTCTCCACAGTCGGTAGGGTTAACCCCTAAAGGTGGTAAAGCAAATCAACCCTCAAGCACATCTACCGCAACATCTGCCACAAGCGGAACTAACCCCCTATCTAGCGCTTTGTTAGGAAGTGGATTAAGCTCTAGACCTGATGTGTCAACCAGTGGAGAGCCGTACCTGTTAGGATCTGAAGGACCAAAAAGAAATGTTTGGAATCAAGAATCGTTACGCAATGCGTTAGGAATATAAATGGCAACTATCAATCAAGCTCTTGGAACGGATTTGGCAGCATTAGCGCAATTATTGCGCTCAAAAGGTCGTGGTAAAGACACGGTCCTTGCCCACATTACGCCCAAAGAAGCTGCTCTTTTAAAGAAGCGTGGCGGTAGAGGTAGTACAAACCCTATCACTGGATTGTTAGAGTTTGATGATGGCGAAGGTGGCGATGTTGCAGCACCAGCACAAGAAGCACCAGTTCAACAAGATATTCCAGCGCCAGCGCCAACACCAGCTGAAAATCCTTATGGCGGACCTGGTGATTTAGGTTTTACTCCAAGCGCAAATGCACCCGATGGAACTTCCTTTAATGTGCCTTCTCCTGTTGATACCACACAAACCGCTGCATTTAACCCATTAAACTATGGAAGTGCTTTTGGCACAGATGCACAGTCTTATCAAGGTACTCCAGGTTTGCCAACCCCAGCGTATGCAGCGCCAGCAGCAGGTGCAACTTCTTTTGGAACAGGCGGTGCAGCCTATGTAGATCCAAGTCAACCTGGCGCTGCAACCCAATTAGAACCACCGCCAACTCCAACAGATACTACTGGCACACAGCCCACAACAGGCGATAAGGGTACGGGTACACCTTCAGGATTGTCTGACCTTTTGAAAGGTTTGGGCATTTCTGGTGCAACTGCTGCTCGATTAGGATTGGGCGCTGGTTTAGGAGCGTATGGCGCATCACAAGCTAATAAAACAGCTTCACAAATCGCTCAAGCCCAAGGGCAACAACAAGCGATTGCCCAACCTTATCAATCTCAAGGTCAACAGTTAATTAACCAAGCACAATCTGGTTCTTTATCTCCTGCAAGCCAACAAGCCTATAGCGCTGCTAAAGCACAATTAGCGCAACAACAATCTAATCGGGGTGGCGTAGGCGCACAGCAAGCTGCTAATCAATTAAGCAACATTTATCAGACTTTATTGAATAACCAGTACACCTACGGTGTTAACCTGATGCAAATTGGTGACAATATTAGCCTTGGCGCTATCAAGACTGGTCTGCAATTGGATCAACAGCTTAATACAGCAACCACCAATTTCTACTCACAATTGGCTAATTTTGTTGCTGGCGGTAACATTCAGCAACCTTATGCTGCTCCTGCTGGCGCTCAATCTTCTGCTAATCCATTAGGTTAATAATATGGCTATCAATCCTACTCAAATGCCTG
>Ga0208739_1000497_pt1 | contig 11590 bp, 15 predicted proteins | sample CryBogCBE27Jul09_FD_184566 | JGI IMG/M metagenome (GOLD analysis project Ga0208739, IMG submission 184566) | Freshwater microbial communities from Crystal Bog, Wisconsin, USA - CBE27Jul09 (SPAdes) (version 2) | ecosystem: Environmental > Aquatic > Freshwater > Lake | place: Crystal Bog... | reverse complement strand
ATTATCCAGCGACACATCAGGCGAGCGTAAGCGCCCCATCGAGGGCGGTGTGGGCATGGGTAAGATGGATGGAATTGGCGAGCGTGACGGCAGCCACATGGGTCACCATGACGGCCGTTTGGGTGAGATGAAGGGCCACATGGGTGAGAAGAACGTTTACGAACACAAGCGCGTTCCTCACGTTCAAGACACGATGTAAAGCGAAACCCCCCAAAGTCTAGAACACATTGGGGGATTTCTAATCACAACAACTAAGAGGGTAGTTGAAATGACTGTAGACAATTGTAAGGTATGCAAGTTTTATTTGGGGCATGACATCGGAACTTGCCGCAGATATCCTGACTACAAGACCCGCTCACAAAATGAGTGGTGTGGTGAATTTGCGAAGAAACTCTCGGAGGGTGAAGCAGTTGCCGAGACTTTGCCCAAGACTGACCTCTTGGGCGTTTTTTCTGCTATGGGCATGGAAGAAGTGACAATGCCAACTCCAAAGCGCGGGAGACCACGGAAATGATCAAGCCATTGCGTGACAAGTTATTTGTAAAGCCAATCCAACGCCTACAAAGCGAATTGTGGTTACAGACCGCAGAAGCGCCCACAGTAGGCCACATCATCGCTTTGGGTGATGAAGCAGCCGAACAGGGACTGAGCGTTGGGGACAAGATTTACTTTGGCACATTGGCCAAGGATTACAAAGACGAATATTTAAAGTATCAAGAGCTGAAGGATCAAGACGATCAATTGATTGTGATGTCTTGGAAAGATGTTTGTTTTGTGGAGGAAGTCGAATGAAAAAGCACGACAAACCCATTGAACACAAAACCACAGGTAAGGGCAAAACCTACAACCCGACAGAAAAGGGTGCGGGAATGACTGCCAAAGGTAGGGCTGAGTACAATGCTAAGAACGGATCAAATCTTAAACCTCCAGCGCCTAATCCGAAAACAGAAAAGGACAAAGCACGGAAAGATTCATTTTGCTCAAGAATGTCTGGAGTTGTTAAAAACGCTAAAGGCCCAGCAGAAAGGGCTAAAGCATCATTAAAGAACTGGAATTGTTAAGCCATGAATAAAATGGATTTTTTAGTCAATGAAGTCGAATTTTTAACTTCTGTTGGCACACAATTAGAATTATCAATTAATCGACTACAAGAACAAAGATACGAAATTGCAAGAAGAATAGAAGAAAACACACAAAAACGATTGAAACTTGTAAATGGTCTTCTTAAAAAACGTAAAGCAACCATAGTAACTGTTGGAGAAATCAATGCCACTCATTAAATCCACCAAAAAAGAAGCATTTAAAAAGAATATTGCAACCGAAGTCAAAGCTGGCAAACCAGTTAAGCAGGCCGTGGCGATTGCATACTCAGAAAAGCGGGAAGCTGCTAAAACAAAGGCTAAAAAGAAATAATGCCATCCCTAGCAAACATTTACAGCACTATAGACAGCTTTAAACGTAGGCTAGGCGATACTGTTGCCAATCCAATACAGAGTATTCAGCAAGGATTGGGAAATGCTAATGATCAAGCTAGAGTTTTAAATCAACAATTAGCTGAATCAACACAAGAATTTCCTAAATATGGGCCAAAAACACAAAATTTAGCTGAAAAATTGGCTGCTGGATATAACCCTACTGGAATGACTGTATGGCATGGTTCTCCATATAAATTTAAAGCCTTTGATTCTTCAAAAATTGGAACTGGTGAAGGTGCACAAGTATTTGGACATGGAATTTATGTAGCTGAAAATCCAAATGTTGCAAAAAAGTATAAAGAAGATCTTTCAAAAGATGTTTTTAATGTTGGTGGGGAAATATTTGATCCATTTACTTTAAAACATAGAAATATTAGAGCATTGGTTAATCGTGGAAATTTGGATGAAGCAATAAATAGGGCAAGCGAAATAACTTATTCAAATTCACCTGTTGCTCATTTAGCCGCTGAAGATTTGTCTGTGTTGAAAAACATAAAGAAAAAAGGTGGCTTACAACCTCATGAAGGAAGTTTGTATCAAATAGATTTGCCTGATAAACATATAAATAAAATGCTTGATTGGGATAAAACACTTATAAATCAACCAAAATCAGTACAAGAAGCTATTAAAGATATACCACATGAGCAAACTGGTTTTACTTATGGCGATATTATTGAAAGCATAAAAGCAGCTCCACACTTAAACGATCCAAATGATTATTCTTGGGCACATCCAACTGGCCAAGAAATTTACAAAAATTTAGGTAAATCTATGATGGTAGGAAATAACGCTAAAGGACAAGTTGAAGCGTCCAAAGCACTTAGTGATATTGGTATCCCTGGCATTAAATATTTAGATCAAAATAGTAGAGATTTACAAGAAGGCACTCAAAATTTTGTTATCTTTCCAGACAACACACATTTGTTAGATATACAAAATATTAATGGCGAAACAATTAAATGACACACCCAGGCGGAAGACCCACAGACTATGACGAATCATTCTGCGATAAAGTAGTAGAGTTGGGTGCGCTTGGTAAAAGCACAGAGCAAATAGCCAAAGAACTAGGTTTTGCTTTGAGAACTATTTACTTATGGAAAGATACTTATCCACAGTTTATGCAAGCCTTATCTACAGCAAAGGAATTAGAGCAAGCGTGGTGGGAAGATCAATGCCAAGCGTATATGTTAGAACACAAAGATGGGCCTAAACTGAACGCAACATTGTGGTCTAGGTCAATGGCTGCGAGGTTTCCTAAAAAGTATAGGGACAATAGCAAGGTCGAGTTGACTGGTGAGAATGGTGCGCCTTTGTTGGCTGGCTTACAAGTAACATTTGTCAAACCCAATGACACCTAATATTGAGTTCCCGTTAAAACTCCAATGTTTATTTGAGCCATCAAGGTATAAGGTTTTGTACGGCGGCCGTGGTGGTGCTAAGAGTTGGGGAATTGCTAGGGCGTTGTTGGTCATCGGATCAACCAAGGTCACCAGGGTGCTATGTGCCCGAGAATTCCAGACCAGTATCAAGGATTCAGTCCACAAGTTGCTGAGTGACCAGATCATGGCCATGAGTCTGACAGAATTCTATGAAATCACCGACAGAACGATCAGGGGCAAGAACGGCACAGAGTTTAACTTTGTCGGCCTGAAGAACAATGTAAGCAACGTCAAATCTTACGAAGGCGTGGATATTTGTTGGGTTGAGGAAGCCCAAAGCGTATCCAAGCGGTCTTACGACACATTAATACCAACCATTCGTAAAGAAAAGTCCGAAATTTGGATCAGCTTTAACCCTGAACTAGAGACAGACGAGACTTACAGGCGCTGGGTTGCTAACCCGCCAGACAACGCCAAAGTGGTCAAAATCGGGTGGCAAGATAACCCTTGGTTTCCTGAAGTGTTAAGAGACGAGAAAGACGCGCTCAAGAATCGTGATCCTGAAGCCTATCAAACAGTCTGGGAAGGGATGTGCCGTTTGACAGTTGACGGAGCTGTGTTTGCCAAAGAAATGCAAATGGCCGAGATCAACAACCAGATCACAAACGTGCCGTATGACCCCATAAAGCCTGTATACACGATTTGGGACTTGGGTTGGGCTGATAGTACCGCTATATGGTTTGTGCAGTTCATAGGCGTGGAAATCAGGGTTCTGCGCTATATGGAAGACAGTCAAAAAACCATCAGTTATTACCTGGCTGAAATACAGAAGTTCGGCTATGTTTACGACACTCATTATCTGCCCCATGATGCTGCTAGTAAGAATCTAGGAACTGGCCGATCCATTGAGGAAATCGTGAGAGCTACAGGAATGAACGTCAGGGTATTGGATCGAGTGCCAATTGCCGACAGTATTAACGCTGCCAGAACAATATTTCCGCGGTGTTACTTTGATAGGCAAAACACAACGGATGGCTTACAATGTTTACGACACTACAGGTATGAGGTTGACCCTGACACCAAGCAGTTCAGTAGAACCCCATTGCATGACCAATACTCGCATGGGGCTGATGCGTTCAGAATGCTGGGATTAATGGTTCAAGAGCCTAGAAAGCCTGTTAAGAAGAAGGCAACGTACGATTATTCAGCAAATTGGATGGGATAAATTATGTCAGACTACCAAGACGATTATGATCCACGCATAGACATGGCCAAGAAGTTCTTGAAACTGGCCAATGATGCTGACACTAACAATCGTTCAGAAGCTCTTGAAGACTTGAAATTCGGTTCTGGTGACCAATGGCCAGTAGAGATTCAAAACAGCCGTAATCTTGAAGCCAGACCCTGCCTGACGATCAATAAGGTTGATGCTTATGTGCGCCAGGTGACCAATCAGCAACGCCAACAGCGCCCAAGGATTAAGGTCCACGGCATGAATAGCCAGTCAGACGCTAAAGTGGCCGAGATTCTGACAGGTATTTGCCGACATATTGAGGTCAATTCAGACGCTGACCATGCTTACGACAATGCGTTTAACTATGCCGTGCGCTGTGGGTTTGGGTATTGGAGGGTCACGACAGACTATATCAGCGAGAAAACGTTTGACCAAGATATCTTCATTGAGCAGATTCATAACCCGTTTACAGTCTATTTTGACCCCAATAGCACGTTGCCAGACGGGTCAGACGCTGAACGCTGTTTGGTGACCACAGTAGTCAGTAAGAAGGAATTTGAGAAACTTTACCCCGATGCCGACACTGGCGTGGGATTCACCCAGCGCGGAACTGGTGACAGTAATGCCGAATGGGTGATGAAAGAAGACATCAGGATTGCCGAGTTTTGGTATACAGAGCACATCAAAGATACGCTTTTACTGTTGTCTGACGGCACAAAGGTGTTTAAGTCCAAAGCGCCTAGCAAAGATGACATGATTTTGCGTGGGCTAGAAATCGTTGACGAGCGCCCAACCATGCGGAAATTGGTCAAGATGATCAAATGTACGGGCATTCAAGTATTGGAAGAATACGATTGGCCAGGTAAGTTTATACCGATTGTTCCAGTCTACGGCGAGGAGTTCGTTGTTGACAACAAGCGTAAAAAGTACGGCATGATTCGCCAGGTCAAAGACGCACAGAGGATGTATAACTTCTGGAAGACGGCCATTACCGAGTCTGTTGCGTTAGCGCCAAAGGCCAAATGGTTGCTTGCTGAAGGCCAAGACGAGGGCCACGAGAACGAATGGGCGCAGGCTAACATTAAGTCCATGCCAGTCCTTAGATACAAGCAAAAGGACATTGAGGGCGTGCCAGCTCCCGTGCCTAGCCGTATTCAGCCTGAATCACCGCCTGCGGGCATTATGGCTGCAGCTGACGGCATTAATCAGGATATGCAAGCAATTTTGGGTATCTTTGATCCTAGCCAACAACTTGCAGGGAATATGTCTGGCAAGGCTTTAAACGGCCAACAACAACAGGTTGACCTGACAAACTTCCACTATTACGACAATCTAACCCGTTCCATCAGGCATACCGCCAAGATTATTCTTGATTTAGTGCCCACAATTTACGACAACGCTCGGGTAATGCGGATCATTGGTGACGATGGCCAACCTGATTTAGTGGAGATTAACAAGCGTGCCCAAGACGAACAAGGCGTTGAAAAAATACTCAATGACGTAACTGTTGGCGAATATGATGTTGTGATGGACACAGGACCAGGCTACAACTCCAAGCGCCAAGAGGCCGTAGAGACTATGATTCCATTGTTGTCCAAAGACCCACAATTGATGAATGTGGCGGGTGATTTGATCTTCAGAAATATGGACTTCCCTGGCGCTGATGTGATTGCAGACAGACTTGCAGCATCCAACCCAATGGCGCAAATTGATGATAAATCGCCCATTCCCCCACAAGTTCAAATGCAACTTAAGCAGTCACAAGCCACTATCCAACAGCTCCAACAGCAGTTACAGGGTATGCAATTGATGCTTAAAAACAGGGCTGACGTTGAACAACTCAAGCAAGACGCTGAGACCAAGCGGGTTCTTATTAAAGAGACCAACCGCGCCCATGACATTGAGTTGCGTGACCAACAGAAGCAAAAAGACACAGAAATGCGTGTCCACACAACGGCACAAGATACTGTTATTAAGACACAAACACAATTAGAAATCGAGCGTATGAAGGCCGATTTAGCCGTTTATTTGAGCCATTTAGACCGATTGAGCGAGCGTGAGGCCAAGGCCGAAGCCGTTGAGCGTGCTATTTGACAAAGTAACTCTTTCGTGTATATTTACACAAAACCTTACCCATGAGGAACATGGGGTTAATTCTTAGGGTAAACCTATGTCTGAAAAAGAAGCGTCATCAGTATTGACGAGTGAGAACTCAGCTGAGTTTTATGCTAATAAACTTGGTTTAGCTGACAGAAACGATGATGTGGCGGTTGAGGAAACTCCCGAGCCATCAGAAGTTGAAGATCAGAGTGAACCAGAGGCAGAACAAAGCAAACCTACAGAGGAAAAGAAGCAGAACCCTAAGTTAGAAAAAAGGTTTTCTGAACTGACAAAACAACGTGAGCAAGCCAAGGCAGAAGCGCAAGCAGAACGCCAACAGCGAGAAGCGTTGGAAGCAAGGTTAAGGGCTTTAGAGCAACAGGCTGCGCCACAACAGGCGAAGAACATTGACGAAGAACCGCAACCTGGTCAATTCCAAGATGCGTTTGAGTACGCTAAGGCATTGGCGCAGTATTCAACAGAAAAAGCCTTACAAGAGCGTGATCAGCAAGAAGCCAACAGAAAGGCTAATGAGGAAAGACAAAAGGTTATCCAATCATGGTCTGCCAAATTAGACAAAGTGAAGGCTGATTTACCTGACTACGATGAAATTGTAAGCACGGCTGATGTGGTGGTTAGTGATGATATTCGAGATTCTATTTTAGAGAGTGATGTTGGACCAAGAATCCTTTATCACCTTGCAGAGGACCTTGAATATGCTCAAAAACTGGCACAAATGCCAACGCGAAAGGCTTTGATTGAAATAGGAAAACTGGAAAAGCTATACGAGAAAAGTGAAGCCAAACCAGAGACTGTAGTGAAAAGTAAAGCGCCAGCACCGATCAGGCCCTTAAAGGCAGGTAGTGGTCAAGCAGATATCCCTATTAACAGTAGTGGAGATTTTCACGGCACATACCAGGCTTGGAAAGAAGCTAGACGGGCGGGCAAAATCCGTTAAATTCAAATCAAGGAAATCAAATGAGTAATAATCTCTTAACGATATCCAAGATCACCAACGAGGCGTTGATGGTTTTGGAAAATGAGTTGACTTTCACAAGTGAAGTTGACAGAAACTATGACGATCAATTCGCCGTTGTCGGTGCAAAGATCGGTAATACTGTGAATGTCCGTTAAGAGTCTGCGGACAATAAACCCTTTCTGATTGACTTGGACACCTAGAAGTAGGCAACAGGGCGCAAGTTTAAATACAGCGTGAACGACTAAGTGAAGGGGCGCTAAAGAAATTTAGTGATGCGATAGTCTGACCTACCATATAACAAAAGAAGTGGTAGAGAGAAATCCGAAGCGGTTTCTCCCGCAGCGATGCGAGTAACAATTGACCTGTGAGACCAGGTCGCTTTATCGGTACAACTGGCCCAGCATTGAACGTTGAGGACTTTAACGAGTCTAGCGTACCAGTGACTTTGAGCACTCAATTCCACGTTGATACTCAATTCACCACGCAAGATTTGGCGCTAAGTCTTGATATGTTTAGTGACCGCGTGTTGAAGCCCGCAGTGGCAGCTATTGCTAACAAGATTGATCGTGACGGCTTGGTGATGGCCAAGAACAACACGGCCAATATCGTTGGTACAGCTGGTACACCTCCTACAGGTTTGATCACATACTTGACTGCTGCTGCTTACCTTGACGCTGAAGGCGCACCAAGGGATGGCCGCCGTTCATGTATCGTTGAACCTTTCACAAGCGCCACAATCGTTGATTCTTTGAAGGGTCTATTTGTGCCCCAAGAAGCTATTGGCGAGCAGTATCGCAAGGGTTTGATGGGTCGTGACTCTGCTGGTATGAACTGGAAGATGGATCAGAACGTTGTTTCACAAACATTCGGTTCTTATTCAACTGCCGTGTTGTCATGCAATACATCGACTGCAACTGGATTCCTGACCTCTGGTTGGGCATCATCTTCAACTATCGCTTTGTCTGCCACAACAGCCACAGCATCGTTGAACGTTGGTGACGTTATCCAAATTGCTAACGTGTACGCTGTCAACCCCCAGAATCGTCAGGCTTATGGTTCTAACAAGCTACGCAACTTTGTCGTGACTGCTGCCGCTACTGTGGCAACATCAGGTACAACTAGCGTGACTGTTAGCCCTGCCGTGATTACTGCTGGTCAGTTCCAGAACGTGTCTGTGACCAATGCTGGCGCATCAACTGTTACGCCTTTCAACAATACTGGTACTGTGTCACCACAGAATATCATTATGCACCGGAATGCTTTTACTCTTGCCGTAAATGACTGCGGCTACTTACAAGCAGCGTAAGTAGAAAACTGTCCCTGATTGACTTGGAGTGCCTGAAGAGGTTAACAAGGCGCAAGCAACCGAAAGGTGTGCAGCGTGAACGACTAAGTGGGATGGCGGCGAAAGCTGATGCGATAGTCTGAACTCTGCTATAACTGAACTGAAGGCAGAGAGGAGAATCCGAAGAGTTTCTCCCGCCACGATTGTGGTCAGTAGGCGAAAGCCGAAAGTAACAGAAATGAGCCGATTTAGAGCTTCCAGAAGGTGTGCATTTTGCAGGTAGAGCTAGTGATAAGGAGATTGGATTGTCAATGCGTGTAGTCCGTTAATGTTGGCGGCTTTTAGATTTTGATCTAATAGAAAATTTTCTCTGATTGACTTGGAACTCCAGAAGTGGACAACAAGGGGCAAGTTTAAATACAGCCTGAACGACTAAGTGAGAAAACCCTTACGAGGGATGCGATAGTCTGAACTAGGATATAACAAAAGAAGTCCTAGAGTGCGACCTGAAGCGGAAGCACCACACCGAAAGGTGGAGTAACAAGATGCAATACACGATTAACAATGACAGTATTCCAACACGTTTAGACGTGCTATATGGTTGGGCCCCACTCTACCCTGAGTTGGCTTGCCGTGTTGCAGCTTAATTAACTTAAAGGAAAACTAACATGAGTAATCCAGGACCAGCAACCACAGTAAGCAATCACCCACAAAACTTGGCCACAAACCAAGCATTGCGTTTGATTGCATCAGCACAATCCGTTAACTTGGCCGTGGCTGGTGATACAGCCATGACAGTTGTCGATGTGACTAAATTTGTGCCCGTTAGCGTGCTAATTACCAACGGCTTGAACTCTAGTGGATCAACAACCACTATTGCTACGGCTACTGTTGGTGTTTACACAGGCGCAGCTGCAACAGGTTCAACAGTATTGACTACCGCTGCTTTGACTAGCAACACAGGTGGTCCTTATGTGACAACCTCAACCGCGACAAATCCCGCAACCGCTATTTCCAACCCATCTACGATGTATGTCAACGTGGGAACGACAATTGCAGCGACTTGTGACGTATTTGTTTACGGCTATGACCTCACATTTTTACCCTAATTTGTGAGTAAATAAACAGAAAGCCACTCTTAAAAGGGGTGGCTTTTTTTCATTTTGTTATACAATAATCATGTTTTAAAGGAATTATCATGTCCAAAACTACACTTACCCGTGGTAATTTGTTGAGCAGTTCCATCGCTCAATTGACACTACCAAGCACCACTTTTTCCACTACAACAACTGAAGTCACGATTTCATGCCCCGGTGTTAAATCCACAGACATGATCAACGTCACAGTTGATGCGGCAATGGTTACAGGCGTTGCGGTTGGTAATGCTTACACCAACACGGCCGATCAAATCACAGTTCGCTTGATTAACCTCACAGGTGGATCGGTCACCCAAACGGCCGCTAACTTGTTGGTTAACGTGAAATCGCCTGAAGACAGTCCCTTACCCGCGAATGTGGTGTAAATATGGCTGGTTCAACAGTCCAACGCAACGCGGGTCAGACGTATTGTTTTAGCGTCACCAATAGTGCCCATTCAAGCACTTTGGTTGACGATCAGACAAACGATCAGATCAATTACTGCTCATTCCTAAACACCGGCGCGTCACCCATTGCGGTGAAATTTGCGAATTATTCGCCATGTCCTGCCGCCACGTTTCCGAGTGATGGAACACCAGGGGATTATGTTTTACCAGCTGGTATGACCTCTCCCCTTATTCTTGCAACTCCAACCACGCCTTTTTACATGACCGCAATCAGTAATAGTGGCACGGCGGGATTGCTTTATGTCACCCCTGTTGGTGATCAAAGTTAAGGATTATCTATGACGAATCAAGTTGCCACTACAGTAACAACCCAAATTGTTCCAGTTCAAGGGCAATTTGATTCCAATGGGAATTGCATTGCTTTGATTGGGCCGGGGGGTGAAACTTTTTACCCCCCGTTGCCCACTACGCTCACAGCAACAAATATTTACGCAACAAGTGAAATTGGCTACGCAAGTGGCAATTTTGGAGCTGTTACGCAGACAAACAACAAGACCACGGGTGTTACAGTCAACACATCTAGTGGGCAAATTGTTACCGCAAATAGCCAATTAGCACCTAGCGCACAAGCCGTTTTTACTGTTACAAATAGCCTGGTAAGTGCAAATGATAATGTAATTTGTTCGATTGCAAGCGGCGGCACGCAAGGCGCATACAATGTATTTATTGCCGGAATTGCCAATGGATCGTTTGTTGTGGTGATCAAAAATAGCACCAACAACGCGTATTCTGAAGCAGTCACAATCAATTTTTCAATTTTGCACACATCTAGTTAAGGTGAAACAATGGGTACATTAGTCTTTCAAGCCGCTCTCGGTGGGCAAGTATCTGTTACTGGTCCAAATACCGCATCAAGCTACACGATTGCTGTGCCTACTGTTAATGGCACGTTCGTCACGACTGGCGATACTGGGACAGTCACCAACACAATGTTGGTCAACAGCTCCACAACGATCAACGGGACTGCAATCGCTTTGGGCGCTAGTGGGACAATTACAGCCGCGAATCCTAATGCCCTCACAATTTCAACTGGATTGACTGGCGGGTCTTATGATGGGTCTAGCGCAAAAACTATTGCAATCGACACATCCGTAGTTGTTACCTTAACAGGTACGCAAACACTCACTAACAAAACACTAACAAGCCCAGTAATTTCGACTATTTCAAATACTGGCACGTTGACTTTACCGACAAGCACAGACACTTTGATCGGTCGCGCCACAACAGACACGTTGACAAACAAATCAATCAGCGGTTCAACAAACACTTTGAGCAACATTGGAAATTCATCGTTGACTAATTCGACAGTTACGATTGGATCGACTTCCGTTGCATTGGGCGCGACAGTCACGACATTCTCAGGGGTAACCCTTACTTCTCCAACTTTCACTTCTCCGGCACTAGGAACGCCTTCTAGCGGTGTTTTGACGAATGCTACAGGGTTGCCTGTCAGCACCGGAATTTCGGGCTTAGCGACAGGAATTGCCACATTCTTGGCCACTCCAACAAGTGCAAACCTTGCGACTGCGGTAACC
>Ga0208739_1000485_pt1 | contig 11800 bp, 8 predicted proteins | sample CryBogCBE27Jul09_FD_184566 | JGI IMG/M metagenome (GOLD analysis project Ga0208739, IMG submission 184566) | Freshwater microbial communities from Crystal Bog, Wisconsin, USA - CBE27Jul09 (SPAdes) (version 2) | ecosystem: Environmental > Aquatic > Freshwater > Lake | place: Crystal Bog... | reverse complement strand
TCTGGCTCCGGTTCTGGCTCAGGCTCAGGCTCTGGCTCTGGCTCTGGCTCTGGCTCTGGCTCTGGCTCTGGCTCTGGTGGTGGGGGCGGTGGCGGTCTACCAATTATTCCACCTTTGGGATTGGGCGGTTTTTCAGGTACTCCATATAAAGACCCCGAACTGAATTTTAAAGCAAACACAGTTAAAGGCGCCCGAATTAGTTTAGTTAACACACCTAATTTCTCAGAAACGCCAATCACTCCAGCGCAAACTTATGAGCAGCCCCTTCCGGCCGTTGAAACAGCAAAAGAGGGTGGATCAATTCCACGCTTTGCAGATGGTGGATCAACCACAGACGTGTTTGGTAAATCCGGCATGTTTGGTAAATCAAATGTTGTCAAGGGTTCTTCAATTAAATTAATTGGTACTCCTTCTTTTTCTGATAGGTTACTATCTTCTCAACAATATAATATGCAACCACTACCTCAAATCCAAAATGAAGCTGCTGGAGTTATGGGTTATGCTGATGGTGGTTCTCCCGTCAGTTTACAACCCGAATTTACCCGCGGCCACCCAGAACTTTTAAGAAATTTTGTATCTAACATTCCTCACACCACGGTTGGGTTGATTCCTTTTGAACGCCATAGTGCCGGACATGGTGTTGGTGACCACAACCCAGAGTTTTTCAGTGAGGGTGGTTTGAACGCAATTAAGCATACATACGTTACAGGTAAAGGTGACGGCACTTCTGATTCAATCCCCGCCATGTTGGCAAATGGTGAGTTTGTTATTCCCGCTGACGTAGTGTCTGGCTTGGGAAATGGTTCTAACGACGCTGGCGCAAAAGTGTTAGATGAGTTTATGAAAACTATTCGTCAACACAAACAAAGCGCGGGTCACGATGGTTTGCCACCGGACTCCAAAGGTGCGTTATCATATCTACAAGAAGCAATGAAAAAGGTTAAATAATTATGTCAGCTTTAGGAAGCCTTACCCAAACAACGGGCTCGTCAGTAACGACGTTGCCTGCTTGGTATAATACCGCCCAACAAAATGTGCTGGATGCCGCAAATAAAGGGATGAGTGGAGCTCCGGGGTTGAGTGGTACTGTTGCGCAAAACGCGATTAACACTTTGTCTGGCACAAGCGGTTATACCAACCCATTCACCCAAGCAACTAGCACACTTAACACAATTGCTTCGGGCGCAGCCAATCCTTGGATTACGGATCCTAATACTGGCGCAGTAACGCCCAATACAAGCACCGCCATGGGTGGTTTGTTTGCGGCGCAACAAAATGAACTTAATCAACTGCTGCCCACTGAGTTGGCACAATCAAATGCCAGTGCGATTGGCTCTGGCAACTTTGGCAGCCTGCGCGGCCAAACTGCGGTGGACACTGCATCGGCAAATGCATTGGCTCAACTACGCGCCGCTCAAATGCAAGCCGCTTTGACCAACCAGCAAACCGGCGTAACGGCTGCTGCTAACCAAGGTAACGTTGGTGAACAAGGCATTATAGACGCCATGAAGGTGGGCCAAGCCCAAATGACTGCTCCGTTCACAAACGCAGCAAACTACGGTAACATTATTGCCAGCTTGACGGCGCCAACTACAGTCAATACAAGCCAAACACCCTCGGCTTTGGCTGGATTGACGGGCGTTGGCACTTTAATTTCTGGCGGCTTGAATTCGCTTCTTGGTGCATCTGGTGTTGCTAATTTACAGTCTGGTTTTAACAATTTAATTGGCAACAGCGGTTTTAGTTTTGGTGGCACAAACCCCGGCACCGATAATTCGTTTACAACTGCTTACAATTCTGGCCCGTCTTCGTTTGATGCTTACGGTAACCCAATTTATACGGCACCAAGTGGCGCATCATTCGACTCCGCAGGCAACTCACTTTATTAAGCCGTAAAAGGAAATAAAATATGCCAGATAATATTACAAATACAACTAGCGGTTTGAGTGCACTTGGTTCTGGTGATCAGGAAGCCTCCACTACTACGCTTCCCGGCACTAGCACTATTAACATTGGCGGCCAAAAGATTAGCGCCAAAGGCCCCGTTCAAGGTTCGGAACTTTTAAAAGCCTTGGAAGAGGAATACGCACGTCGTACACCCGAAACCCCTCTAGGCCGTTTTAACACGTTCCTAGAAAGCATGAAAGATGCTGTGGCGATTACTTCACGTGATCCCGGCTCTGCCATGGCTGCGCGTGACCAAGAAAAACGCGCACAGCAAGAAAGCCTGTTCCAAATGCGTACTCAAATGGCCGCATTGAAGGGCCAAATGATGCAGCAGGCCAACAACATGCAATTCATGACGGGCCAGCCCCAAACAGGTGGCACGGCCCAAGCTGCTCCCCAAGCTGGTGGTGCAGCCCAAGCTGCCCCCCAAGCTGGTGGCATGGCCCAAGCTGCCCCCCAAGCAGGCGGCAACATGTCTTACGGCGAACAACTTATTTCAAGTTTGCCAGCGCAATTGCAAGGTGCCGCTCGTCTTAAATTAATGAACGGCGACCTTGATGGGCTTACTAAAATGGCTGAAGATATGCAAGTCCATAAAAGCGACTTGCAAAAGAGCTTGGAATATATTGACAGCTTGCCTGAAGGTGAGAAAAAAGAACGCGGCAAACGTCAAGTGTTGGAAAAGACATACGGCACATACGAATATGTCAATCCAAATGGCGAAACCATTCGTTACACTTTGGGCGGTCCAACAGATCCCGCGTTCACTGGCAAATCAGCACCGGCGCCCGCACCTACGCCCGCACCTACACTTGCTCCCCCACCTGCGCCCCCACCTACACCCGCTGCCGTAGCAGCGCCGCAAGCTGGTATGCCTGCACCAACGCCACAAGCTGGTATGGGTTTACGCGCTGTTCCATCGGGCGCTAATGTTCCAGTTGCTGCACCAATACAAGCAACACCATCCACACCAGTTGGCGGTTTGCAATCATTGACTCCACCGGCTAAACCCGTTGCGGCACCCGTTGCAGCTCCCGTTGCAGCTCCCGTTGCAGCACCCGTTGCAGCACCGGCTCCAGTTGGCGGTGGCGGCGTTGGTGTTGGCGGCATTCAAACGCCGCCGTTTAAACCTGCACCAGTAATTGCTGGTAAGAATGACGACACCGGTTTGCCTAATACCGCAACACCCGGAACCCAACAATACATTGAACAACGTGTTAAGAACGTACAGGCACTTAGCGAGATTCAAAAAGCTGCCGCAACAAAACAAATAGAAGTTCAAGGCACATTAACAACACAAGGTAATCAAGCTGCCTTAGAACGCGAAACAAATCGCCAACGTATTAATTTGGAAACCGCTGCTGAAGCACCTAAGGCCGAGAATAAGATTTATGGCGAACAGTACGCCAAGATCCCGGAGCAAAAGCAGCAAGCGGTTGACACCATCGCGGCCGCAAATCGCCTTATTGACATAGCAAATGACCCCGAAGGTGCTAAGTTGATGAGTTACTTCTACGGCGGTAACAAAGCTGCTTCTGCCATAACCCAAGGTGCAAGCGCATTAACCTTTGGTGCGTTAAAACCTGATGTGTTTCAAAACTTAATTGCCTCAACTACGTTCACACCCGAACAACGTACAAAATTGGCCGACATTCAAACCGACGCAGCCAAGCTGGGTATTGAATACACCGCTCAAATGTTTAAGGGCGCACGTTTGGGTATCGGCCTTGAAAAATTGGGCCAACAAGGTAAGGGTGTTAGCCCTGATTATACCGCAGCAACTAATAAGTTGTACGCCCAAATTACTCGGGACAACGCTCAGTTTGTTGTGGATAATCACAACTACTTCCGCGATAGTTGGCAAAAACAAAATCCCGGAAAAACTTGGGGTGATTATATCCAGTCTAAAGATTATGATCAAAGGTTGGATAACCATCTTGCAAAAGAACAAGCACTTACCTCTGGTACTCCGATTGTAATTAAGAAGTTTTCGCCCGATGAGGCTGTTGCTGCGGCTAAAACCAGTAAGTTTGATAAATTTATTAAGGCACGATAATTATGGCCGAACAATATTTTGACGTAGATGCGGCATTAAAAGAACCGGATACTACGCCGGCTGAAGTTGCCGCCCATCTTGCGCAACTTCATAATGTTGACCGCGATGCATATCTAAAAGAAGGTTTATCGGACGCAGAATTTTTAAACGAATTCAAACATAAATCGTTACCCGGCGCAACAACCGAACGCCCGCAGCAAGAAGTTCCAGCGGTCAGTAACGTAACCAATGCAGCATTCGGCGCTCTTGGCGCCGCGGTGCCTGCGATCGCTGCTGGCGGATTCCGGCGTTTGGCTGGAACCCCGGCGCCTGCGCCAGCTCCCGCGCCTGCCCCCGCACTTGCATTCACCTATGAAACGCCGGAACAGGTGCGTCAGCGTGTGATTGCTACAGGCCAACCATCTCGCCCACAAGGCCCAGAAGATGTGGTGAATTGGGCCATGGGTAAAGATCCAAAAACCGGCGGCCAATATAGCCGTGGTTATCTTGGCGGCACTAGCATGGCGCATGAAGCTGACCTACACGCCCAAGCGGATGCCTTAGAAGCCAAGAACCCCGGCTACAAGGTCAAACAAGGCACGTCAAACTTGTTGATTCCGCAAGCCGATTATGATCGGGATGTTGCGCAAAAAGAAGCCGCACGAAAAACTGCTGCGGCCGACTTAAACAACAAAGCCAAAATGGCTGCGGAATTACGTAGCCAACGTTTAACTCAAATTCAACCAACGATGCCCGGTAAAATTGCATCTGCGGTTCAATCTGGATTACAAAGTGCCTCCGAGTCGCCCACGCTGAAACGCGGCGCTGTTGGTTATAACGTTGGTGATTATCTGCAGGCACAAAATCCGTTTGAGAAAACTGTTTCAGCGGTTGGCGCCAGCGCACCCATTATTGCGGCCGGCGCTAAAAAGGTACTGCCTGCAAGGTTTAAACCAATTGCCGACTTAATTGGTACTGGCGCCAGTGTGGCTGCGCCAGCGATTAATTACCTTGAACGCAAATTTACTACGCCCGCCGAACCTGAACAACACGCTGAAGGCGGACACATTGAAGGTTACGATCTTGGCGGCGCAGTTAAGAGCGCAGGCAAACTGCTGAACCAACACCCAGAAGTAGCCAAAGCATTGGAAAGCTATTTGCGCGGCAACATCAGCAACGCAGAACGACTGGCTGTTGTTAATAAATACCTGCCAACACGCCAATGGGCTGAATTGCCACCAGCGTATACCGACGAGCAAATCCGCAACGCCTTGATGGTCAACAAGCAACCTAAGGCACTGGCCGATGTGCCCGCCGGCATGCGTGTTGGTAACCGCTTGGACATCCCCGCTTACACACAAAATGGCGTGTACGTGGATACGGTTCATGCTTTGGACTCTGGAAACACACCGATCAGCTACAACCGCACCGGGCACCTGACTGACGTTGACTTTAGCTCCAAACCCAATCAGGCGGCCCGTGTAGGCCTTGGAACCAAGGAACAGGCCCTTACCCCCTTAGGCGCTGAAATGGGCTCTGGAAAGTCTCCTTTCGCGCTGATTAAGGGCACTAACGTTGGCACATCGGACGACGAAGTGCGCCGCATGATGCAAGAGTATTTGCGCGATCCCAACTGGACACAGATCGGCATGGATCCGCGCAAAGGCTCGCAGTTTTACGACAAGGCAACCAACCTGCCTGTTTTTTCCGCGGAACAAAAATTGCAGGCAGGTCCACTGGTGCTGGTGCCCAAGCAAGGCTTAGAGACCTCCCACTGGCAAGACCCTCGCTTGCAACTAAGCGATGAGCGTTTGATGTTGTCCAACCCCGAAGAGGGCTTGCACTACAAAGAAGGCGGCCATGCCACACCGGCTTGGCAACGGTCCGAGGGTAAGAACCCCGAAGGCGGCCTGAATGCCCTTGGTCGTGCATCGTACAACCGCGAACACGGCGCCCACCTGAAAGCTCCCCAGCCGGAAGGGGGCTCTCGTCGGGACTCATTCTGCGCTAGAATGACCGGAATGCGCGAAAAACTCACGTCTTCAGAAACCGCAAAAGACCCCGATAGCCGGGTAAATAAAGCCTTGAAAAAATGGAATTGTTAACTTGCACAAAATGTAAAGAACCCAAGCCGGGTACTTTAGACTTTTTTCCACCCCATAATAAAAAATTAAATGGGTTGGATAGTTGGTGCAGAACTTGCAGAAGTTCGTACAGAAACGAAATATGCCGCGGTAAATTTAGAAAAGTTATATCTGATAAAGATTTAATTACACTAAAACATAATTCAAAAAATTGTGCAATATGTAAAAAAGAAACAAATCTTGTTGTAGATCATGACCATAAAACCGGAAAAGTTAGAGATATGTTGTGCAATCATTGCAATAGAGGATTGGGCCATTTTATGGATGACCCAATCTTATTGAAAGCTGCTGCCGAATATTTAAAAAATCATTTTCTATAACGTTTACCAAACCAACCCTCGGCTGCAAGAGGAAAATCAGGAGCCCATGAAGGCGGAGTCGTCATAATCTTAACGACATCCTCCAACATGGGCTCTGCTGTTTCTTCTGGCACTATTAGGAGAACTTCATCGTGGATACTGTTACACACACTGTAACCGGCGTTTTCAAGGCTCAACATAGCAAAGGCAAGAAAATCTCTGGCGGTTCCCTGTACTCCGGACTGGAAGATGCTAGAGCCAATAAGCTGATTCCTACCCCATGCTCTGGTGTAAGTGTTCTGGCTGCTAATAACAACCCCGGGCTTTTGAGCACCCCACGGTGTAGTGACCATATCCACCTCGGGGCGCTGCCAACAAATTAACCGCTTGCTGGGTAACTGCATCCACAGCGCATCCTTGGCAACCTTCATGACCAGTTTGCGGCCGGCGTCGAATGGCTCACCGGGGTTTTGAATTGCCTGAATGGCTGCATGCTCACACAGCGCCCATAGGTTCTTAACCTTGCTGTATGAGCTACGATAGTTATCCACCGCGTTTTTGGCCTGCGCTTCGGTCAGCTTGACCCCCATTCCTTCGGCGTACTTAACCAGCCCCTTGGCGCCCTGACCAAACATAGCGCCCAAAACGGCCGACTTGGAAATCTGCCGCTGGTCTTTGGTTACCTCTTCGTATGGTACGTTATAGAGGCTTTCAGAGGCAAACACCTTGTACTCATCCAGCCCCTTGCGGAACAGCTCTACCTTGTCTGCTTGCCCCGCCAAGTACACACCCACTCGATTTTCGATCGAGCTAAAATCGACATCCACGAAGGCCTCTCGTCGGCCAGCTTTAATTGCACTTCTAACCAATGAGGAGAGTTCTCGCATTGAGCCAACTCCGTCCCCAAAGACTCGTGGAATTGCGTCCTCAATCTGCTGATCGCTAAGAGTGGGACGAGCAATATTTTGTAAATTAAGTCCGCCACGCGAAGCCCAACGGCCAGTAGACGCGCCGTGATAGACCAGTGTATTTCGAATTCTTCCATCTCGTTGTACCTCCAACATTTTTGCGTACTTTGCCACGCTGGTTTGGCTGCCCTCTTGGCGTAGCTCCAGCGCACGTTTAACCTCTGGCTTCAAGTTGCCGGCCGCCAGTTTGGCCGAGACCGTCTTTTCTGTCAGGTCTTCCAGCTTGGCGCCGCGGTCGTTCAGCCACGCCAGCAATTTGGCCCGCTCAGAGGGCTTGCAACCGGTCAGGGCTAGGGTAGCATCATCAATCTCTTTTTGGGCGGCTTCTACGGCCTTTACGGCGTTCTGAAGCTCATTCGGATCGACTGGAACACCCCGCAGGTTGATGCGCTGGGTCAGCTCCCAAACTTTCTGTTCGTCGGCGCTAAGTTTGCGCGGGTCTTTGACGATCGACATTTCTGTCTTAACGTCTTGTACGCAGTATGCGTACAGTTTGGTCAGCAAGTCGGGGTCGTCGTTAAACTCGCCCTTGCGGTCGGGTTTGCACAATTTCTGAATCAGCTTAGACCCGATGGGGTCTTTTTTATGGGCCGAATCCATGAAGGTGCCGGCGTCATCCAAACCTTGCGGTATGTTGTTGGCCGCGGCGATCGCCATGGAGTCAATCACCTGCTCCAGCTTCAACGGCGGCCAGCCGTACTTAGGCACACAGACACAATTCCAGATTGCGTACTCAAACATGGCGTTCCATGCTTGGATCTTGCCACCTTTTCGAACGTGGTCTAACAGGGCGTTGGGGTGTTTATCGACCCTTACATTCTCCGGCGTAGTGCCGTATGCAATGCACAGGATTTCTGTGCTGGGGTCATTGGCGTACACGTCAAGGCCAACATCTTTCAGTTCGGCGCGGCTGCGTGTTTCAAAGTCGATCGAGTAAATCATAATGCTCCTATGGCAGGCTGACGTATCAGCGGTTTGAATATGTCGGTACTTATTGCTAAGTACCGACATTTACACTATATCAGATTTCGCAAACTCCCGCAACGCAGGCCAGCATTTGGGCGCCTTCTACGTTGTCAGTTACCTCTTGGAAGTCTGTCCACTTGATTGCGGGCATCTTGGCTTTCAGGGCCAAATACTCTTCCTCAGTGCATTCCTCGTACGGTGCTTGGCGGTATGTCCCGCCGTCATAAGGTAAGTAAGACACGCCGCTAATTTCGCCAAAATGTTCCCATGTCCAAGCGCCCACAGCAGGCCAATCTTTCTCTTCAACCGAGATAGTGACCGAAGGTTTATGTTCACACCAATGACGCTGGTATGTAAGCCAGAGTGATAGATGGCTGATTGGAGTAACATCCGCTCTTGTGAGTCCGTCAGGCGCTCGTTGAGGGAAACTAAAGACGGTGGTCTGGGTAGGTTTGTATACGCAGTCTTCGGCTGGTACTCCTTGCTCGACCAAGAACTGCGATAGCGGATCTTTTTTGTCACCTCGAACCCGGCGAATATAAAACTTACTGTGTCTTGGATGTATTCCGGAGGCTGCGTCTGTAAGTTGGGAAACGGTGCCGCTGGGTTTGACGCAGGTAATTGAGGCACTCCGAGGAATTCCCAATAAGTCTGCCCATTCTGCATTCGTGCTACGGGCAACTTCCCTAAGTTCTGCGAGGAGTTCATTCAGTTCTTTTCCTTCAGTGCAAAGCAATTTGCTGTCGTAAATGCCGGTGATCGACACGCCCAACAAACGCTCTTCTTCGGTGTTACGTTGCCACACCTTGCGCAGGTACGGGAACTTGGTAAACGTCGATTGGATGGTGCCCAAGATGGTCGCCAGCTTAACCTTTTCGATCAAGGTTTGCTTGGTGTCATCATGGCGGGCCACTACTTCAGTAAGATTACAAAATTGATATGGTCGAAGGACAATCTCCGAGCAAGGATTAGTTCCGAACTCAAAGTTTGGATCACGATGTCCGTATTTTTCAACCGTCTTGCGAGCAGCTTCCCGATTAAAAATTCCCCGTTCACCGGAATGTGAATTGTAAAGTGACAACCACTCTTCCATGAACTTTCCGACAGTAGGTGTTTCGTTATAGACCGCACTATTGTTCGCAAGCGCACGATGCGGCGCAGTTTCCCACCAAGGGCCTGCTTTAGCATGACGAATCCTTTCATCGTCCAAGTCGGACAAGCTGATCATGGCCGATCGACGTACGCCGCCAACCACCACGACTTCACCAATCTTACACATCATGTCGTGGCACTCAAGCGTATTCAGCTTACGGCCGTGGGCATGCTTAAACATATTAACAGCAAACTGGAACAGGTCAACCAATGGTTCAGGGCCCGATGCGCGGCCGCCAAACGTCTTCAGGCGGGTGCCGGCGGCTCGAACCTTGGACACGTCCCACTTTGGAATTTCGCCGGCGTACAGGTTCGCCAACAACAAACGGAATGCCTTTGCCCAGCCTTCCTTGCTGTCGTGCACCGCGATCACATGATCCGATTCAAACAGCTTTTCAGGCACTTCGGGCAGCAGGTTAACGTACTTGCTTTCCACGGAGAAACCAACGCCAGTGCCGCACAGCAAAATAAACATGGCCTCGTCAAACGCCTTGACGTCATCCACGGGCAGGTAGCTGCAATTGTACACACATGTATTATCGCGGTCCGCTGCTTTGCCAGATGTCATCATGGCCCGCATAGAGGGCATGACTTTCAGGTCTTTGATCGCGTGATAAATTTTGTCTTTCAGTTTTTCGTCTGGGGTAATTGCCGGTGTGCGGCTAAAGATGTAATCCACAAAACGCTGGGTTGTCTCTTCCCATGTTTCGCGGCGTCCCTTGTCGTCGAGGAAACGTGCATAACGACTAGCTGCAATATATTCTTGATACTGATCCATGGATTCTTATTTTTGTTAATGATAAAAAAGGGCGAACCACACCGTAGTTCGCCCGCCTGCTACAAGGTACTCAATTACACAGCGAAGTCAGCCGCTGCGCTAGTTGCGCCACCAAGTTTCTCGCCATCGTCCAGCTTCTGAACGTTGTTCAAACCGGCAGCAATGCCCTTAGAACCGCTGGCATCGTAAGGATACAGGGTAATGGATGCACGGCCATAGCAGCCGCTGTAGAACTCATTCTTGTCCATGATTTGGTTCAGTTCAGCGTCAACGATGCCGGGTTTTTCGTTGGAGTTGGCATTGATAAAGTAATGGCCTGCGTAGATAGGATCGTCTTTCTCTGCATCACCATCACGCAAACCGCCTTTAAGCAGCTTGGGAATGTTGCCGCCAAAGAATGCCTTGTTGGCTTCTTTGACTTCCTCAAACGCCTTTTTAAAGCGTTCTACGGTGTCCTTGTCGGTCTTGGGGATCAAGATCGAAGCAGAGTACTTCAGGGAACCATTCAGGGTTTCTGCGGGTTCAAACACGTGAACAAACGAGAAACGAACCTTGCCGGTTACGAACTTAACTTTAGCGGATTTAGCCATTTTTAACCTCTTTAGATGTGAGCCGGGTTTAAAGGTACCGGCTCGAAGACCTTAACTAACACAGATATTAATGCACAATTTGGACTATGCGTCATAGAAAATTCCTAACTCAAGCATAGCTTCTCTCATTGCCATAATTCTGACCAACTCGCTTTGAACGCCCTCGTTCTCCAGCAGGTCGGGTTTTTCCCACAAAAGCGTCATGACCGTAAGGATAGAACTTCGCAGGGCAAGCACCTCTTTGCGGTGGTGGCCGCCAACAAGGAACCTAAAGTCGTCAACGTAATCTTCAACCATGTCGGCGTCAATATGTACTTCAACAACGTACTTTTCTTTTTCCATGTTACCCCGCCGACGAGACCATGTAAAGGCCTACGTTGCCCAGCGAGTAACCAAAGAAGCTGATTGCCAGCCCAACGTTGCCTTTAAACAACAGGTCGCAAGCAATCCAGAAATAAACACAGCCCACAATTGCAATTAACCAAGAACTCATACGAAGTCATCCTTTGCGGTTTCTTTGATTTTAACCAGTTTTGGCTCGCCCTCTGGCTTTACCACCAACTCACCCAGCCATTGTACCACATGTCCTTTGCCTGCCAACTTTTCCAAGTTAGCCAAGGACTTTAACTTTGGCGGCTCCCACATGCTGGCGGGGTCGATGCCCTTTTCTTCCAGCACCACGGCTGCCAAGGAATGGTCTTTGATCTTGCGGTGGGTGGCCGTAGTGCCCAGCTTGTAGCCCGGTGGCACAACGTTTTGGTTTACTGCTCGGGTGAGGGCGTAGTCTTCGACGTCGTTGGCCCACGTTTTGAGGGTTTTCGCTTTGTCGAGGACTTCGGTGAACTCGTCATCGCTGAGGAGGGCTGGCTTTTTGAATTCGAGTTTGGCAAGCTCGGTGTTAAAATCGCTGCGGGCGCGGCA
>Ga0208739_1000479_pt1 | contig 11852 bp, 27 predicted proteins | sample CryBogCBE27Jul09_FD_184566 | JGI IMG/M metagenome (GOLD analysis project Ga0208739, IMG submission 184566) | Freshwater microbial communities from Crystal Bog, Wisconsin, USA - CBE27Jul09 (SPAdes) (version 2) | ecosystem: Environmental > Aquatic > Freshwater > Lake | place: Crystal Bog... | reverse complement strand
TGCAGGAACTTGACTTGGCCCATGTACTCGGTTTTCTGAGTGCCAAGGTCAACGATGCGGTAGCACCGTGCGAGGTGCATGCCGGGAGGGGTGGACTCAAAAGAACCACCGCGGTCTTCAACAAAAAAGCTCATAATTTTCTCCATAGAAAAAGGTCAAGAAATAAAACGATGAACGCCGCTAAGTAAACGACGAACATCACACGTTCGTAGGGGGTGTAGTTACGCTTCATAGGTGATCGCCAGCATGTTTGCCAGTTGGTCGTCAATCTTGCGCATCTTGGCCTCGTAGTCTTTTTCGAGGTCAGACTTCTTCTTCAAGATGTTGGTCACCATGTCGGCGGCAATGTCGCTCTTCTTGCGGAAGTCAACATCAACGACAGACTCGCCGACCAAAAGATAGTCGGGGTTCCAGTCGCGTAAGTTGGTAAGGATCAGATCGCCGGGCTTGGCGTCTTCGAGGTTGTCGATGCCTACTGAAGCGTAGGTGGACAAGAAAATGTAAACTGGCAACTTCATGATTCACTCCTAAATGCAGAACTCTCTGCGCTAAACCGTTCGAATTGAACGTGATGAAATTCTAACATCAAATTAAAGCAAGCTGTAAACACTTCTTGCAAATTATTTTTTCTTGATGTTGTTTTCTTGTAACGTGAAGTTTGTGTAGAATCGGGCTTTGGGAGTTCGTTATGACATTAAAAGAATACTTTGACAGCGATGTCCGGGGGGCGAAGTCAGAGATGGCTGAGTACCTTGGGATCACAACAACGTGGCTGGCGCTCTTGATTGCGATGCGCCGTCAAGCCTCACCAGCGTTAGCACGAAAAATTGAAGCCGCTACAAGCGGACTGGTAACAAAAGAAGAATTGCGGCCGGACATCTGGCCTGCGTGAGTTTTACAGTGGCCCGCTTTTGGGTGTTTTAGGAGATCAAAATGAAAGTTGTACGGTTAGATCAAATCCGCCTTGACGGCGGCACACAGATGCGTGAGCACCTTGACCAAAACGTGGTTAAAGAGTACGCAGAAAAAATGAGGCAAGGGGAGGTGTTCCCGCCATTGATCACAATGTTTGATGGCTCAACACATTGGTTGGTCGACGGGTTCCACCGTTACTTGGCCTACCAAGCCGCAGGCAAACAAGGCGCCAATTGTGAAGTTCACACCGGCACACAAGAAGACGCCATCTTCATGGCCACCTCGGTCAATGGCACTCACGGTCTTCAGCGTAGTAACGCCACCAAGAAGAAGTGCGTAGAAGTGGCCTTGGCCTCCTCTAAAACCGCTGGCTGGAGCAACATCAAGATTGCCAAGCACTGCGAAGTGTCTGAGACTTTTGTGGCCGCCATTCGTGACCCGGAAGTCAAAGCCAAGCAGGCCGAGAACATGCAAAAGCACGTCGAGAAGAAGGCCAAGGCCCCAGTTAAACTGGACTTACAGGAAACTGACGATCCAGTTAAACTGGATGACTTCGGCCCCTCAGAGGAAGAGATTCGTGCCTCTGAACGTGCCCACAATGAATTCTTGGAGTTCATGCAAGAGGCATTTGAGGCTGATGACGTGCTGGCTGACACCTCTGAGAAGCTGAAGCAAACCCTGCTTGAGTTGCACCACCTCAAGATCACAAACAATGGTTTGGTTAACACCAACACCGAACTGACCAAGATGGTCAAATCCCTCCAACGACAACTCGACAAGACCAAAAAATGACCAACGTCCTAGCACCAAGTGGGTGTGATGATGGAACTACATTCCCTGAACCACGCCCGTTCCAATCTGCCGCCCATCAAGCCCTTCGCCAAGGGTTCCGTGATGGCCACAAGAACCAGTTGATCATGGCCCCCACCGGGGCTGGAAAGACTTACCTCGGCTTGCGTATCTGCAACGAGGCCATGCAAAAGGGCAAACGCGCTGTGTTTCTGTGTGATCGCACCACGCTGATCAACCAGACCTCAGCCGCTGCCGACAACTATGGGCTGACCGAACACGGCGTGATTCAAGCGGATCATTGGAGGCGCCAGCCTCACCAGTTGCTCCAGATCGCCTCGGCACAGACCATCGCCAAGCGTGAATACTGGCCACAGTTAGATGTTTTGGTGGTCGACGAGGCTCACACGCAGATGAAAATCTGGACTGAGTACGCCATGTCAACTGGGGCGGCTGTGATCGGTCTGTCTGCAACGCCGTTCTCGCCGGGTCTGGGAAAGATATTCTCAAACCTGATTAACGCCACCACAATGCACGAACTGACTCAGTCAGGGGTGTTGGTGCCCATGCGCGTTTTCTCTTGCACAAAGCCCGATATGACCGGCGCAAAGACCGCTGGCGGCGAGTGGACGGACGTGGCGGCCGCCGAGCGTGGCATGGAGATCGTCGGGGATGTGGTATCGGAGTGGATTCGCTATTCTGAGCGCCGCAAGACGATTGTGTTTGGTGCGACGATTGCCCACTGCAAACAACTGGCCTCTGAGTTCACCCGTCACGGCATCATGGCCGCGGTGTTTACTTCGGAGACAACTGCCGCCGAGCGTGAACTACTGTTGAAAGAGTACAGGAAGCCCAACAGCATGCTGAAGGTCTTGATCAGTGTCGAGGCCTTGGCAAAGGGTTTTGACGTGCCGGACGTGGGTTGTGTGTGCGATGCAAGGCCTTTGCGTAAATCGTTGTCGACGGCCATCCAAATGTGGGGTCGTGGGCTTCGGTCATCGCCTGAAACTGGTAAGACCGACTGCATCTTGCTGGACTTTTCTGGAAACATCATCCGGTTTGCCGAGGATTACACGGAGATTTTCTTTAACGGCTTGGCCGAGTTGGATTCTGGTGAGAAGCTGGACAAAAAGATCCGTAAGGACGATGACTACGAACTGAAGGGTTGCCCGCGGTGTGGGTACAAGCCGTTCACGAAGCGCTGCATGGCGTGTGGTTTTGAGAAGAAACCGCAGTCATTGATTGAACAACGTCCGGGGGAGATGAAAGAGATCTTTATTGGCGAAGGCAAGAATCGAAAGAAACTTGCAGACGATGCGAGGCATCTTTGGCATCAGGTCTGTTCTTACGCAAGGATGCACAGCGCTCCTGAGAAGCAGTCTGGTCGTGCTTGGCACTTGTATAAAGATATTACGGGGCAAGAAACAACGTGGCAGTTCTCGACGGCCCCGCAAGTTGAAATTACACCGGCCGTTAAAAACAAGATCACGCAGATGAACATGAAGTGGAAGAAGGGGGCAGGGAAATGAGTTTCATTGACTTTGCCCGCGCCCACGGCGTGGAGATCAACCCCGACCGGTTGTTTGCGTCCGAGCGCATCCGCCGGTGCGGGACAGTTGACAAACCCCGTTCGACCAACGGTGCTTACTTTTGGGATGGCCAGCGTGGTTGGGTGTTTAACTGGTCTGAAGGTGCTCGAGTTGAGTGGTATCAAAACCCCAATGCGAAGCCATGGACAGACGCCGATAAAGACGCTTGGAGGCGCCAAAGGCAGTACGAGGCACAGAGGCGTCAGTCTGAGCAACAAAAGGCCGTAGAACGCGCTATGGAGTTGCTTAAACACGCCGAGCGCCGTTCCCATTCATACCTCGAGATGAAGGGCTTGCCGGACGAAATGGGACTTGTCCTAGAAGACCGGTTGATGGTTCCGATGCGCAACGTCATCACGAACGATTTGCAGGGCGTCCAGACCATCTGGTGGGACGACCGTGAGCGCAAGTACCACAAGAAAATGATCTTTGGTATGCGGGCGAAAGATGCAGTTATGTGGATGGGGCCGCGCAACCAAGGGGCATGGCTTGTAGAGGGCTATGCGACGGGTTTGTCGTTATTGAAGGCCTTGAGGTCGATTGGCCACCAAGATGCGGTTGTCGTCTGTTTTTCTGCGAACAACATGAAGTCGGTTGCTGAGAAGTTGCAAGGCTCTGTCAAGATATTTGCGGACAACGACGAGTCGGGCGTGGGTGAGGCAACTGCTAAGGAAACTGGCAAGCCTTACGTCATGGCCGATGAGAAGGGTTGGGATGCGAACGATTTGCATCACAGAAATGGCCTTTTTGCTGTTGTGGCCAAAATAATGGAGATATAATTTTTTCGTTGGTGGTGCACCGGGTTAGCGCCGGTGGAGTCAATTCATCTTCTATTCCCCTAGGTAACACTGCTTTATGTGAGCCACCAACACCAACACGCATGGGGATTGGGGGTGATCTCGAGAAGCACCCCACAAAACAGTCCCCAGCCGTGTTGGTTGTTGACACAACTGAATTGGTTGTGTGTATAATCCAAACATCAACGGCTTGGTAACCCGTTGTAGTTCACAGAAACGCAACCGCAAACCCATTGGTGAGCGGGCTTCGTCAAAGCTGGGATGTCCTGTCTGTGCAGGCTCTCATGCGGCAACCAAGCCTAAAGCTCGTTCGCCAATGGGTTTTCTGCTTTGTGGCCCTACCTTGAGCCAAGGTCTATCGGGTTTTGGGTCGGCATGAGGGAAGCGTTGGAAGCCGAAAGGCGTAGACCGCAGTCCACTGACCCTACAACGTTCTTACTTGGCTGACGTTGCGCAAAGAAGTTGCAGGCGCAAGCAGGGGTCTTCCAGACCTGTCCGTGAAGCGATTTGCGGGTGGCAGGGTTGGATCAGGGGCTGTGCAGACGGCGCAATGGGCCGGAAAGTCCTGAAGGTTGGTCACCACGCAGTGAGCCGACTCCCATACGGAACACTCAATGGCTCCACACACTGATATGGGAATGTGCCGGATGCCGCTTCGGTGGCTGAAGGCAGTTCTTTGCCCAGCCGAGCCTAATTCACCAAACCTGATAAGGATTTTTATGCAGTATCTGTACAACAAAAACAAAAAAAATACCGCAGCACACATTTGGAATGAAGGTGATACTTACTGCCGAATGTTGAGTACTGGTGGACTAAAAATGGGACTAAGAATAGTCCACAATGAACTGGATGACAGACGTGTTTGTGTGATGTGTCAAAACAACTATCTCAACAAACAATACAGAGAAAAATTCATCGGGTGAATTGCGTCACGAATTTGCTGTAATCTGTTGTTACAATCTTTGAGCAACAACAGGAGTGGTTATGGACAAGCTGGATGAGGTTGGTTACTTTGCGTCTTCGGTTTACTTGGTTAAGAAGCCAGAGTACCTAGACATCGTCAAGGCGTCTGCCTACAAGAACTTTGTCGATGGCCCGCGCAACGCCGTACACGACATCCAGATGGGCGCAAACATGTCCCTTGACCCCGAGGTACAGCCCTTTGCGCAATACGTCTCCCAGACCGCTTGGAACGTCTTAAATTCGCAGGGCTACAACATGACGCCCTTGGTGACGTTCTTCACCGAGATGTGGATGCAACGGCACAACCAGAATTCTGGGATGGAGCAACACCTTCACTCACAGACTCAAGTCACGGCGTTTTACTTTTTAACTGTGCCCGAGGGTGGATGCACGATGACGCTTCATGATCCCCGCCATGCGAAGGTGTATGCAAGCATCGGAGAAAGTGACCCATCGAAATACACGGCCGCGTCAAACTCGGTGGTGTTTACGTTCTCTCCCGGCGACTTGGTGCTTACGAACTCTTGGCTGCCGCACAGCTTCTCTCGTAATCAATCCGAACAACCGACCGAGTTTATTCACATGAATCTTGGTGTGATGCAAAACCCCAACCCACCACCACAAGCTGAGGTGATCTGATGGCACACATTCAAATCAGGTTCAACAAGTCTCGAGGCCAACCGGGCAGGGGTACTCCAGATCACGCATGGCGTGTGTTCGTTGATAAAAAAGAATACCTGTGCAAAGAAGTGACCATCATGGTTGTCTGCCATTCAGAGCGTGATGGTGACGACTGGAACATCGCCTGTGAAGGCACGATAGACATTGACCGAGAAAAATCTTTAATCACGGTCATCCCTTACGCTTTAACTTAGTGTTACACTATCTCTGCTCGATGTTGAGCGTTTAAGGAGATTGAGATGGACAAAGAATACATACAGCCAGCGTTCCCCAACCCACGCTGGGAAGGCTGGGGCCAACCTGAAGCTGGCATGGACTTGCGGGACTACTTTGCGGCAAAGGCTATGCAAGCGGCAATCACTGGATGCGCAACAAGAGGTGAAGTCGGTATTTATTCCAATTGGGCGGGTCTTGCTTACGATATGGCAGATGCAATGCTGAAAGCCCGCAATGAGCGAGTCTGATGAAATGGATTACTTGGTGATGGGGCGGCGCAAGGCTGCCTTTGTTACCGCTGGATGCCCGCCAGAAGAGGCCACAGAGTTGGCCTATCACATGATGGTGCGTGACCGTGAAAACCGCGGCTCGACTAATTCATTGGATGACCGCCGTGTGTGCTTTGAATGCAAGGGCTTGAGTGGACGTGATTGCCTATTCGTGAAGGACAAGAAGGGCAAGCCGATTCCACCGCTGAGATTCCATCTACAGCGTTGCCCACAGTTTGAATTGAAGGGGAAGAAATGAATCAATACGTTGGCCAAACAAAGACGCCGCTGGCGAAAGAATGGCGTTTAGTTGCTAAGGGGGACAACCCCATGGAAGTCGCCAAGAAAACAACTGCTTTGGCGGCTAAGGGCGAAACAATGGCTCGTGTGATGCGTGTGTCATGCGAACGCTGGGACACGGTAGAAGTTGTTAAGGAGATGAAAGTATGACTGACGAACAAATTATTGAGATGGCTAGACAGGTTGGCATAAAACGGCGCACTGATAAGTTTTTCTCAGAATATTGTGACGGTATTTATGATGATGATCTTAAAGCCTTTGCCAAACTGGTAGCACAGCATGAACGTGAGGCGTGTGCAAAAGAAGCAGATAAACGACTGTATGACTACACCATGCTTACATCAAACCCGCCACAAAACGGTGCGGCATGGAGTATTGCGAACGCAATCCGAGCAAGAGGTGAAGCATGAGAGTTCTTGGCATCGACCCCGGCGCATCTGGCGCCATCGTTCTCTTGGAGGACGGCCAGCCCATTGAATGGACTGCCATGCCCACCTACAAAGTCGGCACGGCCACTCGAGTCAATGCGGCTGCGCTGTACGACTTTATTGCATCGTGCTGTGCTACCCATGTATACATCGAGCAGGTGCATGCAATGCCCGGACAGGGCGTGGTATCCATGTTCAACTTTGGCCACTCCTGCGGGACTGTAATGGGCGTTATCGGGGCTATGGGACTGCCTAGCACCTTAGTGACCCCGAATTCTTGGAAACGTGAAATGAATCTTATTGGTACTGACAAGGATTCCGCCAGATCAAGAGCAATCCAAATTTGGCCTAAGTGGCGTGACTTGGATAAAAAAGGCAAGGGGCAAGCTTTAGCAGATGCTGCGTTAATTGCACTTGCCGGATCAAAAAATGGAATAAAATGACGAAGCCCCATGGCTTGCAGGCCAGAGGGGGCTTCTAATCAAACGAAAGGCACTTCGCATGACTTCAAAAATTTTAACTCAAGCTCGTCTTAAAGAATTGTTGGAATACAACCCGGAAACCGGAGACTTCCATCGAGTTGTTGGTAGAAAGGGCGCTGGTTTTGCAGGAACAAAAGCTGGAAGCCCAACGAATGGGTATATCAGCATCATGATTGATGGACAAAATTATCGTTGTCATCGGCTTGCATGGCTGTATGTGCATGGAGAATTTCCGAATGGTAATTTAGACCACATCAATCGCAACAAAACAGACAACAGAATTGCCAACTTGCGAATTGCATCAAAAAAACAAAATGCTGAAAACACCGGCATTCAATCTAACAACAAATCTGGCTATCGCGGTGTCTTCTGGAACTCGCGCAAATGCAAATGGCAAGCACAAATTAAAAATAACGGAAAACAATTTCATTTGGGATTTTTTGAGAACGCTTTAGATGCCAGTCATGCGTACGAAAAGAAAGCTGCTGACTTGTTTACGCATTACAGCAAGGAAACTGCATGAACCACGCTGACATCAATCCCCTCAAAGCCATTGAGTACATCTACTCGAACGGCGCCAAATACGCACAAGCAAAGGCCGAACTGACGTACCTAGAAGGGTTTCTAAAAAGCAAAAAAGCACTTTTGATGAAAACAGCTATGTTCAATGGGGCTAAATCGGTCGCAGCCGCGGAAATGGAAGCGTATGCAGACTCGGAGTACATTGAACTCTTAAAAGGATTGAAGGCTGCCACAGAAATAGCCGAAGGTTTACGTTGGGGTCTCGTAGCGGCTCAGGCTCGCATCGAAATTTTTAGAACCGTTGAAGCAAGTAATCGCATGATTGATAGGGCAACATCATGAACAACAAACTGAATGCCAGAGAACGTGCCTATGTGGCCATGATCAAGTGCCTTCCCTGCTCGGTATGCGGTCAGGAAGGCCCATCGGATGCCCACCACACAAAGCAGGGCAACCAGTACACCGTGGTGGCTCTGTGCAAGTCCTGCCACCAAGGCAGTCTCATGGGCTGGCATGGCCAGAAACGTGCATGGGCCATAGCCAAGATGGATGAGAACGACGCCCTCAACAGAACGATCCACGACCTGATCGAGTACATGCAAAATAATTAACCCTACAACTTAGTCGGGTATCTATTTACAGGTTCTTTAACTTGTTGTTAAAATTCTCCTCACTGCGATGTTGCAGGTTTAGGAGAATCAAATGATTACAGAAGTTCAAGCACAAATTCAAGCACAAGCCGCCGTTGAGTCGTTGGTCAACCCCATCGACGCATTGGCTGTTCTGACCCGCCAACAAAAGGCTCTGGAAGAACAAATCAAAGCTCTCAAGGCTGACATTGCCAACACGTTTGGCGAAGGCAAACACCAAGGCGAGAAATACTCTTGCACTGTGTCTCTCAGCCAACGCGCTGTGGTGGCATGGAAGGCTGTTGCAGAAGAAGCCAACGTGCCTGCCGAGTTGGTGGCCAAGCACACCAGCACAACTTCAATCATCACTGTGGTTGCTAAGGTTTAAGGAGAGCACCATGACCAAGTTCACAACAGCCCGTCAATTCATGAAGGCAATCTGGGCAGACGATCGTTTGCAAGTTACTGTTGGCAAGACCGGCCAAGTGTCGGACGCCATTGCCGAGAAAGTTCTGGACACCAAATGTTTCAAGGCAACCTTTTGGGGTTTTGATGACGCAGGCAACAACATCGTCGTATTCAAATCATTGACCTAATCAAAGGGGCTTCGGCCCCAGTTTAACTGGAGTACATCATGAACACTGTAGAAAACAAAGAAACCGTAATCAAAATTGTTGATTCCGACAGCAAATTCATCATTGATAGCTTTTATGACGGGTCTTTCATGACCCTGTTTCATGCAAAAGGCATCGCATCAGTATCTATAAGCCGTGAAGAAACTGAAGCCTTAATTGCAGCCCTGCAATTGGCCATTTCTTAAGGAGATCAGTATGTTTGATAGCACCATCGGATTTAAAAACGGCTTCGTTGATGTTGAGTATGAGGTCAACGACGAAGACCTTGAGATCATCAATGTCACATACAAAGGGGTCAACATCAATGAGATCTTGGACGACAAGGACATGGACAGGCTTTTGGATGAGTTGTACAGCGTTTTGGGCGATGAGGCAGAGCAAGCCCGCATTGACATGTTTTATCGTTAAGGAGACAACTATGATCACACCACTACCACCCCACTCAAAGATTTGCATGCCCCCACCAGACTTCAAATGGAAGTCGGGCAGCGATGTGCAGACAATCTGGCGCAAGTTCGGCTGGGTGCCACCAAGCGAGACTATGATCCCGCCACCACCGGAGAAGAAATAATGTGGCCTTTTCCAACCCAGTTACCGCCCAGCAAACCGGGCGAACCCAAGTTCAACCCGGACAACTTTGAGGAAGCACCGCTATGACTAAAGACGAAACCCCAGATTACTTTTTCTGTGAGCGAACATTGATTAACTCGTTGGAAGATACAAACGTAAGTCAAAAAATTCAAGATTCGCATCGTTTTGCATTGGCAATTACTGGGCACTATCAACAAGCATTTAATTTAACTGGCGATTTAAATGCAAAACTTTGCGCTGTAATTGGGTATGACCGCGCTATTCGGCTTCAACAATAGCAACAGGAGAAACAGAATGACTAAAGAACTCAGCCCATTGGCTCGATCCCTACTCGGCAACTCTGGCGCCGTTAAATTCTTCACTCAGCAAGAATTCGACGATGCGCTGGCGCTGGCTAAGGCAGAGATCATGACTGTGGCGATTGAAACAACCAAGAGGGCCATCATGATCGAGCGTGAAGAGTGCGCCAAGCTGGCCGACGAATGCGTCAACATTGAAGAATTGGGTGAAGCCATCCGCAACCGCATACCCTCACAACGTCAATGAACACAGTGTCTGTCAATCCATTCATGGGGTTGTCAGACCCCGACCAATACTTAAAGGAGGCAAAACATGCCGCTGAAAAAACAGGAACTTCCCGTAAAGTCCACCGTTTCGCTGAAGCAGAAGAGCGTATCCGCCAAGAAGAGCGAGCCGCAGAAAAAGCCGCCAGAAAGGCTCTACGAGATGCCGCAAGAAGTGAAAGACTGGATCGACCAAGCGTCAAGCCGGTTAAACCGACTGCAAAGCGAAGTGGAAAGACTCAAAGAGGAAAACTTAAAACTAAAGAAAACCGTACGCTTTCAGGAGCATAAAATCATGGGAACTTCACAGGAGTAAGACATGGACGACTGGACACCCGAAATGGACGAAGCATTCAACGAGATCGAGAAGAAGAGTAATCTGGGTAAGCAGATACTGCAAGAAATCAAGCCCAAGCGTGAATGGATTGGGCTGACGGAAGAGGACGTTTGGAATCTTTTGCGTTTTAGAAAATACAACACAGTCACAATTGAGATTGCTCGAGCCGTTGAAGCCAAACTCAAGCAAAAGAACGGCTACGCCGAGGAGAAGAACACATGAACGCTAGTACATTGATGGTTGAATTATTTGATCTTGTTATGAAATACAACGGTACTTTGCCAGCATCACATGTAGTTGGTATTTTAGAAATGTTGAAACTGGATATTGTCAACAACCAATTCAAAACTGTACTTGAGGAGATGCGAGATGAAAAACGAAAAAACATTTGAGGCAATTTCAAAACTCAAAGACGTTGAGATGGAACTCCATCGCCTGAAAAACATGCTGGAGATAACGGGCAAATCTTTGGATGCAAAGTCTGAATGGATTGACCTATCGCATGAAGAGATCATGCAAATTTGGGATAAGACCATTAAATACGCCTCGACCGAAATCCGCATCATTGATTTTGCTCGGTCAATCTTGAAAGCAGCGCAGGAGAAGAACACATGAAAGACGAAGCATTGAAGCTGGCGCTTAGATCGTTGAAAGAACTTGCCCCAGACGATTCTGACTATGCGCCTGCCCTTCAAGGTCAAAGAAAGCGGCAGGAAAACGCCATCACCGCCATTAAGCAAGCCCTTGCAGCACCTGTGCAGGAGCCTGTGGGGTGGATGAGCAACAAAGACTTTGAACCCATCAGAATCAGGATTATGCAAGAGGCTTATGAACTTGCAGACAGCAATAATCCTGAAGGCTACAACGCAATCAAAGTAATGTGTGGGGATGTTCAAAAAATGTTGTCACCACAGCGCACATGGGTTGGGCTGACGGATGAGGAGATCGGCAAACTGTACCGTGATGGGTGGTCTAACAACATGGAATTTGCCCGAGCTATTGAAGCCAAATTAAAGAGTAAGAACAATGGATAAACCAACAACGTATCTAAAACGGTTGCAAGAAGAGCTGCGTTTGCTTGTAGACCACAATGAAAACACGCTTGGTTATGTTCGTTTGCTAAATGCACAAGTGGCTGGCAACACT
>Ga0208739_1000470_pt1 | contig 11980 bp, 19 predicted proteins | sample CryBogCBE27Jul09_FD_184566 | JGI IMG/M metagenome (GOLD analysis project Ga0208739, IMG submission 184566) | Freshwater microbial communities from Crystal Bog, Wisconsin, USA - CBE27Jul09 (SPAdes) (version 2) | ecosystem: Environmental > Aquatic > Freshwater > Lake | place: Crystal Bog... | reverse complement strand
ATACAACAAATAACCCTACAAACCCTAGGGGCTTGACAAACTGGTAAAACCTTGTTATAATTGACACATGTTAAAAAGAAAGGTAAACAAAATGATCGACAAATACACACTACAGGGTTTTGCCAAATTGGGCAAGATCACACTACTGGCATTGGCCACCAGCGCATTCGTTAGCCTCTGCTTCGAGTATCCTTTGCTGTCACTGATTCCACTCACAGTGGCCATGATCATGTTGGGTCGTCAGATCGTCAAAGACGAAGCTGACAAGGCTCGTACATTGGCCGGTCTCAACGAAACTTACTCTAAGGAATAATATGACTACACTACCTAAACCAATCGCATCCAGCGCCGGTGGCACTATCACCTACACCAAGACAGGCCTGATCCACAGCGCCGGCAAAGCCTACAGTGGCAAAATAGCCACACAGGAAGAAAAGTCAAAAAAGTCTTGACATTCTGGTAAAACCGCGTTATAATACATACATGTTAAACACACTAGAGGAGCAAAAGATGGAAGCAATCGCAACCAAAGAAGCGTTCAACGCACTGGCTGTTCAAGAAGCATGTAACGAAGCCGCAATGGCCGCTCGTGTAGCCGCAAAAGACTTTTTCCAACGCTACGGTGATCGTGGTGCTTGTGGCTTTGCTTGGGTCAATGTCTATGGTGTTCGTTCAAACAGCCGTTTGGGCAAGACACTTCAGAGCTTTGGCTTCCGCAAGGACTACACCGGGTCACTCCAGCTGTGGAATCCAAGCGGTGCCGCTACCCAATCAGTAGACATCCTGGAAGCAGGCGCTGAAGCCTACGCAAAGGTCCTGACAGAGCGTTTGGGCTTGGACAGAGTCTACGCAGGCAGCAGGTTAGATTGAAGTTGACAGGGGAGCAATCCTCTGTTATAATAGACACTTAAATAACACACACTGAAAGGCAAAAATGGCTAAAGCATCACGCAAACCTTCCGCTGTTACCAGCACCGTTATCGAGTTCGACACAGACGCTGTCAAGCGTAAAGAATTGGCTATTGCCAAAGAGTCGGACGAATCAATCCTTGAGCGCTTGAATGAGCGCTTTGAAATCCTCACAGAGATGACCAAGGCTGTCAAAGCAGGCGATGTCCGTGCTATGATCGTCAGTGGCCCTCCAGGCGTGGGCAAGAGCCACAATGTTGAAGCTGTACTGCAAAAGGACGGCCTGTTCGACACACTAGGCGAACGCAAGCCCAAGTTCGAAGTGGTAAAGGGTGCCATGAGCTCCATTGGCTTGTACTCAAAGCTCTATGAGTTCAGTGACGCTAAACATGTACTGGTGTTTGATGACTGTGATGACATTCTGCAGGAAGAGTTGAGCCTTAATATTTTAAAAGGCGCCCTGGACTCAAATGCTCGTCGTTTCATCAGCTGGAACACTGACAGCCGAATCCTACGCTCCGAAGGTATCCCAGATCGTTTCGAGTTCAAGGGTGCCGCTATCTTTATTACCAACATCAAGTTTGAGCATGTGCGCTCTAAGAAGCTGAAGAGCCACTTGGACGCATTGGAAAGCCGTTGCCACTACATGGACTTGGAAATGGATACCCAGCGTGAAAAGATGCTGTGGATCAAGAACATTGTGCAGAAGGGCATGTTGGATCGCTATGACTTTGCACAGACCACAGTAGAAGAAGTACTTGAGTTCATCAACAAGAACAAGGACACACTACGCGAGTTGAGCCTGCGTATGGTGCTCAAGATCGCTGACCTGCGCAAGGCATTCCCCAACAGCTGGATGGCCATGGCTCGTACTACCTGTATGCGTAGAGCATGATCACAAGGCTAGTCTTATACGCTAGCCTGGGTGCCTTGTTGAGCGCATTTGACATGCACTGGGACTCCGTAGAGTTCTGGTGCATACTGGGCCTGTTCTGGGCCAGTAGTACAGTGGCGCAATGGCAGGGCCGTAGGGAAGGCATTGAAAGCATCCTGGGCATGAGCCTATGGAAGATCACACAGATCAAAGCACAATTGGAACGCATTGATCGAGCAGTTGAGTCTGATGAGCCCGTAGACTCGGACAGAGAACTAGCAGAACTTGAACGCATTATGAAAGCCCGTGATGAAGACACCAAATGACCTAGCGTCACTAGACAGCTACAGCCGTTACCTATGCCAGTACATAGGCCCTGCATCAGAGTATGCGCCCACATGCACTAGCCCTGCACTAGCAGAGCAACACTACTGCGCAGAGCATCGTGCTCTAGTCTACCAAAAGGGTTCAGCCCTGCGCCCAAGGCACAAGGACCAACGGCGAGCACAGGCTGTTAGACTGATCGAAAGCCTTATGAACGAAGCTGTAGAAGAGCTGGAAGCAGAAGGATTCTTTGACACGGTGGCGGGTGTGGAGCAGGATCTGGTTTAACCACTCTGGTGGGGCCGTGGGGACACCTGGTGGGGGTCTGGGGTGTATACGCAAGCATGCAACCCAAACCCGCAAGTCCGCATGCCAAATAACCCCTAAATCTAACCTGACCTAGACTAGATCACCTGGGGCCGAGATCTCGAAACCCCTAAAATTTTGCGCAACAATTTTTTGCCCACTATATAGACCTCGGGCCCGCTGGCATCGCTTAAATAGTCACTATATGCTAGACACAATCCGTAAGACTTGGCGAGAACACAAGAGAACTCAACCCGCTAGTAAAGAAATAGCTGTTTATGGTGATTCATTCGTAGATCCCAACTGTAGTGCTGCCAGCAGTTTGGGCGCATTAGCCGGCGACTACTGGATACCCGCTTGGAGTTGTCTACTGGTAGCACACTATGAACCCAGATTAGCTGATCGTGTAAACGCACAAGACTGCACTCGATTTCCACATGTATTTGGTCGTTCGGGCGTCAGCAATTGGTACACTTATCAGCGTTTTCTCAAGAACTATCATGAGTACAAGCGCATAGTATGGGTATGGACCAATAAGTCTCGTTGGCCCTATCTGCCCGAATCACTAGCAGGGCATCACTTTAATGTTACCAACATGCATCATCTTATAGAAAAGAGCAGTGGACGGGACTATTTGGTTGAATCATCAGATCTAGCTCTATTGGAACAGATGAATCAGGTCTATACGTCAATCTATCCCGAAGCACTGATGGATTTTATCAACAACAGCATATTTCTAGATGTACAACGGCGTTGTCAAGATCGTGGCATAGCTTTGGTAAACATCACCATAGATGATGACTATACCACACAGTGGCCACTCACTGATTATCCCATGTTTAGAGGACTCAATGCTGTCAGCTGGCGTGAACCATCGGGTGTTGATGGGGAACTAATGCGTGATATTATTAACAAGCGATTTCTAGTGGAAATGCGTACCTGCCATCTTAATACTCTGAACAATCAACTGTTACGCGATCTGGTCATAGCCAATCTAGATCAAAATACTGCCTGCTATAAAAGTTTACCAGATGACTACACTTGGAATTGGTCAGTAGATCCCCTAGTACAGAAGTTCTATTTGAACTATCAAACTCTTGTATATGGATCAAAATAGTGCTATACTTAGACATCTATTATAGGAGATCTAAGATCATGAAATTTTTATCAAACTTATCAAACTTGTTCAACACAGTCAAGCGAGATCTAACTGCTGAATTTGACACAGTCAAACGTCGGAGTCTACTGGCCAAGAACTCAGTTGAAGTCGCTCGTGCTGAACTCACCAGAGCCATTGAACGAACTGCTGAATTAGCCGAACAGACTCGTACTGCTGCCGAAGCCGCTGCCAATCATGCGTCAGCAGAAGCACAGCGACTAGCACAGGAAGCTCGTGCGGCCGCAGAGTCAGCAGACTATCACCGTAGCCTAATTGAACGAAAAACTCCTACCCTGGATTGAACTTGTGGTAGGTGGTGGTGGTGGTGTTATTTGGGTGGATGTGTAATATTTTGGTCTAAAAATTTTTACCGCTCGGCGCTTCGCGCTAGGGCCCGGGTTCCGAAATCAGACCACCAAATGCGCTTTTAGCATAAGTACGGTTATATGTTCAATTACTATTCAACTGACTGCCCCTGCCATGCTAAAAATAATTCGAGATCCCCAAGACCCCCTGTTGGCTCTAGTTGCTGACGACCCTGTACGCCCCCACATTGATCCACTGCTACGGATCACTCCGCCCAATCTAATCTTTGCCCTAGTAGGTGCCGATGCTGACTCACCACCCAGTGCCATGGTCTGTGTGGTCTTTGTTCAAGATGTGCCACACGATGAAGCTGGACTGTGGATATCTGCTGATCAACCGCAAGTGGCTGTATTCTATACAGTATGGAGTTACTTGCCCGGATCGGGCCGTGACATTATATTTGCTGTCCGTGAATGGATACTGGCCAACTGCCCCAAAATTACCAGATTCGTTACTCTAAGTCCACCCACAGAAATGGCCCGCAGATTTCACATGAAAAATGGGGCCAGTGTGTTTAGAGTGAACGCAGATTCAGTAAACTACGAATATCCTGGTAGACTTGATCAAGATCCCGTAGGGCCTGATCATAGTCAGCAGTTACCTGTATCGCTCGACCCCCAGCCGCCCGCCACTGCTCACAGTTCTGTGGCCGATCATCAATAAGTATGTCACCAGGTAGGCAGTGGTGTTGTTTGTCCACTGAGTAGGGTCCAAAACGCACACGCACATCGGGATAGTACTCCTGCATCCAAAGTATCTTATCATGCTGGCAATCGGGAATATCGTTCTTGTGGGGTATGGCTGTCAGCATGTACATGTCCCAACCTAGGTCATCTACGAATCGCTGAGCTTTCAGCATCATTAGATCGGCCTTGGGCATTTTTGGTAGCTGTCTATAGAGATTGGGTACATCACGCAGTCTCTGCCATTCTGAATCTTCCCAACGATCCAGCGCTGAGTTAAATTTCTTGCTGTCCAACATCTTACGGGCGAAACCGTCAAAATCGGCCACTACTCCGTCCATGTCTACATAAATTGTTGCCATCTACAAATCCTTTTACTGTTGTTGTTGTACAATACTTAGTTCTTGGTCATGCAGTCGATTGATCAGCGTGACTATACCCTTTATTGTACTATCATTTCTAAGGCTTTTGTAGACTAAATTCTCCACACTGTACTCACCCGCTGGATTCTTTAGGCCCAGTTTGCGATATCGGCGTAGTAGACCCAAACTGATTCTGCAGGCTTCCAAATTACCAGTTTTCATAGCCTGTTTGATTAGACTGCGCCAAATATCGGCCAGCTCTTCAACTGCCGCTAGGTCATGTGGGGGTATGTCTTTTTCCGGCTTGCGTATCCAGTGATCTGTTATGAGACTGTAGCTGGCGCTGACCGCAGGGTAACGGCTGTCTTCTACATACAGCTCTACAGGTATGCCGCGTATCTTTACAGCATAGTCATTTTTGTACAGCAGGCGCTTGGTATCAAACAGTTCGGCAGCTTCACGATCACACTTTACTGAATCAAAATTGGCAATCAAGTGTAGATCCAAATCCGAGTGTTCTGTATAGGTATAGGCCGCATTACTACCCGCCACCACAATGTCTTCTACTGAGAATTTTATACCTATATAACGATAAAAATCCTGGGCTATTTTAATTAGGGTTCTTTTTACTTCAGGTCTTAGTTTTCCATTGTGCCATAGGCGTGGATTCAACTCTGCATGTAATTCAATGGGATTGGCAAACTCATTTAGGCTCATAGTAGTTTATTTATTGGTTAAATAATCATATGAGTACGAGTTGGAATAATTATCAAGGTTTCTTAATTGCAAGTCATCCTTGCAATCCCCCGGACGGACATCACAAAGCAGTTATTCTGGTGGTAAATCACACACCCGATACTGCCGTGGGTCTGCGCATAAATCAACCTGTTAGTGCGCCCGATCTAAACACCATAGTGAACGAAAATCTGGGCATTGACTATCACAGATACGATCCCCTATACAAGGGCGGTGATAGCAGTGCCAATAAGATACATGTTATACACAGCATGGACTGGTCCAGTATCAGCACAGTACAGATCAATGATGAAATTGGCATTACCAATGATATCAGTGTATTTGCCGCGCTGAGCAGAGATGAAGGGCCCGAACACTTCAAAGCCTGTATGGGATTTTGGCTATGGACCGAAGGACACTTTAACCTACAGATGAATCACAAGATTCGCCCCCAAGAGTTTCGACATCGTTGGGAGCCCGTAGAGGCCACAATAGAAAACACTTTCAAAACGCCCGAAGAAAAAATGTGGGCTCGAGTAATCGAAGAAAGTGCTCAGATGCAGGTCAACAGCTGGTTCTAATCCTTTTCAGGATTGATGTTCTGTAGCATCTTGCGCATCAGAGGAGCTTCTGATTTAGGCTTGGGCGCCGCAATCTTACTTACACTGATGCCCTGACTAGGATCAATTTCTCCTGTATCAGGATCCACTGTAGCCGTACTGACCACACTGGTTCTCTTAAATGATGAATACATGGAACTGGTCTGAGTCTTTTGTTGACTCAGTGACGACTCTTGTTCTTCTTCTCCTAGGTCAGTGATACGCAGAGTATCTAGATTAAATTCCAATTCAACCTTTTGACCCACACCACTCGAGCTACGAGTTTTCATAAACTGTATCTGATAGCGTCCACGCTCTTTCATAGCCCTACTGGTAAAGATACCTATAACATTATCCGCTGTCATGATCTTACTCAAACCACCCGAAATGTGACTGTGATCAAACTCAATTTCCTCAACAGCACTACGATTCAACTGACTGGCTGTTACAGTGATACATTGTGTTTCCATTGCTAGGTTACGAATCTCTTCCGACACATATTTGTCTTTTACAAACAAATCGCTGGGCGATACCTTCACAGATAAAGGCATCATCAAATCCAGGTAATCTATTAATAAAACGTCAGGTTTCACGCCTTTTTTGACCTGATATTCCTTCAAATAGGCTCGAATATCGTTACAATTTTTCCCCGAAGGCATATACTTAACTTGTAGGTTTCCTGCCTTCTTACCCAGCATTTTGACCTTGAGTTCTACATCATCAATGCTCTTGAAAATCTCACGAGTACCGATACCTGTAGTCATACTGTCCAAACGCATGGACACCAAACCTTCACTAAGTTCGAATGTTAGGTATAGGACATTTAATCCTTGCAATGCCCAGTTAACGCCGAGGTTAGCCAAAAACAAACTCTTACCACCGCCAGAGCCAGCACAAAATATATTAAGTTCTCCTCGGTTAAAACCGCCATACAACTTTTTATCAATGCTTGGCCATCCTGTAGATATTTGTCCATTGCCATCCTTTAGTTTGGTTAAACGAGTCCTAGGGTCTTCAAAATAGTCAGTACCCATGTCTTTATTTAGACTAATCTGAATTGCGTCCTTGATCAGTTTTTCAACTGGACCATAATCGCCTGCATCCAATAGATCACTGCTCTTGATGATTGCTCGCTCTAGGCCTTTGTGTCGACTAAAATTTTCAAATTCATTCATCAACCAATCATAGTGCTCCTTGGGCAATGCCACTGGATTAAAGTCACTGTTGGTTGAAACATTCACAATACTGGCTTCGGGCATGACCTTGTATTGATCAACATACTTGTTGATAAATTCTGCGGCATCCTGTAGCTTCTGGTCAAAGTTCTCGGGATCAAAAATATTCTGTACACGAATGAATGTTTCTGCATCACTGAGAAACATTTCCAAATATAGTTTTTGTGTTTTGTAATCGTAGTTTGTTTTAGTCATCTATACCTTCAAGTTTTTTCTTAATTAGATTTATTTTTATCTCTCCTGAGACCTTATAGTGTAAGATCGTGGATAACACATAGAGTCTTCCATAACGCTTTACCGCATCGGCCACATCCTTGATGTCATCGGCCCAAGGTGGTAAACTAGCGGACCAGTTATTTTTTATCGCATACTTCAGCAGTTTGGCACCAGGCTTGTCTCTATCTGGTACAATGATTATTTCTCGATTCAGTGCGTTCAATCGCATGACCTGAACATCGCTGATTTCATTGTGCATAACTGCACATCCATCAACTGCAATAGCATCAAACTGGCCTTCTACCACTATGACAAATTTTCTTTGATAGTCTTGGTGATCGATGTTGAACACACAGCCAGGTTGACTATGTGTTAGATATTTTGGTTTACCATCTGTAATCTTACGACCAGTGTAGCCTACAATTTTGCCATCATGATAAAACGGCAATATCACGCGATCTCGATATCCTGGCTCGGGACTCCAAAACCAAGGATACCAATCTATGCTCATGCCTCTACTGTCAATGTATTCGATCACTGATAGAAAATCAGGTTCTACACATCCAGTCATTGCCCATTCTTTGATGCTCTTAGCGTTGTCGGGCAAGGCTCGTTCTTCTAGGTCAAATTTTAATTCTTTGGCAACTGGTGCCTGCTCGTCTCGTAGTTTAAGAGCAACCAACCCCAGTCTACCAATTTCTAATTCTGTCATTCCTAACCATTTGAACAACTGTTTGGTATTGTTGCTGATTAGATTACCCGGAGTCCAACCTGCTTTGAATCCGCAGTTGAAACAGTGATATTGAAATCCACCCTTTTGATTGGGCAGTACACCACCGCGGGCTCTAGTATCTTGACTACTGCCCTTGTGATGACAACAGACAGCATTAAACGAAATCCAACCACTGGGAGTAGATTTTCGTTTAGGTGGCAAGAGAGCCATTACTGTTGCATAGATTTCATCCATGCTAATAGTTTAACTTCTATATAGGACTTTGTCAAGTGACCCGTAGTAGGCAGGGTTGTTATTGGCGGAATCTGTTGGACCCTTGGCAGGTACAAATTTAAATCTTACATATGAATATATGCCGTTCCAATTTAGATAATCAATACCGCTAAATCCATTGTAGTTTAGACTAGCAATGGTATAATAGTTGCTCATGTTGGTACTGTTGTCCAATGTGCCTTGTACATAAACAGTTCCAATAAAATTGGTCATATAGATGGCCGCAGTATGTAACGCAGTGTTGGATTTGAATTCAGGATAAGCATAGACGTCACCACTGGTATGCTCATACATTCTGCTGTCTTGGTTGTATGATTGATTAAAACTAACAACTTCCTGACTTGGTTTTAGTACAGGATAGATATCTTCTAACAGTTGAAGTGTACCATTGATTCCATAATAGGTATTTGAGTATGCAGGTAAGAAAGTACCGTCAGTAGGGTCTTGATAGGTCACAGCATATTGATAACTGGTCTTTTCTAGATTCAGTGTATCGCTTTCTGTTAGAGTCAATTCAGCCAATCCTCTTAGTCCTAAGGTTGCGCCGTCGTCGATAACAGTTAATTGTTTCTCGATCAACAACATTTGGTTAGTGGCATCAAACATGCTAAACACAAATGTCTGTGTGTTAGAAATGGGAATACGCTTTTGATCGCTGTTTTTAAACTGCACACGGATCTTGTTTTTGATTCCTTTTTGTACTTTTAAATCGTTCTGATACATGACCCTGTTGGCTCCCCTGGTGGTAAAATCCAAATCTAATATTACATCGAGATTATTAGAGTATAAATAGATTGGTAAAGTTTGCATACGAGTATTTATTGAATAAGAACAATGTCATCATCAAGTAGTTTCCAAGAAAACCATCCATTCATTGCCTGTATTAAATCTAATGACATTGAGTATGTAGGCATCGTTGTCAACTTTGACGATTATGTAGTTAGTATGTACGATATCAGTATGATAAAAACAGATGTCGAAAAATCCAGATTCCTTGAACTTGGCGAAGTTTGGTGGTGGGAAAGTAATCGCAGAATCCCTATTAACATATTCTTAAAACAGGATATGGTACCTTTTAGATATACCATCAAAACATTCAATAGCAAAGATGTAGAGGTTGTATTCGGACCCACTGTTAATCTCAGTGATATTGCCGAAAAGCGCATCAAACGCAAATCAATACAGCTGGTAAGAACTCCTAGACCTCGCGTCTAAGACTTTCACAAATCAAATTCATCTGCACCACAATCACATGCGCATAGGCAATGGCGTGTGCTTTCTTAAAATAGTATTCATCTCCGTCGGGTTTTTGCCAAACCTCCGCTTCTATCTCGCTCCAATCTTTCCCGATCAAATAACGCTTTGCGGGACGGATCACCGCCAACACAGCCGCTAGTTGCTCCACGCTCTGCGGCTTCATTTCTCTCAAGATTGATCCGTGCCCGTTCACATGAAACAGTTTTTCCGTAAAGTCGTCTTCTAACAATAGATCCCATAGTGGCTCAGTTTCCATTAATTGGTTAAGGTGTGCTTCATCTCGAACATCATTGTAGACACTGACATTTAAAAAATCTATTTTAAAGTAGCCTCGTTGTTCTGCTTCTTTATAATCAAAACTTGCGGTGCCTGTTAATGGATTAACTGGGATAGAAGTACAATATACACCAGAATTGTGTTTCTTAAAAGTGCCATCTTGATCAACCATGGCCGCAGGAGTATGCTCGATAATATCGAGTATCTTTTTTCTATCAGCAAAGTCTATGTCAATATCCGGCAATTCTAATCTCGTCGTATGTTGGTGCGTAGTTACCTAGGTGTTGTACAGTAATGCCTGCGGCAACATTAGCAAACATTATAGCTTTTTTAATGTCGTTTGTATATAGGTATTGGACAGTTAATGCAGATAAGAATGTATCACCTGCTCCGCAGACATCTGTGACTTCTACCTTTTTGGTTGGATAAATTTCATCCCACAACCTAGCACCTTGTCCACCTAGGGTAGTGATCAATCCAGTACATTCGCTTGTGAGTTTACTGTATTCCAATTCGTTAATCTTAACCCATGCTCCTTGGAATCGAGCCAAATCTGTTTTCTTTGTATCAACAAATACAGGGTTGCCGCTGGCAATCAACTGTTCAACTAATTCATAGCTAACGACACCTTTATTGTAATCACTGATAACATAGGCATCGTAGATAGGAGGTATTTCAGAATCAATTACAATAGGTTTAGATTTTACATCTTCGTCTATGCGAACAATTTGTTGTTTGCTTCTTGAATCAATTAGTCTAGTCTTTTTGCTAATTCGCCCACATAGAAAATTGACCTCACAACCTAATGCTTTTAGATTAGCATAAACATTGCCGCCCATACCTTCTCTTTCCTCTGAATGTGTAGGAACAAACACAGGAATAGGTGCCTCGGGACTGATACGATCTACAGTACCGTACTGATAGATATCGGTACAGTTATCCCCGATTAATAATATGTTGAATGGTGTTTGTGGTTGAGTATTGTTCAATTCTGTCATAGTATACTACTTCGTTACAATATCGGTGTGCGGTTGATTGACTGTCTTTCTTCCAGTCACTGCCTTTAACATAGATGTCAGGCTGATATTTTTTTATTATTTCAATTAGTTCTTCTGTACTATCAAAAAAATACACAGTATCGACACAGCGTAGACTTTCTAACATGTAGCGTCTATCATCTTGATTATTCACAGGCCGTGTAGGTCCTTTGAGTTCTGTCACACGGCGATCAGTGTCTATAGCAACCAATAGATGATCACCGAGACTTCTCGCATATTGTAACATCTGCAGATGTCCGCGATGCAGAATATCAAATGTGCCATTGACCATTACTTTCATGGATAGTGTTTCCTTAGGCGTGTTAGATCTGCGCAGGTATATGTTTGATATTGATTCTTGACACTATCGGGCATAGGTATATATTCAATACGGGCATTATACATAGCCGCATACAAATCTGCAACTTCTTGAAAGCTCATAGTTTCTCCGGTGCCTATATTCCATAAGCCGCTTTCATAGACATCAAAAAACTTTCGGTGTACTTCACAGACTGTTTCCACAGGAACAAAATCTCTACGGAAATTTTCACTGCCTTCAAACAATTTGATAACACCAGTTTCTTTTGCCTGACGTTCAAATTGATAAAATGGACTTGCCTGACTACCTTTGTGATC
>Ga0208739_1000455_pt1 | contig 12150 bp, 12 predicted proteins | sample CryBogCBE27Jul09_FD_184566 | JGI IMG/M metagenome (GOLD analysis project Ga0208739, IMG submission 184566) | Freshwater microbial communities from Crystal Bog, Wisconsin, USA - CBE27Jul09 (SPAdes) (version 2) | ecosystem: Environmental > Aquatic > Freshwater > Lake | place: Crystal Bog... | reverse complement strand
AGAGGTTCAATAGTTGTTGTCGTTCATTCGCACCAGTAACATTACAATATCTTTCAAGAGCGTATTTAAAGCCATGGTAATCAAACCCATAAGCCAAATCCCCTAAGGTGCCACCTATTTTTCCAGATTTGTACAACTGCTCGGTACGTATCATCAAATAGCGATGTTGCTTTTTAGTTTCAGGGTCTTGCCAAAAAAATGATTCGTGTGCGTAAATTCTTGGTAGGTAGGGATTGTCTTGGTGCTTGCTGCAAAAGTCGGCCCACACAAAGAACATTTTATGATCACGACTAAATCCCTTTTTGCCCTGTGTTCCAAAAATCTTTAGTACATAGCCAGTACCAGGTTCAATGAAAGCAGTCTGATCAACACCTGCTCCTAGATATTTGTAGCCTTTTTTCTTAAGTGCTTTAACGATACCTTCGTCTGTATCGCTCCACTCGTCGACCGTTTCTTCGTCTAGGCTTTCTGTTATGATTTCATTTATACGCATCTAGTATTTAGCATCATAGCGTTGTCTGAGCCAAGACCATTCAAAGCTGAGTTGTAGCTGTGCAGGATCACCCCCAACTTGTTCATAGTACTCAACTGCATCTCTGGCGCCGTCTAAGCAATAGTTGCTGTAGTTGCCCTGTGCTTGAGTAAGCCAAGTGTTGAGTCTATGCTCAGTTTCTAGTGTGGGCCGGGTGGCCATAAACAAGCGTAGTTTGACAACTTCACGAAATGCTGTACGCCAAGTAGTCCAAGCATCTTGATCAAAGTGTGCAGTTCCACTTAATACAGGAATTGCAGCGTGTGGTTGACTCAGCGTAAAGTCAATGCCCGGCGTGTTGTTTTCAAGTACCAGACGTTTGTTATAGGCAATCATACCCATGTGTCCGTACTCTAGTCCGTTAACAGGATTACGAGCATTGAAGATATAGTGTTTGGGTTCTTGCCAATAGTCGGGTTGCCAAGTCCAATCAAAGTCTTGTGCAACTTCCAGTTTGGCAAATACAGCAAAGAACCAATCTGTAGTGCTTGCTCGTGCTGCGGCTTGATAGGCTGCTGTACGTCCATTAATGCCGCGTACCCACTTTACCTCTCGTTGACTTGCTTGACAGGCAATGTCATAATACCGTTGTTCATCAGGCTCGCCATTGCTGAGATATACAATGTCAAGGTCTTGAGACTTGACTGCGGTGTTGACATTCAAATAGGGATAATCGTATATCTGCGTTTTGAGCTGCGACTTGATATCGCGTGGCACAAGGCTGTTAGATCCCGATGTGTTCATTCTATCCACTGTTCTTTGCTTGACTGTCCACAAGCATACTGCACTATCCTTGGCAGTACTGTTAGTAAACTGTGTGTAGGCACTGACAAAAACATGTTGCTGTATTTCCTCGACTAGATCATCTGTCGTGTATTTGTGTACGGGCCAAGACAAACGTGGTACTCCGTTGCTATGCCAGTTGATGTCTTGGTACCATTCCAACAGTTCAATGTTATGTTGTTGGTTGAACTCGGCAACATTGATCAAGAACGTATCACCAAACTGTTGTGCGCCGCTGGCCCAACAATGTATCTGGTATGCTTCCCAAGGTGCTGCACAATATTCAAAGTCAAATGCGCTGTAGTCGCAGCAACTGGCAATGACCCAAACAGACTCAGTTCGCGCACGGGCAACACATCTGCGTATGGTGTCTAAGTGATTGTCGTAATAGCGCACCACTTGAGCATGTGCAAAACGATCTTGTAGTGCAGCCACGTTGCTGTCGTGCCCGCCTAAGTTCATAATGAATATATCAAACATTTATCTTATCTTTATACGAGTCCAAACTCGTTCGTGAACATAGTACAAGATACTTTTGGTCAGCAACTCAAATCCGCCAATTGCTGCTGCAAAGTTTATATTGCCTGTAATGATCCAACTTAGAACAAAGGTATCCACTGTACCCAGTGTACGCCAGCTTAGTGCTTTTAGTAGACTACGTTTGTGACTATCACCAACCTTAACTAGTTGTTTTGAGATTGCTTCGATCCAGTGCTCAGTCCAATCAGTCACACGGTAGGTATACTTTGTTGGAGGCACAAATGTACGATTAGTATCTTCGAAGCGACCTGAGCGTATGGTGTCCATCCATATTGTAATGTCTGCTGCATAGATGGCACGTAGTTCGTCGGTAGGGCACACAAAGTCACAGATAACAAATTCTGCTTCGCTTGAATCACTAAGGTCTCGCATACGTTCAACTTGTCGCTTGCGTCCTGCATCACTAAAGTCCCAATCGTTGTATAAGGCGCGGACAGTATCAGCGTTGTACCATTGTACTGTGTGCGCCAGCATTAGTCGTTTAACTAACTCTTGTGCGAATGTTGTCTTGCCCGAACCTGGCAAGCCCATAATCAAAATTCTTGTTGTCATACTCTTCCCCATTTAACTTTTAACCAAGCACGTTCCATAGCGTATTGCACGATTGCTAGAACAAAATGTATTGCCACTGCTTCTCCTAGTCCGGTCCATAACGCAGTTATTAACAATGCCGCTATTCTATATGTTACTGTGCGAACTATAGTTCTTGTATGTGTTTCACTCATGATACTACTCGTACTCCGTACAAGCGTTCAAATCTATCTGCATCTCTACGGTCGTTGACCATAGGCTCACCTTTTATATTAAGACTAGTATTAAGCAGCATAGGGCAACCTGTATACACATACCAACGCTCTAGCAATTCTCTGATTCCTGATCCATCTTTCGGCACAGTTTGTACACGACTAGTTGAATCAACGTGAACGACAGCAGGAAATAGGTCAGGACGCCGGCAACGAGCGACTGACTGCATATACCTACTGTGGTTCCAGCCGCGAGGCATATCAAAGTAAGTATCAGCCAGTTCCTCCAAAATAACAGGCGCAAAGGGTCTGAATTGTTGTCTTTGTTTAATGACATTTACACGTTCCTTTATATCGTTGTGTCTAGGGTCTGCAAGTAAACTTCTGTTGCCTAGAGCTCGTGGTCCGAATTCTGCACGACCGCTAGCCACGCCAACAATCCTATCAGTAATAAGGCAATCCAGGGCATCAGTAACAGGGTAAGCGCCAGGTATATCATGGCCCAAAAAAGCATTTGTCCAATTAAGCTGGCCACCATGAGCAAGGGCGGCAGCACCCAAACTAGAACCAGCATCACCAGGACAAGGCATAATCCATATATCATCAAAGTAGTTTCCTATTCTTGCGTTAGCGGTGCAGTTAAGGGCCACACCTCCCATGTAGACCAAATTCTTGCTCCACTTGAACTTGCGGGCACGAGTCATGATGTTCAAGATCAAATCTTCTGTTAAGGACTGTGCGCCGGCTGCCATGTCGGCCGTGTCAAATACATCAAAGTATTCATCGTGTAGACCAACATGTAGGTTTTGCTTGAATGTGACAGCATACTCGTGGCCAACTAGTCTATTTCGCATGGCTGCACTGACAACGTCTTTGCCATATGCTGCCATGCCCATGGTGATGTATTCGTCTTCGTTGGGTTTAAGTCCAATCTTTTCAGTAATGGCACTGTAGAACAAGCCAATGCTGTGCGGATACTTTTGGCTCCACAACCGGGTATATCGAGCACGATGATCCACATACTCTGCGCCCCATATGCTGACTGTATCCCATTCACCAATGGCATCAATGACAACTACTGTGGCGCGATCGAATCGACTGGTCTGAAAACCTGCTGCTGCATGACTCAAATGGTGGTTATAGCTTTTAAGCGTTTTTCCCTTGATTCTAGTCCTACCAAGTTGATTTTCAAGTATCTGTCTTGTAGTTAACTTGTGCCACTCAATGCCTTCGCCGCTATAGAGTTTGCGTAGTTGTTTATTCCATGGGCGTTCGTAGTAGGCAATAGTGCCGACTTGTGACATGTCAATCTCGTCTATTAGGTCAAACGAGATGTCTGCATCATTCTTTTGTTTGCTGTAACGTTCGCTGTGAGCTGCAAACAGTATGTTGCCATAACGGTCTAATACTGTTGCTGCTGCATCATGAAAGCCAGCCGAGATTCCTAATATGTTCATTGATTTTTTCTGATATTCTTTCGTGTCCAAGTTCTAACGGATGCCCACCGGGACCTTTTGGACAATCGCCCATCCATTCTACTATACTACCCGGTATCCAATTACCCACACTACAGTCAGGTACATCGAATGTTCTTACAAACACGTAGGGTATGTTACGATCACGTAGATAACTGTCTAACAATAAGACCTGAGTTAAAAATTTTGTTTTGGCCCAGTCTTCGTTCCAATCTAAAAATACATGATCGCAAATTGATCCATATCGTCTATGACTACTAGGAGTAAGATGCTGCCCATTTACTTCTATTCTATGCGGTGTAGTCCAAGCAATGATTGCATGATCTATACTGTTACTTTCTACGGCAATGACTGTGGTCTTGACAATGGCGTCATTGCTGTAGCCCGGAGTTGCCCAATTTTTATATGGAACTTTTAATAACGACGGCCAGGCCGATTCATCGTTAGGCAATTCTTCTCCAGCAGTAAAACTATCACCGTTGACAAATATCATTTGTAGATAAATGGATCACGTTTGCGTAGCTCTTTGAGCTTTTTGCGATAACGTATTTCTAATTTAATCCTGTTGTAGAGATTTTTTAACCAGTTCATTGAATTTGTCTTTCATTAGTGCCGCAGCATCTTGATGTGCAAGTTCCAGCGGATGTGTTGTGCCTATGGGGTATTTATTTTCCATTGCCCACTGGTAAAAACCTCTTGGACCACAAGTTTCATTGGGCCCGTTGCCAGCAGGAAACCAAAACCATTTAGTAAGATCAATCTGCGTTATTAGACTATGAATTACGGTATCTGCATGATCAACTGTGTAATTGTACAAAATGCTGTTGTCAGCACAGGTAAACATATAGGGAATGTTTTTTATTTTGAGATAGTTCTGTAGGTAAACAATTTCTTTAAGACTCGAATAAACCTCCCAGTATTCTGTAGAACCCACGTGTGCGTAGAATGTTCTAGCAAAATCTGCAACACCAGTTGCCTTTGCCCTGGCGATTGCATCAAGCTGGGCATCCAAAATAACTTTATTCTTGGTAACGAACTCTCGTTCAATTTCTTTTGCATCTTGTTTGATAGTCCATGCGTTAATACTGTACCAGGGACTGTTTTGCTGTTTTGTATCGTAGGCAAATCTAAACTCATACCTGCCAGGAAAGGTCCACGATACAATTACACCATCTACCTTGCCTTGTTCACATCGTTCTATTGTAGTACGTGCAATGGCATCATTACCGTAACCAGGCCAGGCAACACACTCATCTGCACCTAATAATGCAGTAAAGGTATTGGCAGGACTGGTTAGTTCGCTGCCATATACAAAGCTATCACCGGCTGCTATAATCATATCCGGGCTTTAAACGTTGGATTTGTTGTTGCTGGTAGTCGGCATCGGTGTAGGTATATAGATAGTCTGCACTAGCGGCACCGGCGCAAATTTTACTGATATTGAGATATCGACTGAGCGTTTGGGTAATCTCTTGGAAGTCAGTAGTTCCAAAACTCTCCCGAAGCTGAACTTGGGCGACGGGGTGATAGCCGAAATTGCATTCAGCATCTTGTGTAGAAATTCCGTTTCGCTCAAGCCAAAGTTTAAAACCGTCGATTTCTCTGTCATGCCACGGATGAGGTCCACCGTAGACGATATCCTGTGCCCACTCGATATCAAACTCGCCCGAATAGTATCGTAAGTGTGTGATAGCTTCACAAGTCGCTGCATCCAAGTCGCGCCCACCTTCATCTCTATATACTTCGTATAGCGTCTTGCCAATTTGTGTCCAATGTAGAAAGACTTGGCCGTGCTTGCGATCAAACGCAGTTTCTGTGAAAGTCTTTTTAAGGTCTTGAGGAAAATCATAACGTGGTGCATTCAAAAATGTTGTAATCTGACTGGGGCGTACCCATTCTGGCTGTGTTGCTTTTTTACGCTGACTCAACATCAAACTCTCTGCTTCGTGGCACAAGTTGTTTAGTTGTCTAATGGCATACTTGGTTTCATAGTCAGCACGTCGGTAATAATCACTGAGCTCTCCCACTGTGCCTTGTAATCGTTCAAAGTGAAGGTGCAGTCGATTCATCACTGTTTGATTAGGATTCAAGCCAGTGCGTAGTACATCAGGATAGTAAGTCTCGTAGATATGATAGTCGTCGGGATCAAAGAATCTGTTGATTTGATTCCGTGCCAAGGTCAGCTCACGACAGATATAGTCTAAGTCTCTGGGCGAGTCAGGGAAACCCAAAAAACAAAAGTTCTTTTCAAGGTATAGATTGCGTTGCAGAATATCCTGTAGAGCAGTATACCAACGTAGACCCATAGGAGTATCATAAACATCGATAACATAATCTAATGTATCCGTCTTGTCTAAGGGGTTTTGTAATACTACTTTAACTTGTTTCATTAATTTTTTTCAATAATTTTTGTGCCAGGGCGTGATGTGCTGCATCAGGTGGATGCTCCGTAAATGTTAATCTCAAAAGTTTTCTTGACCAGTCATAGAATCCTGAATTATTTTCCAATGAGAACCAATTTTTATCAGTTATCATGTTTACCAAGATACCATGCACCTGCTGATTTTTTTCTGTAATTGCAATGTCGGTCCCGGTATCGGCAGTCATAAAAATATACTTTATACCCTGTGCTTCTAGCAATGTCTGTACTAGATAAATTTCTTTTAGTGTTTCGTTGATTAGGTATATGGGATTGGTATCCAAATAACGATAGTAGGTTAAAGCAAATTCAAAATCATCACTTGGTGACAGACTGCGATATCCCATATCGCCTTCTAGCAAAAATTCTTTCCTAATAGGAAATGTCCACATAACCAATACCAAATCATTTTGATTGATTGTGTCAATTTGCTCAATTATTTTTCTCGATATAGCATTGTTCGCGCTTGCACCAACCGCATGGCATTGATAGTCCATGCCCAACTGTTTTGCAACCAAAGCAGCATAGGTTAAATTGCTGTGCGTAGGATAGTCGTTCGTGGGGCAATCACTAAGCTCATGCCCGTATGTAAAACTGTCACCAAATGCCACAACTTTATTCAATGCTCATCCACCATTTGAGTACTTCCGGACGCTGTGCCAATATGTCAGTCATAGTAATGCTTTGTGTACGGATTTGTTCTAATTTTAACACACGAGCTTTGCCACGAGCAATGGCTTTTGGATATTCTTCGGGCCATTGTTCTTGGAATGTGGGTCTAGTTTTTAGCTGGACTAAGATATCCTTTAACGGGCCGGTGACGCCGGCAGTGATTGTTTCATCTACCCAAGGATCTAACAGTTCTCTGGGCAGGGCTAAAGGTGACATAACTATGTCCGGGCTAAAACTAAAAATTACTTTTGCAAGAACCTCGACTCCCATTTCTTCTGCGAGTCGTTGGATGTTTGTGACTTCGAAGAGTCCTGGTAGTGTGAGTGTAAAGTCGATTCTCCATTGGCGGCTGTTAGTTCTGCTCGCAACTCCTCTACGGAAGTTCTCAAGCCACCGATGGTACTCAAGGCCTGTTCTAATATACTCGCCAATTGCTCCTGTTCCGTCAAGACTCGCACAGACTTGAAAGTCGCGCACATGGGCAAGGATATCTTTATAAAGATCAACGCCACGATAACTAACGCGGGAAAGGTTAGTATTATATCGAGCATAAACACGTGGACCATCTCCTAGTTCAATGATGCGCTGCATATAGCGCCAGTGTTGTTCGTACATCAAGGGTTCGCCGCCAACCCAGTATACTTCTTCAACACGATGTTCTTCAACGGCCTTTGAAAATTCGGCCTCTATTTGATTTTCTTGAAACTGTTCAATTTGCTTCTTGACATCAGGTTGCATCCAGTTGTTCTTTGGATTATGCCAGTTTATCATGTCGTGCTGGCGTTGCTCTGACTCCCAACTACTGGATAACATATCACCGCACATGCGGCATTTGAAGTTACAGAGATTGCTGAATCGATAGTCCCAACTAACTGGTTGTAGTGTTGTGCGCCCATATGCATCAGTGTTGGCCATTGCATATTCATACTTATGCCCAAACAAGTGGTCAAAATATGTACGGTAAACGCTGGTATTCAACAGTTGATCATTACATACTTCACACTCAGATAAAGTTTCTCCTGCCATCATTCGTCTGCGTACACCGCGCATATGGTCGCTGTTCCAGTGTTCATCTAGTGCGACGGGTATGTACCGGCCAGTTCCGGCGCTGGTATCAATGTACTGCTCAAAGTTTTGTGCAGGCTCCCTTGACGCACAACACATTCTGCGCTCAGTTTGCGGACTTAGATAAGTATGTGTCCAAGGTGCCATGCACAATGTAGCGGGTTTATTCATTTATGTACTCTAATATACTTTGTATCAAAGGTTGATTCATACGCTCAGTATTATCGTAGAATTCTCCCCAGAAGTAATTGTAGTTATAGTCTACAATATCTTGTACATCTGAAAACACAAAATTATCTATCAGTTTGAAAATTTCTTCAAAACGTTTGTCGTCAAACTTAGAATCAAAATTAACATCAAAGTCAAACATGTGTTTAAACCCTAGGGCATTTAATCTTGCTAGACTATTTTGTTGCCCTATCAGTACAAATGCGCTTCCGCTGATAATAGACTTAATGATTTTTTCTGTCAGATATGCTGTTGGAGCGTGAATATTAGATAAAAAGATAGATTCGGTAGTCCATATAACCTTGCAGTCTCTATATATTTTATTTTCTATACCCCAGGTGTTGCCTTCAATTTTGACAGGATTATTGTGCAAATTTTTAATCATGGCAAACTCGTCGTCGGTTAGATTCAAAAACGGATAGAACTGTGCCAGACAAAAATCCAACGAATCAATTGTATACTCTGTAGTTTCTTGGTTGCAAAAGGTGTATCGATAATCTTCTTTGAAACGATTTAACAGTTTAACAGTTATAATGGTTTTATGCAATGTTGATCTATTTGATAAACTACCATGTGTGATCGACCTTTCGCTGAGCAAAGGATAAGGTGTTTTGGTAAAAAATCGTTTTATTGTATGAAGATGCTCTAGATAAAAAACTTTTGTATTTTTGTAATTGTGGTTATCAAAATATTGAGAGGTCAGCAATACAATGTTTTGCATCTCACTGTCAATTTTATTCATGAATTCTTCGTTTACAAATTCACCAAACGCACATACAATGTATAGATCGTATCCCGATTCAGGGTATGGCATTTGCCAATCCATCACGTCCGTTAAATGTATTTTTTTATCAACATTTACTTGCTTGAGAAATGACAGCAATGATCCAAATTCTTTATCTACTGGATAGTGATAATTTTTTAAATCCCCCGAATATCTTTTATTATTCCACATAGCCCATGGCCTTTGCTATTTCAGGATGCGTGTCCATAAAGTTTTGTTTGCGATAGGCATCTGTCTGTTTCATTTTACGCAAGAACTCTGTGCCATTGCTGCCTGGGCCGTTTTCAATAAAGCGTATGATGTTGTCAATCTCTTGTTGATACCGGTCTGTGGTCCAGAAAGTGGTTTTTAGTTTGTTCAGAACCAACTCACGTGCAGTGGGTGTCATGTACTGTATGCTCATGTGGTTGGGGCTGTGCAGCATGTTAAAGTAGATGCTGCCAAAGCCCTTTGTGTCTGCCCAAGCAAGTAGTTCATCAAGATAATAGACATTCTGTATGTTAATGGTAAAACAAAGTTGTGTAGTGATGTTGGGCGTATCAACATCTTTAGCAAAGTGTGTATCATCAATGATTGTGTTTGCTTGATCCCAATCAGCACCAAAGCGTTCGTATTCAAATCGCTTGCTAACATTGTCTATACTGAATGCAATATCAACACGACCAAATTCATTCCACAACCAAGACTTGTCTGTACTATATGGGTCAACCGTAGCATTAGTGTTGTAGTGAATATCAATATGCTTGCTGTCACCAGTATGTACCGCATGTTTCAATAAGAGCCAATGTTCTTCAATCAACCAAGGCTCGCCACCAGTGAACTCAAAGTACTTGATGTTGGGCAGTAGTGCTCTTAGATTGGTCCAGAAGTCAGGGCTTTCTTCGGGCCAACTACCCGCCTTAAGCCAGGTATAGGCAATGTGCGACTTCTTGTCTACACCTTGTGGTAAGTAGGCCATTTCTTCTGTGGCCCACTTGCTGCTGCTCCAACTACCACAGATCCTGCATTTAAGGTTGCAGATGTTGCCCAGCTTAAGGTCGATGAACCAGAGTTGATCAGGCCGGTCATTATCCCAGTCAACCTGCTGATATAATTCTTTGAGCCTAACACGGGAATGAATACGCTTTGAATCCCGCCCCGCGGCTTCTTCTTGCCAACAACGATTGCAAGTTGCTGGCTGCTCACCTCTACGAAACTGTTGTCGTAAAGACTGCATATAGTCGCTACGGTAGATAGCTTGCAACGTGGTATCACGTAACGAGTACTTCTTTCCACTCGCATCTGTTATTTCCTCTTCTGCTAGACAACAGGGTCTTGCTGTGCCCATTGGGCTTGCTTCTATGCTGACCCAAGGCAGCATACATATTGTGCTAGGTAATGTCATTTTAATAAAGCTGCTTTGATTTCAGGAAAAGTATCCCAAAAATTTTCTTTTCTAATACGATCTAACTTTGCAGTCTCTTCAATGAACCGAGACCATTCTTTAGTATTATCTTGAGCGTTGATAAATGACAATGCACTTTTAAATCCGTTTGTGGCTCTCTTTAAGTTATCTTGAGGATCCAACCAAGCAATATGTTTTTCGTATGCAGGTGTGATTACTTCGTCTTTGAACCACTGCGGGAAAATGTCTGTGCGGTACCAGGCGCTGTCTTGGCAGATATTTACGTTAAAGTCTTTGGCAGCAATCAATCCTTGTTCTGCCCAGTAGCGATGAAAGTCTAAGACATGCAGAACATTCATTGAACTGACTGTGGCACTGACATAGAAATCCACGTGGGGTACTGCCTTTTTCATTTCAATACGATTGCTTACTGTTTGAAACCAATCTGTGCCTTTACGCATCAGCTCTGCACGGGCGCCCATGGCATCAAGGCTAGCACCAACACTGACATTCTTAAAGTGTTTCCAATATTCAAATATGTGTTTGTCTTTGAAGTGTAGTTCACTAAAGTTGGTATTGTACTGTAGTCGTATGTCTGTCTTGCCGGCTTCGATCAACTTCTCCAACATGAAGTAGTGTTCCTTCATGATTAGTGGTTCGCCGCCAGCAAAGTAGACCTGTTCAAGATAGGGAATATGCGGCATCATTTGTGCTATCATATCATCCTCGTTGCCTGTGGTATATTCCACACGTGCCATTTCTCTTCCTAGTACATCTGGTTTGCGAGCATACAGTTTTACATGATCATTATACCAATTGCTACTAAAAATAGGACCGCAACTACGACAACTAAAGTTACAAAGATTGCTAAAACGAACGTCCCAATAGCGAATTTTAAAATCAGGATTAGTGCCATCTGCCAAAGTTGCATCTACTTCTCCTATGTGATGTCCATAGTTGCGATTGCTGTCGTTACGCATACTGAAGAAGCCATTTTCTTCTCGCTCATAGCATTTGGTACATTCAATACAAGGTTTGTCTGCCAACATGTTGACACGCATGGTCTTGTATCGATCTTGATTCCATACTTCTGCCATGGTGTTTTTACGTAGGTCACCCACAGGATGCCAGTAGTCACTTAGGCAACAAGGATATGCACGTCCATCAGGAAAGGCGTGCATGTGCATCCATGGCAGCATACAGAACGTTTTTGATTCTGTTAAACGTTGCCATTGCTTATCGGTCAATTGCTCACGTTCCGCAAAGTAGGGCGCACGAGCATTGTAGTCATAGCCCTTGTTGTAAAACTCTTTGCTCATAGTGTATTGTACCAATCTGCTAGTGCAGGGAATGTTGCTGCAAAGTCTCTGCCTCTGCGTTGGTCATATTGTTGATAGAAGTTTTTAAAGTCACGTTGTAGAATTGATTGCTCAACTGCTTGCTCATGCGGCTGGAGTACAATGTCTACGTAGGCTATTAGTCGTGTCAGTTGATTCTTTTCAAAGTCGTGCATTAGGCCAGAGTC
>Ga0208739_1000446_pt1 | contig 12277 bp, 11 predicted proteins | sample CryBogCBE27Jul09_FD_184566 | JGI IMG/M metagenome (GOLD analysis project Ga0208739, IMG submission 184566) | Freshwater microbial communities from Crystal Bog, Wisconsin, USA - CBE27Jul09 (SPAdes) (version 2) | ecosystem: Environmental > Aquatic > Freshwater > Lake | place: Crystal Bog... | reverse complement strand
CGCTCAGCTCCTTCCAAGGATGGAGAACCAGGAAACAGTGGAGGATCATGATATTCTGTTAAATATTTGTAAAGAGCATCCCTTTTTTCGGAATTATTTTCCGTGTCCCAGAGGATACGGAATTCGCTATCTGTGTATTGCTCCATCCTTCTTATTGTAAAGATAATCTCAGAGGACAATAATTGCGCAGCAAACTGCTCGCTTTGAGGAGAATTTCTCTCTTCTCCACATTATCCGATCGTATCAATCGGAGTGCGTCATTCAAAGAGAACCATCCAATATTTCCAACTTCTCTCACCATATGTTCATTTGTCTGATCAATATGGATTTCATCATTTGATGTATTAAATGCGATGAAATACTTATGGCAATAATGTATCTTATTACTTCCAAAGAATGATTCTTGTATAGGGTGTAGATTACGAATAGGAATAATATCTGATATGCTGAGGCCGGTCTCCTCCTTCACTTCGCGCACAGCACACTGAAAATCGTTCTCTTTAAAGTCGCGCCGACCCTTTGGAAATCCCCACTCTGGAGTTTCCCATGGCTCCCCTTTCAGAGAGGAAATAAGAGAACCCAGTGTGATTGTTGTCTTGGTTGCCTCATCTATGTATCCTGTTCTCAGGGCCTCCAGTTTATTCTTAGAAGTCTCCTTTTCAGAACGATATGCATTTCCATTTTGTTCCGTTGAAATACCCCACAAGCTCACCCACAGCTCTTCAAACGGAATGGTTAGAAGCCTCTCCCGTTCCGCCAGCGTTGTTCCTATGAGAAGTTGCTTGATATAGTCTGTCTCATGAATCTTGTATTTTCCTCTCATGATTTCAACAAAGCCAATACTGTCTCTCCGTTGTATGAGTAAATACTCAATATTGGCCTGGACCGAATCCAGGCCATTTACACTTGTCATGGCATTTAAGAGTGTAGCAGGTTGGTTCCAGCCATCTTTTATACGAAAAATAATCATTCCATAACTTGTAACGGGGGCAAAGCATTGCCGAAACGCATGACCTTGTTCCCCACAATTTGTGCATATCATTTTCTTAAACATATACCTTATTATTATCACGTCTTTCTTATTTAGACCGATACCGGTGGCGCTTAAAAATAAGGAAGCTCTTTGAGCTTTCTTATTTTTAATGCCTGCCGCCATATACGTCTTACGACGGTAGCGGTAAAAAGCACATATGAATGTCTATCACCCTGATAGAATGAAGTTAAAAATGCCCCCGCCCGTCTGGGGGCCTATCTTCTGGACTACACTTCATATGGTGGCTCTTGGATATCCCGAAAAACCATCCTATTCAGAAAAGAAGGCAGCCAAGGAATTTTTTGAGAGTCTTTCCATGCTTCTTCCGTGTGCCGTCTGTAAAAAACACTATGCTCAACATCTCGCGCTGAATCCGATATCAACCAGTCTAGACAGGCGTCAAGATCTTCTCAAGTGGACAATTGATCTTCACAACACTGTAAATGAAACTCTTGGAAAACCTAGAGTTCTTGAGTCTGAAGTGATCGCATATTACAAACGGCTAGGAGAACGAGGGCGCTCACCTCTCTGGACAACCGCCGATTTTGCGGAAGCCGATATGCGCGCTCGAATTCAGGGACTCTTTGTTGGAGGTGGAGTTGCACTTGTGGCTTGTTGTGTTCTCTATTATACAACTAAGCGGGAATAGGACGTTGTAACGGTGAGGCTTAAAAATAAGGAAGCTCGAAGAGCTTCCTTATTTTTAAGATCCATCACCAAATTAGTCGTAAGTGCCGGCCAAGGCCGACCCTTAGGGTTGGACATTTATTTTAAGGAAGCTAAAGCTTCCTTAAAATAAAGTCACGACGTTATGCTCCGGACATATTGTGCTTATCACCATAAAGTGGGCAAAAATTTATGAATCAATCTCAATGATGTATGTCAAAATAGTATGTTTGTTTTCTAAATATGTAGCAATAATACGATGAGCACCATCGAGTAAAGTATACTCTCCTTTTTTAAATGCTATCCAGATTGGTTCTGTATGACCTTGTTTGCGTATTATTCGCCTATGATATAAAACCGAGTCTAAATCTTTTTGTCCTCTGGGACGGTCGTCTTTAGGATAAGGATCTTTTGAAAGACGATCTGGATTAAAATTATTTAGTTCTCTACATTTTGATAGTGGAAACCGAACCAAGTTACTCTTGAAAATATGATAATATGAAGATGTTTTTAATGATGAAAATATCTTCATGTTTACTGATGTTTCTACAGAATCTTTCATATCTAGTAGAGATTCCATTCTATTATAAGGTCGTGACTTTAATTTAAATTTCTAACGTCGTGACTTTATTTTAAGGAAGCTTTAGCTTCCTTAAAATAAATGTCCAACGACTAATTTGGTGATGGATCTTAAAAATAAGAAAGCTCGAAGAGCTTTCTTATTTTTAAGTCTCACTGTTACAGTAGATGGCGATTCATAGTAATCGTGGAAAAACGCGCAATGCAAAACCATATGATCCCGAGATTTATGATGGGCTTCAAATTCCCAAGGGACCCACACAGCCAGTAAAAGAGTCAGTTAAGACACTTATTCTCAAACCGAAGCTCACAAATGACGAGATCAAAGCAAGAGAGGGCACCTATTTTACAGAGAAGGATGCAGATGAAATCATAAAGGGTGACACAGATGTCTATGCGCTTGATGCTGAAACGGGTGAGAAGAAGCTGCTCGCCCGCTTTCGCAAGAATGTCATTGATAAAGATCTCATACGGCAGGGCTGGGAAGCTTTTTACAGCACGGCGGCGCCGAGTCGCAATCGCGGTGCCGCGGCGGGGCCGATTGATACGAAGGGCCTCTACTGGAAAAAGAGAAATCCTACAGAAATCACTGGCTGGTCAGCCCGCTATATGCAGGATGGAAAGGTGAGTAAAATGCGCGTGAACAACAATGTATTCAGCAGCGTGCTCGGTTTCTTTGAAGAGACACCTTTTATGGGCCTACCGTGCCGTCTGACTTCGTATACCCAACGCTATTTCAAGCAATATAAGCACGGCCTTCCTTTCCTCCAGGCCCTTAGCAAGATGTTCAAGGAGCTTCTACCAAGCCAGTATAATGCACAGCTGAAGCAGGCGAATATGAAATCCGCCTATAAAATACCCGAGACTGCCTTTTCATCAGCCACGATCAACAGGAATTTCCGCACGGCTCTCCACATGGACGACGGCGATTTCCGCAAGGGCTTTGGCAATTTATCTGTGATTGAACGTGGTGACTATGGTGGCGGCTATACACTCTTTCCAAGATACAAGATCGGGTTTGATGTGCGCACTGGAGACTTTTTAGCCATGGATGTTCATGAATGGCACTGTAATACGGAGCTAACAGAGACAGCTGAGCAGAAGACTAAAAATAAGCGCCTCTCGAAGATTCATCGTCAGAACATATCTACGGGAACACATGGAGAAGATAAGCCCTTTACACGTATTTCATTTGTCTGTTATCTGCGTGAGAAGCTCGTTGGATGCAATGAGGGGGAGACAAAGAAGTATTACAAGAGAATAGATTTTGATCCGGTTCATGGATCAAATGGCACGCGAAAAAAGAAGTCTAAAAACTAACGTCGTGGCTTAGTTAAGAAAGCCCAATGGCTTTCTTAACTTAGTCCCTACGACTAATATGGTGATAGATCTAGAAATTAAGGAAGCTCTTTGAGCTTCCTTAATTTCTAGATTCACCGGTAACGTCGTGACTTTAATTTAACGAAGCTAAAGCTTCGTTAAATTAAATGTCAAACGACTAATAATCCGTCATACCTTATTTTTTAGGAAGCTCTTCGAGCTTCCTAAAAAATAAGTATAGACGGTAGATGGCATCGGCCGAACTATTAAGACAAAGACAACAGAGACTTTCTAATCCTGTTGCTTCTGTTAAACCTGCTATGGCAGCACAAGCTGCCGCGGCACAATCGGCAGCGGCACAAGCGGTAGCGGCAAAACGCGTTCTCACCCCTGGGCGTAGTGCAACCTATCAGCCTGTCCCCGTGACCTCTATTGCGGGAACGGTCGTCGCTGGCCTTTTCTATCTGAGCAGCGCCATATTCATAATTTTTCTAATCGCTATTTTTGTCCATTTCACTGTGACACCCATTTTCAAGTTCTCACCCTATGACACCGGTTTTCTAAGTATTCCAACTATGACTGCAGAGAGTGCATGGACATTATCCCCTCCTGCATTTGATCTGAGTGCAAATGTGGCAAATCCTGTTTCATCTGATTATACTATTTCCATGGATGTATTCGTAAGTAGCCAGTATTCTTCTATTATAGCGCCGCGTGTTCTTCTCTACAGAGGTAAGGCTCCTGTAACTCTTCCCGTGACGGCAAAAGACAAAGACTTAGCAACCCTATTCCCAAATACAAACTTGCTAGTCTATGTGGATAATATGACGAATGATCTCAATGTGGTTGCTACGACAACAACTAAAGAGGCGATTCCCCCGATTAAGAATATTCCTCTGAATACTCCTTTCAAACTCACAATTGTCTATATGCCGACCTTCATGGAAGTCTATATAAATGGCAAGCTTCAAGCAACACGTGTATTCAAGACTCCTCCTGCCACCTCCACCTATGGATTCTGGCCTCCTCCGAAATCAGTGAGCTCACTTGTAAAGGTTGGCAATTTCAGCTTCTGGCCCGATGCACTGCCTGCTTCCGCAATTCGCGAAAGCTCCACTCCTGCGTCTGGGTTCTTTTAACCAAAAGTATTGAAAAGAATCCCCGGCGGTGTTTAACCAAAAATACTTATCTGCGTATTTTTGGTTAAATACCTGTCTTTTTCTACTGTAGAATGGAAGAAGGATTTGTGAATGAAGCGCAGTATGCCCCCTATAAGTCTTGGCCTTTACCTCAGTCTGATAATGAGACGTTCATCTATGGTTCTCTGGCTGAGGCTAAATCACTCGCTGAATTAGAGGCCGATGAGAAGAATAGAAGAGATAAAGAGGCTGAACGATTAGCAGTAGAAGTTGAAAAAAGAAATAATGTTATTGAATTTACTAGTAAATTAATAAAAAAAATGGAAACTAATAAAGACAAACCTACAGTGGTAAGACTTCCTGTTGAAATTATGATTGGGCAGGAACCGACTGATTTTGTATCTGATTTATCAAATAATATTTATGAAAAGGAGGAATTATTTGATGTATCTTCTATTGATTTATCTGGTGCAGCCCTATTTGGACACATAAATGAAGAGATGAATAATTTATATGCAGGGCTTTATGAAAAGAAAAACAAAGATGATGAAATAATACCTATAGTTGGATTTTCAAATGATACCACCATTTATGCCTCTATTAAGAAGGATTTGAACTGGCAGATTTCTACACCATCTATTTCGGTTCGCAGGCAACCATGTGAGGTGATAGGCTTTCCACCTTCACAAGATCAAGAAGAAGATACGCCTACTGATTTTAAGTGTAATGGCTGTAGTAAGTATTTTGCAACAAAGGGCTCTTTAAAGAGACATCATGAGCGGAAATCTAGCTGTAAGGAGATCTGTGAAAAGAAAATAGAAGAAACTTTCATAGGTCCCTATATTGTGGAATGGGTGGAAACTGCTCTCAAAACAGCTATCTCAGGAAATTTTGATACACCTCTCTGTAAATATTGTGATATTGAGTTTGCAAATAAATCTAATCTTAATAAGCATTTAAGTAAATCAACTGCATGCGATATATTAGCAAAACGCGCCTTTTTAGAGTTAATTCAAGGCTCTGGTATTATCGTGACTAAAAAATAAAGCGCCACCGGTAATAGAGGATGAGCTGGTTGACTTATGCAATCATACTAGTTCTATTTTTAATACTAGGCGGCATAGTCTATTTTAACCCATCTCTTTTTTTTACTCAACTCACTGCATCCAATGTTGGCCCCTATGATCTTTCTTCCTTAACAACCCTTTTCGATAGTTCAAATGTGAAGACGTATGAGTCCAGTGGCTCGATGACTGTCCAGGGCTTCTTCTACATTATCCCTCTTCAGCGAACGCCTACGGCGATGTCGTGTAACACGCCAGGCAATCCGTCGTGCGAAGATGGTCGTTTCCATACCTGCACATGCGCCTCAAACACGGACTGCACAAACTGCAAGAGTAATGGCTATTTGGATCTCTTGAAGGTGGGAGATACTGTCGCATTAGAGATCCTGCCTGCCCCGGATGCGGGTAGACAAGGAAAGGCGATGACACAGCTTGCTATCCGCACGCAGACAAATATGGATGCGTCAGGAAATGCGGTTGATCCTTCAGGTAATAGGCCTCTATCAAAAGTCTATACGGAATATCTTGCTCTTCCCCCTATTCCTCTACAGAAGTGGTGTCTTGTAACAATTGTTCGTGAGGGTCGCCGCTTTGATGTCTATTATGATAATACTCTTGTTCTTTCTAAGAAAACCTCCTATGTCCTATCTACAACGGCAGATTCTACGAAGGCGGTAACAGCAGGAGGTCCCGGATTTACTGGATATGTGGCGGGTGCAAATTTCATACAATCGGCATTAACAGGCTCAGATGTTGTTGCACAGTATAGCAAGGAGACTGATACTCGCGGGGCCCCTTTTGTTAAGATTCCAGAGAAAACAATTACACAGGCTAACGACAGTTTTGGGTTTAAGATGCCCTCTTTATGTTTAATTGGATGTGGGCCGAAAGTGATGCCCTCTAAGCCTCTAATGGACTGGGAAACACAATATGCTTAATTTAGCGGTGAGACTTAAAAATAAGGAAGCTCAGTGAGCTTCCTTATTTTTAAGAGATCCTTTTAGCTTCCTTAAAAATAATACTTACCGATAGAATGAACGCTTCATCAACAAGTTATGGACAAAGCTATCTGTCTGGATTCATAAATTTACTGGTGGTTGTGATCGCCCTTGTTATTTTCTATTATTCCTTTCAGTTCTTCTTTGGAGGAGCCACACAGGGCTCCTCTATGGTTGAGTCTGGTAAGATAACGGCTAACCAGGGTGTAAAGATCTATGCAAACCAGGCTCAGATCTATGAGGGTGGCGAATATAGCGTGAATATGTGGCTCTACATTTCTGGCTGGAAGACAAACCAGGGAACACGTAAGCACGTCTTTGAGTTGGGTGGAACAAACTTTTCTACTCTCTTAGTGGCCCTCGGTGCATACAAGAACTCTCTCTCTGTTCGCGTGAGCACAAAGGGCAATTCCGGCGTTGATGCGTCAGGTAATGATGCTTCGGGTAATCACATGCCGCATCCCTCTGCGCAATCGGGTGAGGTGCTACTTGATGCTGCCACTCTAGCCAGCTTCTTCAAGCCCCTCTCCATGGATGATGGCCTTCTCAATGTGCAGCCCAGCTGCGACATCGAAGAGATTGATCTCCAGCGCTGGACTCAGGTAACTATTGTAATTAACGGGCGCACGTGCGATGTGTATATGGACGGTAAGCTGGCCAGATCCTGCGTCCTCCCTCACTTCTACAAGGTGGATCCCACAGGTCACTCAGTGAAGTTAGTTGACAGAGCTGGCTTTGATGGATATGTGAGCCAGGTGAACACGTTTAACTATGCACTGACGCCCAATGTCATCTATCAGTCGTATATGGCTGGACCATCCGGCTCAAACCTTGATGCTTGGGCCTATTTTAAGAGCTTCTTCGTGTCGGCCAGTTAAAAAGACTGATAATATGGTATTATAATGATTTTTAAAGAATCTTCTAGCTTCCTTAAAAATAATACTTACCGATAGATGTCTGCGCCGGCCCAATCAAATACTGGATTTATCTCGGTGATCTCTGGAAAAACCCCTTTCGGTGAGATCGTTCTTGGCCTTGTTATTAACGTCATTGTATTAACTCTCTTCTTTACGGCGGAAGGTGTCTATAGCGGTTTCAAGACAATGTCAAACCGGTTCCAGACACTGATGGATTATACGGCAAATTCAGTAGATAAGGCCCTTGTCATTCACCAGGACCCTGCGAAATACGCCGATGCAAAGCAGATTCTCTTTTCAGAGAATGAGCCGACAGGCGTTGAGTTCGCCTATTCATTCTATCTTTTCGTGAATCCCAATACATTTGACGGTGCGAAGGTTCTTCACCACGTCTGGCACAAGGGATATGGATGCGTCTGGCCACTCATGGGTCCCGGTGTTTTTATCCGCGGCGACACCAATGCCATGCGCATTGTGATGAATACATATGAGAACCCCTATACATATGTGGATGTCACGAATATCCCTGTGCGCAAGTGGTTCCACGTGGTTCTGAATTGCAGAAAGGGTGGCCTGGAGGTGCATGTGAATGGCAACCTGGTCAACAAGATCCGTTTTGATAAGACTGTTGCCTACATGAATTTCCAGGACATTGTTCTCTTCTCTAATGCGAACTACACGCTCCGCGCGTCCACAACGCCTGCTCTTGCAGGACAGGATGATCTCCAGGTTCTCGGCGCCTTCAATGGCTACATGAGCGAGTTTATCTATACCCGGTATGCACTGTCCTTTACGGAGATTCAGTCACTAATGAACAAGGGCCCGTCCAAGCAGACGAAGACGGCGACCATGGAGCTCCCCCCGTATATGGCTGATACTTGGTGGACGACAAATTATAATGCTTAGAAAGTTAGTTTTAGAATATCTATTTTTAAAAGGTCCTACCTCATAAAAATAAATCTGCGGGTGTAAAGGGAATACAGGTGAGAATATAATTTAAGGAAGCTAAAGCTTCCTTAAATTATAGTTTCGTCACCATATTAGTCGCATGACATTTCAATTAAGAAAGCTTTAGCTTTCTTAATTTAAAGTCGCGACGTTATCTAACATGAAGAGAGATGACAGGAGGAGGGCTTATAAGTCTTGTTGCCTATGGCGCACAAAATGTGATTTTATCCGGTAATCCACAAATGACCTATTTCTACAAGGCATTCCGCAGATACAGTCACTTTTCCATGGAAAGTGTATCTTCGCCTCTGGAGGGTCCAAATGAACTCTTCTTTGACCAGCCGATTCGCATCCGCAGCAAAATCCAGCGCGTGGCCGATCTCGTCTCAGACATGTATTTCACTTTCAGAATTCCCGATATCTACAGCAAATACGTGACGCCAACTGGAGGAAGAACATCGCAGTATCAATTCCAGTGGGTTCGTTATCTGGGCGCGGCCATTATACAGAATGTGGCCTTTTTCGTGGGTGGCCAGAAGATCCAGGAGTTTGATGGAACCTATATTATGTCAAAGGCAATGTGTGACTACGACTTTGACAAGTTTGATAAATGGAAGATCCTAGTCGGCGATGTTCCTGAATTGACGGAGCCGGCCAAGGGCGTCTATGCAGGCGGTGCAGGTGCTACGGGCTATCCAAGTGTCTTTCAGAATCCGAATGCGCCGATCACGTCCCAGGCCAATCGCCCCTCCATCTTTGGACAGGACATTCATGTTCCTCTCCCTTTCTGGTTTACAGAGGCGTCTGAGGCTCTTCCTCTTGTCGGCCTCCAGTATCACGAGTGCGAGGTCCAGATTACTCTGAATCCGATCAACCAACTCTATACCTATCTGGATGTATCTGGATATCGCGTGGCTCCTGGCTATCGGATGAACCAGGATTCTCTGGAAATTCAGACAAATCTGCCACAGTATGGCCAGATTTCAGATTTGAGCGGCCAGATCCGAAACTTTCTGACGGACTGGGGAGTGACAGTGCCGGCCCTGAACACGTGGTTTCTGAATCCCAGACTTCAGACAACTTATGTCTATCTGCCAAAAGAGGAACAGAAGATCTTCGCCACATCCCCTCTCTCCTATTTAATGTATCAAGTAACCAATTATTCTTTCTTGGGTCTCTATACTCGCCAGACACTTGACTTGGAAACACACAATCCAATCACGAGGCTCCTTTTCATTACACGCCGATCCGACGCGCCCACACGCAATGACTTTTCAAATATGACCAATTGGTGGAATTATCCGTATCCGCCCTTCATTGCGACACCGGGTCAGACGCCAATGAATACACGTGCCTTTTCATCAGGCCTTCTTGTAACCCAGGGACAGATGCAGATTATCCGAAATCTGCGTGTTCTGGCGGATGGAAATGAGATCCAGGAGGAGAAGCCTGCGGACTATTTTACGAAGATCACTCCGTGGAAGTATGTGTCTGGATTTCCCAAAAACATTCCTATCTACAGCTTCTCTCTGGGAAGCCCCTCCCCCCAGCCTTCGGGTAGCATCAATTCGAGCCGCATTCGGAATTTCCAAGTGGAGGTGGATGTCTATCCTCTTCCAGCAGGAACTACGTATACGTATGATCTCAATATCTATGTCGAGAATATCAACTTCTTCGAAATCGCTTCAGGCATGGGCGGTCTCAAGTATGCTCTTTAGAGCCATGACTTTTATGTCCTATGGCTAATAAGCTTGCGCGTATCCTTCAGCTTGAGTTCCGCCTTTCCACTCTTCTTTGTCAGATTGAGTTTGGCAAATTCGGGATATGTCTTCACAATCCACTTGGCACCCTCCAGAATTCCCTTGGGAGAGCGAATTGTATTCTTGAATTCCTGCAGACCGCCAGGCTCAGTGTAATAGGCCGTCTTCGGCGCAACGAAATTTAATCTGACAACAGCCCCATCTTTCTTATAGAACTGGATGCTGCTTTCATAATCATCCTTGTGACCCATCTTATTGATCTTGACACCCTTCGGGCCCTTTGTTCCAGGGTTGAAGAAGCCCTCAAAGCAGGCAATTATGTATTTCAGATCCGTAGTCACCTTATCCTTCATAAAGAATCCGTTCGGAACAGGATAGACGCCCCACAGACGACAGTTTGCCTTCTTGCACTCCTGAAATCCGCGCTGGATGATCTTTTCCAAGTTAACCAGCGGCTTCTCTTTTCTCGGCATCTTCTCGTCAAATTCTAAAAAACCCTTGATATCGTCGTCCATTGAGACAACCGGCTTTCCAATGGGAAAATAATCATAGATGAAGTTGCGAACAGGCCCAATTCCCTTTACTGCCTTGATGATCTTTCCATAGGTTCCAGGAGTCAGTGTCTTCTTATAGATCTCTTCCTCCTCTTCATTTGCAACAAAGACATGGATTTTCTTAGGATCGATCTTGTATTTGGCCAAAACAGGAAGTGTCTTTTCTTTGAGAGTTTCCGCGCGCTTATAGGAGGGAATTGCGACTACGTAGTCTATGTTCTTTCCAACCTTTCGAGTCGCCATCTGCTTATTTGCGAGAAAAATAAACGTCCATTGCGGAAGTAAACTCCCGCAAAATAAACACATAACAGAACAGGGATGGAGACGATCAAAAAGTATTTACTAGGACTTGGTAACTTTGATCCAAGTCTAAATGCTCTTGAGACACAATTCAATGCTCTTAAAATTAGCAATACCAGTGATCTAATGAGTTCAATAACGAAAGCAACGAGCACATCAACTATCCTTAATTCTATTCCCGGAGTCACTGATGATACAAAGAATAAAATGGCAGCGTTCCTCGATGAAGCGAAGAATTTTTCCACAAGTTCACTTTCACCGAGCGCAATTGCCGCAAAGACGGCTGAAGTCAATACAAAGATACAGGAACTTGTAAAGCAAGCACAAGCGGATGCAAAGGCGGCAAAGGACAAGGTAGCGGCGGATGCAAAGGCGGCCGTTCAAGAAAAGAAAGAAAATCAGAAATTTTCTTTTAGTCGCATGATGAAGCGTGCATGGGACTATGGAAAGTGGTGGCTCTTAGGCATTACAATTGTCCTTTTAGCACTTTGGGGAGGTTCTATGTCAAGTAATAATGCCATATCAGAACCCGCCTATATGCGCTTCTATTATCTTATTTATGGATCCCTCCTTTTTCCTGTTTCTTTTGTATTCGCAATTATGCGATGGTATACAGGGATAAAAGGATCCTACTATGCTATTCTAGCACCTTTAGTAGAGGGACCTGTGAATAATAGTATATACGCTAAACTTCTGTATCCTTTTATCTATGATCCAGGAACAGTTGTTATTCAAGTTCGGCCTGTGAAACCTGAGATTGCAGACGAAAGTGCAGTCTTGGCTGCTGCTGCAGCAAACTCGGCCGCTGCCGTTCAAGCCGCTGCGCAAGCGCAAGCACAAGCACAGGCACAGGCACAAGCGCAAGCACAGGCACAGGCACAGGCACAAGCACAAGCGAAAGATAATGGAGTTCTAGCCTCTTCTAAATTACCTGGTATTCTGGGTGAGTTATCTCCCAATGCCGTCAGGGCGATAATAAATATCACTGAGAAAGCCACT
>Ga0208739_1000440_pt1 | contig 12337 bp, 13 predicted proteins | sample CryBogCBE27Jul09_FD_184566 | JGI IMG/M metagenome (GOLD analysis project Ga0208739, IMG submission 184566) | Freshwater microbial communities from Crystal Bog, Wisconsin, USA - CBE27Jul09 (SPAdes) (version 2) | ecosystem: Environmental > Aquatic > Freshwater > Lake | place: Crystal Bog... | reverse complement strand
GAAAAATTACATAAAGAAGAAAAAGAATTTTCTGATATTAAACCCGACACTGGGTTCACTGGTGCGGCTAAGTCTTCCTACGAGAAGATGAAAGGCGAAGGCGCTCTTGTTCTAGGCAAGCTTGGTTTGATGGATACCCAAGGCGCTGAAGACTACTACAACAAGCAAAAAGGTAAAGCTGATAGAATTTTTAAACCCACTGAAAAAGGTTGGGATGAAGCACCATTTGAAAAGTTTAGAGAACTATTAGGTAGCTCTGCTCCTTATATGGTTGCTCCGTTGGGAGCAGCAGCCGCAGTAGCTGCCGCACCCGAAGCAATTGCTGGCGCTGGAATTGGAATGATTGGCGCTCCAGCCATCGCTGGCTTTGCTGCTAACGTTGGTCAATTTACTGGAACCAACTTGGGTCGTCAGGTTGACGAAGGCAAAAGTTTAAACGATGCCAATTTAGCAACAGCAGCGGCAGCGGCAGTTCCGCAATCTATTTTAGATATTGCTTCTGACCACATGATTCCCGGTGTTCAAAATATTTTTGGCAGAGCGGGTATTAAACTAGGCGATAAAGAAGCCGCAGCAATAGCTAAACAACAATTAGCCAATAGTATTCCCAAAGGTAAAATTGCTACCGCTTTAGAGTATGGTAGTAAAGCTGCCCAGACTGCTGCAATAGAAGGTTTAAACGAGGCTGGTCAACAGGTCTTTGAACGTATGCAAGCTGGTTTAGATTTAACTGACACGCAAGCTCGTCAAGAATACTTTGATAATCTGATTGGCGGTGCAGTGCTTGGTGGCGCTATATCTGTTCCCGGTCATTACTATGACAAAAACGTAGAGCAACCACGTCAAGCCAAGTTACTAGAAGCTCAACGTCAAGCTGAGGCTCGTAAAAAACAATTAGAAGAGCAACAACGTCAGCAACAACAGTTGCAGCAGACCTATCAAAATTTAAACGTACCACAAGCAACCAATCTGTTGCCAGCGCCAGAAAAAGCTGCGCCTGTTCCAGAAAAGAATATGGCTCCTGCAATTCAGCAGGATATGTTGCAAAATTACAACGGTATGTTTGATCAGCAAACTATTGATAATGTCTTTGGCAAAGGTGCGTTTGATCAGATAAACGAAAAACGGGAAATGGAACATGGCAAACCCCGTTTAAATCAAATGTCCATAGAGGATCTGGCTCACGCTGGGGCTAACCCAGAAGACTTGAGCCGTCTTTTAACTGTTCAACACGACTATACCAACGTAAAAGAAAAGAACTTTGCTCCCGCACAGATTTTAAAAATGGCGGAAAAGAAAGGTATTGAAACAGGCACAGGCGGTTTTAACTCTTTCTTGATGCGTACCACTGGTACAGACAATTTACAAGATATGACTTATGCCCAGCGCCATGCTGTGGCTAAAGCTTTAAGCGCAGTTCCCACCAATGAAGGCGCTAAGACCATTCTTCCCGAAGGTCATACCAATGCCACCCCTTGGCATCCAGCAGATTACGATGATGCAGTCAAAGCTGTTCAAGCTGACTTAGCTGAAAACAAAGAACTTAGCCAAGCTGACATTATGAAAACTATTCATAAGGCTACGTTCTTGGGTCAAGGCGCTGCTCCACGAGCCGAAGATGCCAAAATGTTGTTGGACGAAATGGTACGTAGGGGTGATGTTAGTTTAAACATCAGACCAGATAAGTCTTCTACACCAGATAATCCAAAGTATTTACAAACCGTAATCCCAGCTCACCCTATGGCTAATACCCCAGCGGGTATGGACGTTCGTAGAGAAGTCCTTGGTGAAGGCAGGGGCAGACGTGAAGTATTTAGTCTGTACGAGAACGGTGAACGGATGGGTAGCTTCCCAACCAAGCAAGAAGCCGAAGAACACGGCATGAGCCGTTTGCATGATGATATTCTTAAACAGACTATTACTGCTGCACCGCATCAATTATTACCAAACGGTGAAATTCACCCATTGGCAAGACGATATGCGGAGATGGCTAAAAACGAATTAAACGAGCGCCAAGGCATTTCTCGTGATTTTAGAGGTGTAACCACATCCCAAGGATTAGAAGGCGCTAATGAGCGTTTAGCGAAGCTTGGTATCTTTAATGAAAAGGTTCAAGAGTTAGCCCCCGAAATCAAGAAAGATCTTGAAAAACGCTTACGTCAATATGGATTGGCAAACGTAGCCGTTCGCATGATGGATTCTATAGCCAATGGTGCGGCTAATGCGGCTTACCATGCTGGTTTAATTAAGATGGCAGTCGATGCTGAAGATCCTATGGGTGAACTGGATCACGAATCTATTCACGCTTTAATTGATTTAGGCGCATTCAGACCTGATGAACTCCGTGTATTAGAAAACAAAGCCAAATCCGAATGGCTTCAGAAGTACATCAAAGACACTGGCAAGTACGACTTGTACAAGAAACAGTACGAGTCCGAAGGTCGGGACATGAAAACCTTTGAAGCAGATATGTTAGAAGAATCTGTTGCTGAAGCGTTTAAACACTTTAATAAGCAGCAGCCGCCAGCCGGGATGGTTGGTAGCCTGTTTAAACGCATTAGTAAGTTTTTTGAAGCCGTTAAGAATGCATTCAACGGTGCTGGATTTAAAACCGCAGATGATATCTTTGAAGGTATAACTCGTGGTAAATTTACACCTACCGTAGAAGGAACAACAAATGAAAAGCGCAGTCTCAGACAATACAACCCCGATGGATCTCCAAAATCTGAAGTTCGACCCAGCGGTCGAGGCAATGAAGGCATCGCAGGACTTGGAGACAGAGGAAGAGGGCAAGCACCACGAAGCCTTGCGCCGCTTGAAGGTGCGCCACTTGTCCAAGGCGCTACAGGACCAGACCCAAGAATAGTCAACATTGCCAAGCAATATGCTGAAGCAAATGGTATTCCATACGAAAGACAACAATCGTATGCAAAAGTTGACGAAGAAAGAGCACAAAGAATTGCACAAGCATATGAAAATATGCAACACGCACCAAATAATCCTAAAGTCAAAGCCGCTTACAAAGATTTAATTCGCCAAACTAAAAATCAATATAAAGCTTTAGTCAACGCTGGCTATAAGTTTTCTTTCTTTGATTCCAAGACAGACCCATATGATGGCAATCCTTGGAATGCAATGCGGGATCTACGTAACAATAAGCACATGGCAGTTTATGGATCCTACGATGGCTTCGGTACAGAAGGCATAACCGACAAAGCATCTAAAAACAATTTAATGTTAGAGAAGACTGGTCTACGCTGGAAGGATCAGAACGGTGTAATGCATCCTGTTACAGCCAACGATCTTTTCCGTGCGGTTCACGATGCTTTTGGTCATGGATTAGAAGGTGCTGGCTTTAGAGCACAAGGCGAAGAAAATGCTTGGCAAGCCCATGCCAAAATGTTTACAGGTTCAGCCTTGGGCGCTTTAACATCTGAGACTCGTGGACAAAATAGTTGGTTAAATTTTGGTCCGTATGCCGAAAGAAATAGAAAAGCAAAGGTAGAAGACACTGTTTTTGCAGACCAAAAGATTGGCTTAATGCCTGATTGGACGTGGAAAGAAGGTTTACACAACGCTGGTATTTCTCTGGGCAAACAACAAAAAGGTGCGGCAACATATGAAGCTATTCATTACAGCAATGAGCCAAGAAAAACATTAAATGGTTCTGCGTATGGTAAAGGCATTAGAGGCGCTGAAGCCAATCGTCTTGCTCAGTCAGATGATCCACGTATTCAAAAGCGTGCTTATTTCTATATTCCTAATGAATCGGGTAGATATAACTTTCCAGAAGCGGGGGTAGGAAACCAAGCTCACAAACAAACGTTTAAAAATATCCTGCCGCCCGGCACAGAAGCTCAACGTTTAAACGCAGAAGCTAATGGCAATCCAAATAAATTTGAATCTTTAGTGGTTGATGCTGGCTATGATGGCTACGCAGTTCCTAATATGGGAATGATGGTTATCCTTAACCACGACAATATCCCAGTAGAACCACGTGGCACACGTGCACAGATGCAAGATACTGGCGAAAAGTATTCTTTAAAAGCACCCGATACTCCCGAGTTTAAAAATTGGTTTAGAGATAGTTTAGTTATCAATGAAGATGGTAGCCCAATGGTGGTATATCACGGCACTTCAGCCGTTGACAAAAATGGCAAACCATACGATACATTTAAATTAAGTAAAGAAGGCGCTTTGGGCGCTGGAATTTACCTTACACCAGAGGCTGACTATGCCAATAATTATGCTGGCATTCCACGTCCAGAAGTTATTGATGCTATGGAAAGGCTTGGTCATAAATCAATTACTGAACCTTTAAGAGAGGCTCAACGAACTGGCGAAGGCATACCAAGCGGAAGAATGATCCCGTTATTTGCTTCTATTGAGAACCCAGTGATTGTTAAATATAACGGACAAGGCGATCCAGCAAAATTAGCTTTGATGGCAATCGGTGTTAACGAAAATCAAGCTGAAAAAATTACAGAAAAAGCTTATGAAGAAACGGGCGGTTTAACTAAACAATTGATGACACGTGCTAGAAATTTAGGTCACGATGGTATTTTCTTTTATCGTGACGGAAAACTAAATGAAGTAGTTGCTTTTTCACCTAGTCAAGTTAAATCAGTCTTTAATCAAAGACCTTATCGTGGTATTGAAAAATACTCCCTTACAAACGCTCCACCCCAAACTTTAACAACTTTAGAAAAGCAGGAATCAGCAGGTGAGCGTTTAAACAACACAATACGTGATGTAAAAGACGCAGCGCAAAACCAAGAGTTCTGGACTGGGCTACGTAATAACTGGGTAGACAAAGGATCCAGCCTTACTAGGACATTACAAAACCAAGAAGTCTATAAGGATGGAGTACTTCGTGCCGACTTATTAACACGTGCTTATGCTCAAGTAATTAACTTGGTTAAAAATGGTTTGCAAAGCGGTATCCCAATTATTAATAATGATGGGTCAATCATCATTAAAAGCGATGCTGTAAACAATTTGGCTAATAGCCACATCATAGCTGACAAGCTAGATGACAATGCTCAAGTAAAAGCGTCAGGTTTATCAGGTCGTGGATTTGTAGCTGAAGTAGCTCGTGCTATGCGTGGTAAAGAAATTTTAGAAGAAGATGCACGTCTTGGCTTAAAACGTGAACTTCAAGTTACTCCCGCACAAATTGCTTGGGCTGAACAGCAAATTAAAAACGTTCCAGAACTAAATCAAATCTTTAGCATTTGGAAAAATGTTAATACTGCATTGGTAAATCTATGGGAAGCGGCTGGATTGCTTGATAAAGCAGAAGCAGATTCTTATCGTGCTAAAAAGCATTATGTTTCTTTAGCGGCTTCTAAAGCTGACTTGGAAGAGATGATTAACAATCAATATACAAGTAATGCTCCCGGTCTTAAATCTACCAAAAAGATATTTAAACTTGAAGGTTCAGAATTAGATCGCAATATTTGGGAAAACGTAGATAAGCAATATGCCGCTATGTTAACTGCGGCTTATCAAAATCATATCCGCAAAACCGCTGTAGATCAGCTACGTTCTATTGGTATGGCAACAACATCCCGCATCAACGAAAAGGGTAACGAGGTTCCTCTGTATCGTGGCGATCCCAATATCAATTTGCGCTATAAAGAAAACGGCAAGATTGTCGATGCTATCGTACATAATCAAACTGACCTAGCCGCTTTTGAAGCGATGCACTATGAGCTAAATCCAATCATGAAATTTATGGCTGGCTCTACAAAACTGCTTCGTGCTGGCGCTTTGTTAAACCCAATGTTCTGGTTACGTCAGCTTATTAAAGACCCAATCCACGCTAACTTGGTAGCCAACAGCGGTATTGTTACACCGTTCCATTCTGCTGGTGAATTCATGCGTATCTTGATGAAAGATTCTGAAGAAGCCAAACTACTGGCACAACGTGGTGTTATCGGTCAATATGACAGCACGATTGATATCTATGACTACTTAAATCAAGTAGGTAAAGAAAAATCTAAACCAAGTACTTTAGATAAAGCTTTACATAAAATGATGCAAGTGCACGAAGCTTCTGATGCCGCAACTCGTGTAGCCATCTTTAAGAAAGAAAAAGCAAACGCTTTGACTAGGGGAATGACAGAAGCTGATGCAACAAACTTTGCTGTAATGAAGGCTCGTGAATCGATTAACTTTGCTGTGCATGGAAACTCTAAAACTTTATTCTATGCTCGCCACATGGTTCCGTTCTTGTCCGCTTCCATTACATCTTTAGATACCGTTTACCGAGCAGCTACAGGTTACGGTTTACCGCCCGCAGAAAAAGCTGCGGCACAGAAGCTGTTTAAACAACGTGCATTCATGTTGGCAGCTATGACCACAGCTTATGCGATGTTGATGCAAAATGACGATGACTATAAGAAGTTACCTGATTATGTTAAAGACAACAACTGGCTTATCAAAAATCCTACTGGTGATGGATTTATCAAAGTACCAACCCCATTTGAGGTCGGCTTCCTATTCAAAACAATCCCCGAAGCGGCAGTACGTTATATGTACGGAACAAGCACAGGGAAGGAAGTACTACACAGTTACTGGGAGGGTGTAACAAACAACTTACCCGGTGGTGCGCTGCCGATTCCACAACTGTTTAAACCAGCTATTGAGACAGTTACCAACCACAGTTTCTACACAGGTAACACTATTGAAAGCTTGGGCGATGCAAGACTACCAGTAGAAGATCGTGGACGTAATGCTAGTGAAATATCTAAAAAATTAAGTAAATCGGGATTGGGTACGATTGGTTTGTCCCCAGCTAAGATTGATAATTTGATACAAGGCTATATGGCTGAACTGGGTACGTTTACTACGGGTATGGCTGATAAGGCTGTATATGCCGCAGAAGGTAGAACTCCTCCCGCCACCAATCTTGCCAAAGATCCATTCTTTAAATCATTCTTGACAGATCCAAATGCTGATAAAGCAGTAAGTGATTTCTATCAATTAGAGCAAAACGCTAATCAAGTGGCGCAAGAATTCACACAACTCAAAGCTCAAGGCAGAGCAGAAGAAATTCAATCTTTCATCAAAGATAAAGAAAAAATGCAACAGATTGGAGCCGCACCAGCCCTACGCAGAATTGGTCAAAGCATGACGGCAATCAAAAAACAAATTAATTTTGTACGTGAAAATCAAGCTATGTCACCCGAAGATCGTAGAGATGAAATTAATCGCTTGACTGCTCAGTACAATCGGGTAGCTGAACAAGGTGTAAAACTCGCTTCTTCCATCGGACTTCCACGTTAGAGCTGTTGAAGGTCATCATTCCCTTGTAAGCGGAATATGTCGTTGCACATCTGCAAAAGGGAGTCTTCAGATATTCCATGCTCCCTTTCAAATCCTTTACGTCCCATGCCGTGAATGCCGGTATTTCCACGGTGGTGTTCGGGACAGAGGGGGATAACAGGCGCAGTGTCTCGCTTACCACCTCTTCGTATATGGTGAATTTCGGGCGGGGTCCCCTCGTAGCCTTTGTGCCAGCACAATATGCATCCCAAATTGGCGAGAGATGAGAATAGTTTTTTTTGCGCCTTGGTTGACATTTCATGCAACTTTTTTATAAACGGCAGCAGTTACACGCAGGACATACTCTAGGTCGTTTAAACTGATTTGACCCATAAGCTGTAGGATCTTCATTACCGCTACATCATTATCTAGTGGGGTTGGTTTGACTAAAGCTTCACCGATCATTTGTCATGCTCCTCTTTAAGTTTACGGATTGTTTCTACTTCAATTAATTTCTCTGCGTAATGTATCACTTTTTTTAGGTCTTCTATTCCGCCTTTTCTGCGCCAGCGGGTAGTGTATTTAACAATGTTTCCCTCTAAATATCCTAAACCATTGGCAATGATGTAGTCCCAAGGTTGAATCGCATTCTCAGCATAGTGTTTGCCAGCTACTTGATATTCGTTTGCTTTCATTCCTCTTGTGCCTTTCTTAGTATTGCTCTGCCCAATTCAACAGGAAAGTTTCTCCAACCACCATCGGATTTTTTAGATTCTGTTAAAGCAAAGTCTTGCTCCACAGTTCTAAACACTTCCTCTATTTCCTCATCTGTTAGTGTCTTTGCTGGCGGTTTAAATCCAGCCAAATCAAAAGAACACTCCAATGTTTGATTAGGTTTATATGTTTTTAATGCCTCTATTTCAGCTTGTTGCTGACGTATAAATTCTGCTGTTTTCTTTTTGTTGTAGTTGGCATCATTAAACATACCATTTTCAATATCATCAGCTAGTTCATTTGCGTTCATTTTAATAACATTCCTAATCCAATTGAATACATAACAACGGCTACTATTTCTACTGAAAATAAAGCGTAATCTTTTTGCTTGAATCCAGCTAAAGCCCACAAGCAACTACCAATAAATCCACAATAAATGTTGTAAGGGTAAAGATTAAAATTTGTTACAGCAGTACCAATTAAGCAAATAATTGTTCCTGACCACTTGATGATTTCCAACACCCTTCTTCTCCTCTGTTACCAAGCGTCCATTGATCCCATATATCTTTGATCAACTTCTCCCGCCTAACGGCTGGTAGCTTTGGATGATTCAACATTTTTCGCAAACCTTCTTTTCCATTTTGCGAACGTTCTCTTAAATATACCCTGACTTCGCATTGATGTCTATACTTTTCTGAATGTGTATCGTTCGTCATTTACTTTTTATTAAAATAGTGTATAAAGGGGTTCGTGTCCAAAAAACCGTAGGGAAATCATGACTTTATTAGTTTCGGATGATGAGTTTATCAAAACTTGGAATGAATTAAAAAGCCCTGTAAAGATTGCAGAAAAACTACAGTTGAGTCTTAGACCTTTAATGGCACGTAGACGCAGACTGGAACAATTGTATGGCATAGAATTAAAGTCTGAAAAGAATTTTGCGCCAGCAATTAGTATGATTGAACAAACCCCAATCAATGTACGCAGAGGGGTAGATATTGAAAAGGGTTGTGTCATCGTGTTTTCCGATGCACATTTCATGCCCGATGAAGTTACTCCAGCTTACAAATTTTTATTGCAATGCATTAAAGAAATGAAACCCTCCGTAGTGGTATGTAACGGAGATGCTTTCGATGGCGGTTCGATCAGTCGTTTCCCAAGAATCGGCTGGGATAAAAAGCCCACTGTAAAAGAAGAAATGGATGCCTGTAAAGAAATGCTAGAAGGCATTGAAAAGGTCTCCAGAGGCGCTCAATTGATATGGACGATGGGTAACCACGATGCTCGCTTTGAAACGCACCTAGCAGCTCATGCAAGTCAATATGAAGGTGTACAGGGTTTTCACCTAAAAGATCATTTTCCACTATGGAAACCTTGCTGGTCATTTTGGGTGGGCAATCACACCATTATTAAACATCGTTACAAAGGCGGGAGAAACGCTGGTTATGCGAACCTTTTAGCCGCTGGAAATACGAACATCATTACAGGGCACACGCACGTTCTTGCAGTGCAACCAATTTCCAACTATCAGGGCACGTTCTATGGGGTTCAGACTGGCTGTTTAGCTAATCCAAATGGAGCGCAATTCGCTGATTACACTGAGGATTCTCCAAAAGACTGGCGCTCAGGGTTTGCAGTTCTTAACTTTGATAAAGGTCGACTTTTGCAACCTGAGCTGGCTGTTGTGACCAGTGAAACCGAGGTAGAATTTAGGGGTCAAATCCATTACGTTTAAACCGAATGAAGGCATGAACGCATGAAACTTACCCCCGCTATTCTTAAAAATTTGTACTCAGCAATTTACTGTATGAAACCGTTTAATCGGTGGAATATGCCTTTGCCTGAGCAGATTAATTTTGTCCCTAACGCTGATAAAGATGCGATGGGTACTTATATTTATGAAGATGGCGAAGACTTTGAACATACCATTACCGTTTCAACTGAATTGTGCGGACATTTATCCACAGTAATTAGGGTAATTTGTCATGAATGTATTCACATGAGTCGCTGGGAAAGCGATCGCTGGGCAAGCCATGACAAAGAGTTTAAACGTAGAGCTAAAGTTGTATCCCAAGAACTTGGATTTGATCCGTTAGAACTTTAACGTGTAATCCAATAAATTACAGCAACTGCCATACCGCCCATAAAAGCTGACCACATTAAACGTGTGCAGTAATAACCAATCCAGCGCATAGTTACGCTAAAGTCATCTTCAAATCGTGTAATAGCACAAGCATATTCGGCATCTTTAAACGCTTCTGAAGCGCTTCTGCTGGTTCTTCCAACTTGATGGTAGATATCAATCATTGTCGTATTTTCCTGTTGTTAAGTATGTGCATTAACTCTTGCTCTTCTTCGTAAGTCAAAGGCTCTGCTGAATCCAGAAGCTCTCCTGAGTCGTTTAAACGCTCTACTTCTTTAACAAGTTCTTCTAACTCCGCCTGAGTTCCGTCAAAAAAATCAAAGCATCCTTCAGCAAAAACTACTTTTGGGTGTTTCTTTGGCATACCAACGTCCTTATTTAATGGCGCTGGCTACCTCCACGATATCCAGCAATAGTTCACGAGCTTCCTGAGCGTTCTCAAACTCATCGGATTTTTCTAAAACTATTTGCAGTATACGCAAATCCCCGACTAATTCTTTGAACTCTTTGGCGGTCAGTTTACCCGCTTTATATTTTGATTCCAAGTCCTGAGCACTAGCCAATAGTTCGTTTACGTTCGTATTCTTTTTGCCAAAAATCATATCCCAATTACTTTTGTATTTTTCTGTTACGGGTTTTTGTTTTTCGTTCATCTGCTGATTCCATTTTTACTTGCGGGTTGTATTCTTTATTCTTAACTGCTTCCTTTAACATGGCAACGAAACCCCATTGAATTAAAAGTTCCATACCTTCCTGATCAAACGTAATATTAAAATCAGCCGACCCATCGGGATTTTCTTTGATCATCTTAGCCGTAATGTCCATTTTTTTCCTTTCTTAATTTTTCAATAAATATCATAGCTTTCTCAAACATTTCGTCTGCATACCTTAATTCATCCGCTTGTTTTTTTAATAAAGCAGCAGCTTGAAGTCCAATATTTCCAGCGCCTCCATCAAAACTAAATTTTTGTTCCAACATTTTAGCTAATTCATAAGCCCATTCATAAGAATTCATATCTTTTCCTTTATTAAATTAATGAAGCCTTCTGCAATTTTGTATAAATAATTTAAATTTTTCTTGGGTATAAAATCTTTTATGTGTGAACATGAACGTCCAGCACAAACAATTTCATTATTTATAATTTTTTGTTTTAATTCAATTTGTTCTTTGCTATCTGTTTCAAATTTAACCATAAACAATGGTTGTTCTCTTTTGAAAGATATAACAGTTGGTACATCAAAAACTTCAAATGCACAATTAATTGGTCTAATCCATTTTGAAATATCAAATTCACCGGGAATAATTGCAAAATCATTTTTTTGAAAAAGCATAGGCGATACAGAAATTTTTACTGATAATTTGCTTTTTGTTACAAAAAAATACCTTGGCATAACTTGAAAAACAAATTTATTTTTTTCTTTTTGTTCCCAAGTAATATTTTTTTCAAAAAATTCTTGAGTAAATTTATTTGTTTTTACAAAACCTGTTTCATCAATAGAAATATCAATATCATATGGAGCTTTAATGATGTAAGTATTTTTTAAATAATCTACAAAAGCAGGACATTTTAAATATTTTTGATCTTTATTTTTTTCAAGAAAATATTTGTATGCTGACTCTGGAGGAAAAAAAGAAATATCTTCAACATTTGAAGATGTTAAAGAATTGTTTGTGGGAACCCAATAAACTGTAATCATATTAAAAATAATTTGCGGTTAATAATTCTTTAAAGTCAGCCATACTCATTTTAGGTAATGGGCTGTATTCTTTGCCTTTAATTTTGTTAACCCAGTGTTGCAAAAACAAAGAATTAAAATCATATGTTTGATTTGCCATGCGATTAGCAAATATTTCAAAGTTTTCTTTTTTTACTTCCGACCAATTGTCCACTTTGACCACAGGTAAATTATCATAAAGACCATCAATAAAAGGATTGCGCTTGACAATAGGTATTCCACCCAAGACCAAAGTTTCATAAGTTCGATGACATTCATATCCTATTCCTTTAGGACTAACAGTAAACATAAATTCTGCCTGACGTTGCAACATATACTTTCTAGCTCGTGGCAGATTCTCAAAAAAACACGCAGCACCATCTATGCTGTTTAAACACTCTTGCCTGTCACCATGCAAACTATGTGCCCAGTTGCAGTAATACCCCGCAAGTTTTTGTGTTGGCGCTTCAAATAAATTTTGCAACAGCAATCTTT